>OJGS01000032.1_pt1 | contig 68136 bp, 62 predicted proteins | sample 1594531 | NCBI WGS metagenome assembly OJGS01 (sample SAMN05416816, study PRJEB24817) | seawater metagenome | isolation source: Sea water | place: Canada:Atlantic | collected 2013-07 | reverse complement strand
GATCTACACACTGCATATCGTCGGCAGCGTCAGATGTGTATAAGAGACAGGAAGGCTGCTCCAAGTACTGCACCTTCTGTGTGGTGCCCTACACCCGCGGTGAGGAAGTCAGTCGCCCGGTGCAGCCAGTGCTGAAGGAAGTGGAACACCTGGCTGAGATGGGCGTGCGCGAGGTGCGCGACTGGCGGCGCGTCAGCAGCGCAGAGCTGAGGCGGCACGGCGGCGCAGGCACTGATCAGCAACAGCACCGCTGCGCTGAGCGCGCCCGGCCGCTGGCGGGCCGTGGGGGTTCTGGCGTCGTCGTGCAGGGGCAGGCGTTGAGTCATGGCGTGGGCACAAAGCGGTCGAAAATGACCATATCCTTGCGCGTCGCGGGCTGGCCGTCGACCACGGCAGGGCGCCAGATGGCGCGGCGCGCCGCTGATTGCCAGGCGCGGGCGCGGGCAACGCCCACGGGGTCCTGCCGGGGCGACATGGCCGCGTCGGTGACGCGCATCACATCGCCCCGCGGGTTGATGCGAATGCCGAGCCGCAGCCAGCCCTCAGCCGCCGCATCCGTCAGGGCACGCGGTGTGCCGCTGGGCCAGGCCAGCGCCTCAGGCCGGCCGAGGCGCTCGGTCGCCGAGGGCACCTTGAGCTCGGTCGCCACCTTGAACACCGCCAGCGCCGTGGCGCGGTGGCCCGCCAGCCACCAGACGTTGCCCACGTCGACCAGATAATGGGCGCGATCAACCACCGGCATGTCGATGGCCAGCGAGGTCATCAGCCGATAGGCCTCGCGCAAATGGCGGGGGTCCCACAGACCTTCGCTGGCGATCGCGTGCAGGGCGCTGGCATGGGCGTCGGCGATCAGCAGCGGCACGCCCGCCGGGTGGTCGTTGCCCAGCTGGGTGTGCACGGCCTCCCGCAGTTCGCCGATGGGTTCAGCCATGGCGGCGAAGACCGTGCTGTTGCGCAGCGTTTCGATCAACGCGGGCAGGGCTTCAATCACTCCGGTGGCGGCCTCGTCGGCCAGCAGCTGCCGCCGCTGCAAGGCCAGTTGCCGGCGCATCAGCACGGTGACCTGTTCTTCGGCCGCGGCGCCATCGGCCAGCGTCGCAAGCGCCTGCAGATAGACCGCCTGCCCGGGGTCGTGCAGGCCGTAGCGCATGCGGTGCAGGTGCAGGGCGCTGCGCAACGCGTCCTCGGCCGCGAGCGCGTCGCCTTGACGCAGCGCCATGAAGCCTTCGCCGGCCCTGGCCGACAGCAGATGCAGCGCGTGCAGGCCGTTCAAGGCCGCCGCATCCTCGGCCACGGCGGCAAAGCGCTGGCGTGCCTGCGGGTTGCCCGCACGGGCCATCACCACCGCGGCCGCGAGTTGCGCATCGAGCCGGGCCTGCGGTGCGGCGCCGCGCAGTTCCAAGGTGTGGGCCGCGACCCGCCGCTGCGCGTCGGCAAGGTCGTTGCGCGTCAATGCCGCCTCGATGGCCTGAATCTGCGGATGCACATCGGGGCGCACCAGGCATTCCGGCCATTCCAGCGGCGGCATCGCCGCCATCTCGGGCACGGTGAGCATGGGCGTGTCGGCGGCCCGCGCGGCGGACTGATCGGTGGCCTGCACAGCGGTCTGCGCGGCCGCGAGCAGCGGAACGCCGCCCAGCAGCACGCCCAGCAGCACCACGGCGGCGGGCCGCCGTGGTGAGCGATGACACCCCGAGAACGTCAGTCTCTGCATCCCCCGCCCTCCTCTGGTTCGAACTGTGCGGTGTTTACGCAGTGGCCTCTTGGACCGATGCAGGCGCCCAAGGGTTGCATGCAAACGGCGCAGCCGGGCGGGCGCGTTGCGGTCGGGGTTCACCGCCCGGAGGCCAAATTGGCGGTCCATGCCACGTCCCGTTCAGGCGCGCGCGGTCTTGATGCGGTCGTAGGCGGCGGTGATGTTGCGGGTCTTTTCTTCGGCAACCGGCCGCATGCTTTCGGGCAGGCCCTTGGCGGCGAGCTTGTCGGGGTGGTTCTCGCTCATCAGCCGTCGGTAGGCCTGGCGTACCGCGCTGTCGCTGGCGTCGGCCGGCACGCCAAGCGTCGCGTAGGCGGCGGCCAGATCATCGCGCGACGGGCCGCGGCCGCCACCGCGCAGCGCCGCCTCCAGGCGTTGCACGTCGGCGTCTGACAGGCCCAGCCCCCGCGCAATCCGCAGCAGCAGGGCGTGCTCTTCGGCGTGGACCTCACCATCGGCGGCCACCGCCGCCAGCTGCATTTGCAGAAACATGTTGAGCAGCGGCGTCTGTCCCCGGCACAGGCCCGCGAAGCGCGCCACCTCGGCGTCAAGGTCAAAGCCGGCGGCCTTGCCGCGGTTGAAGGCCGTGCGGGCGTCCTCGCGACCGTCTTCGCCCAGGCGCAACCGGGCAAACAGCTGCTCGACCACGCGAATCTCGTCTTGCGACACCACACCGTCGGCCTTGCACACCGCGCCCATCACCGAAAAGGTGCTGTCGATAAAGGCCCGCCGCACCTGCCCGACCTGCGTCTTGCCCAGCGCGGCCATGATGGGCCGGGCCAAAAAATAGCCCAGCACCGCGCCCAGCACGAGCCCGAGGATCCCGCCCCGCAGTAACAGCCCAATCAGGCCGCCGACAATCAGTCCAATCATCATGGGTCGATGGTACGCAATCGGCGTGGATCACCGCTGAATCGCGGTGGGGGAATGGGCGCGGTTCAGGGCATGGCGTGAGGGAGACGCTGTCAGGGTCGCGGGCTCAACACCTCCGCAGCCTCATTCCGCCAGTACAGGGTCGCCACCGCATTGCAGGTCCGTCAGATTCACATCCGTTTCCCCTAGGTGCAGCCCCAGCAGGTCCTTCAGAATGGTATTGATGAGGCCACTTGCGACCGAATCCAACAGATCGAAAATGGGCCCGAGTAGGCTGTTCAGGAGGGCGGTCGTCGAATTGGACGACGTACTGCCCGTGACGGCCTCGGCAGCGAGCTTGGTCACGCATGCTGCATTGGTCCCAAAAGTATCTCGTCCGCCCAAGCATGGATCAGAGGGGCAACTGCCGGTCAGGCACCCCAAAAGATCATCTAAAAAGTCCAGAACACCATCCAAGAGTCCACTGACCAGGCCGACGACGCCGTCTAGCAGGCTCGCAAGCCCGCTGACGACGCCGGTCAGCGCGGCGCCGATGGCGCCGCCCAAACCCTGAAGCGCCGCTTGGTCGGTCGCACTGAGATTGTTGTAATCGGTTTGTGCCGTTTGGATGAGGGCTTCTACCTCGTCGAGTCCCGCTTGATATGCGTCTTGCCTGCAACTCCTTCCGCTGGAGTTGTTGCCACCGCAAGCGTTTCCGCCGACGTCGTTCCAGATCTTCGCCGCAGCCGTGTTGGCATCGGCTGCCGTGATAGTCGGCGTTGTTCCGCCGCCGAAAAGAAAATCGGTCAATGCAGATGTCAAGTTGTTCAGGGCAGTGCCCAGGTCGAGCGCGCTGCCGACCGTCCCGGCCTTCTCCTTGGCCAGATAAATATCGGCCGACGGAGTGGTCGTCAGACCCGTCTTGAGGCTCCCTGTTTTACCCAGCAACGTGGCGCCTAACAGCCCCACACGCAGAACTTCAGTATCAAGAACCGTATCCTTGCAGCTACCTTGGACGGAGAACGGGTCTGCGCCGCCCGGATAAGGCCCGATGCAAAGGTTCAGAAGGTCGGCATCCACTTGGATAGCGGCGCAGTGTTGCCCCGCTGGGCAGTCATCACCCGGCGGGTTGCCCGGTTGAGCGTAGTTCTCCGCGCGCATTTCGGTGCTGCATAAGTCGTCGACAGTCCCCTTGCTTGCCACAACATCCAGCGTGAGCGGCAGGTTGAGGCGAACGTCCACCAGCGGTTTAAGGGCGCCTAACAGCGCTCCGAGTCCGGGAATATTGTTGGTATCAAGACCAACGTAAACCCGCACTTGTGCGGTATAGGCCGTCGTGCCAACGCCGCCGATGCCGATGGAAGGCGGTTCAACAACACCGACCTTGGCCGTCACGCCGAGCAGATTCGGAACCGCCACGCTGACTGCTTGCCCGGCGGATGCGATTCCAATGGCTGTGCTGATAATGCTCAGCGCATCGACACTTGCATTCAAGGCCGCATCGCCGGTCGCGGTGGTGATCGGCGCAAACAGGCCGCGGGTGTTTTCTGATTGGCCCAGCTGAATTTCGGGAAGTGCAGTAATCCCCAATTTCGCTTCAATTTCGCCAAGCAGGGTCACGTTGACCGCGAGCAGTCCATCCTGTCCAGCCGCCTGCACAGTTGCGTCCAGTATCTGGCCAACGGAGACTTGTTCGACCGCGAGCAGAGCATTGAGACCGCCCACAGTAATATTCCCACTGACGGGAATTCCCAGCGCGTCGAGCAGCCCTTTGGGCGTGATTGTGACGCTGACCAAACCCTCGTAACTTCCAACGGTTGTATCGTTCAGGTCGAGGCCAATGCCCTTGAGCAGGGCGCCCAAAGTTGAGTCGCCCGAGACACGTAGCAATCGGGAGCCCACCGAGAAACTCGCCACCGGATCGCTGTTGCGGGCGACACTCTGGGCGCTGAGCCGGCGCTGGTCCTCGTCGGCGACCACGGGCGCCAGCAGGGCCGGCGGGCGCCCGGAAACGATGACCCGAATCGCGTTGGTGCTGGCGTCGCACCCCTCCACGAATCCGGGCGATTCATTCCGCCGCCACTCGCCCGTCTGAATGACCGGGGCGTCATGCCGAAAATCGACAAGGTTCTGTTCAACATTCTGTCGGGCGGCCTCGGCGGCGTCAGTGCAGCCAAGCTCGGTGAGCTTTGCCGCGCCCGCCAGGGCCGCCAGATCGGCGGTCTTCTGGTATTCACGCCGATACTGGTACAGCAGGCCCAGGTCGATGAGCGAGGCCATGACGATGAGGGCGCTGATGCCCAGTGCCGCAAACAGCAGAACGGCGCCGCGTTGACGGCCCGGGCCGGGGCGGCCTGGCGGTCGGTTGATCATGTGATTCATCGCGCCACCACGGCTTTGGCGACCAATCGGTCAGGAATGAACGACAGCATGCCCAGGCCCGGCACACCGATGTTGGGCAGCAGCCGCACATCGTTGCCGTAGGGGTACTCGATTCGCAAGGTCACGCAGGGGCTGCCGCATTCAGTGCTGGTGTCGTTGACGGTGATGACCAGGTCCTGGCGGGCGATCAGCCATTGGCGACGGCCCTCGAAGCCGCTGACGCCGGGCACGATGGGCGTTGATGCCAGCGATGCCTGCACCAGACTGCGGACCTGTGGCAGCGAATCCGCAGCCGACTGCCCTTCGGGAAGCATGGCAATGGCGTTGGCGCCGTCATGCGCGGCCCGCGACACCGCCAACTGGGTGTAGAACAGTGCACCAAAACTCAACAGGCCCCACGCCAGCACCATGAAGATGGGCAGGCACAAGGCGAACTCCACCGCCGCGGCGCCTGATTGAGCCTGTCGGGGTGCGCGCGTCATGAGTCGATCAACCTGCCGTCAAGCAGCAGGCTGGCTTCGCCGCTGAGGGTGGTTGGAACGGGCAAGCCGAACGCGCTGGGCAGGATGGGCCGCGTGGCATAAGGGTAGGTCACGCTCACGAAGATCTTGCAGGCGTCGGCGAGCTCGCGGCCACAGGTGGTGGTCTCGACCGAGCAGTCGCTGTCTGCCGCGCAGATTCGGGCCTCGACCTGCAGCGGTGCCCAGCGGCTGATCCAGCTGGCCTGCTGAAGCGCGGTGGCCCGCGCCGCATCGCGACGCAGCGTGAGTTGGGTGATGTTGGGCTCGCTGCCTTCGATGCGAAACGTCGCGGCACTGCGGGCGCCCTCTTCGGCGGCGTGCTGCAAGCCCATGCGGGCGGTGAAGATCAGCGCAAAGGTCAAGGTGCCGTAAAACAGCACGAACAGAGCCGGAAACACCAAGCCGAACTCTAGCGCCGTTGCGCCGCGCTGACGCAGCGGCGATGAAACGTTCAGTGAGCTTCGGCGTGCAGGCATGGCGAGGGACTCCGGAAGTTGGCGATGATCATGCGCCGAACGCAGCGCAGCGTAGGCTTCGGCACGATGAGTGGTTCGTCCCCGAGGATCAAAGGCACCGCGCAGGCTGGCTTACACTCCGCGCCGCACCCTTGCCGGCCATCACCATGGGCACCCCGAAACACTTGCACGCTGGCGCCATCGATCGGGCGTGGCCATGTTGAACCCCGATGTCGTGATCATTGGCGCCGGCGCGGCGGGCCTGATGTGCGCCATCGAAGCCGGGCGTCGCGGGCGCCGGGTGCTGGTGATCGAGCATGCAAACCGCGTGGGCAAGAAAATTCTCATGTCGGGTGGCGGCCGCTGCAACTTCACCAATTACGACGTGCGTCCGGCGCATTATCTGTCGGCCAATCCGCATTTCGCCAAGTCGGCCCTGGCGCGCTTCACGCCCTGGGATTTCATCGCGCGGGTGGAGCAGCGCGGCATCGCCTATCACGAGAAGGGTGAGGGCCAACTGTTCTGCGATGGGTCATCCAGGCAGATCGTGCAGATGCTGCTGGACGACTGCCACGAGGCGGGCGTGACCATTCGCACCGACACGCGGGTGGACGAGGTGCGGCACGACGCGCTGGGTTTCGAGCTGCGGGTGGGCATTGAGGCGATTCGAGCGCGGTCGCTGGTGGTCGCCAGCGGCGGGCTGTCGATTCCCAAGATGGGCGCCACCGGCATGGGCTACGCGCTGGCCGAGCAGTTCGGGCACCGGGTGTTGCCCACCCGTGCGGGTCTGGTGCCGCTGACCTTGAGCGGCCGGCCGCTGGACGAGATCAACGGGCTGGCCGGCATTGCCTTGCCTGCCGCGGCAGAAGTGGGGGGCCAGCGCTTCAGTTCGGCGGTGCTGTTCACCCATCGGGGTCTCAGCGGCCCGGCGATTCTGCAGATTTCGTCGTACTGGAATGCCGGTGAGCGGCTGTGGCTGGACCTGCTGCCCGGTGGCGATTCCGGCGCGCGCCTGCGGGCGGCCAAGGCCGAAGCGCCGGGCACGCGGCTGGGCAGCTGGCTGGCCGAGGCCCTGCCGAAACGGCTGGCTCAAAGCCTGTGCGACCAGCAGGGCTGGGCCGGCACGCTGCAGAGCCTGTCGGAGCCGCAATTGCGCGGCATCGGCAACACGCTCAACCGCTACCCGGTGATCGTCAGCGGCACCGAGGGGTATCGCACGGCCGAGGTCACGCTGGGCGGGGTCGACACCACTGAACTGTCGTCGCAGACCATGGCCTCACGGCACCTGCCCAATCTGTATTTCATTGGCGAGGTGGTCGATGTCACCGGCCATCTGGGGGGGTACAACTTCCAATGGGCATGGGCCTCCGGCGTGGCCGCAGGGCGCGTCTGCTGAAGCGGGGCTGGCGCCCGGCAAACTGCGACAAAGGTCCGGCGCCCGGCTGCGGGGTTCAGCCATGGGTCACGCGCCGCACGGCACCGTGGACGCCTCTCAATCAGGAGTCATGGCAATGAAAAAACTCATCTTGGCAACGACGCTGGCCGCCGGCATGGCCGCGGGCCAGGTAATGGCCGGTGACACCGAGGCGGCCATTGGCGGCGGTCTGGGTGGCGCGGTGGGCGCGGTGATCGGCAATGAGGTGGGCGGCACCAACGGCGCCATCATCGGCGCCGGCATTGGCGGTGCCACCGGGGCGGTGATCGGCAATCGCAGCGACGATCGGAATGATCGCTATCGCTATGTCGATGACGACCATCGCCGTCGGGACCATCGCCATTACGACAACCGTTACGACCATCGTTACGACGCGCGCGGTCGCGGCAATTACAACGGTTCGTTCTGCCCGCCGGGTCAGGCCAAGAAGGGCCGCTGCTGAGCGCCGTTCCGCCGGGGTCGATCAACCACCGCCCACCGCGTGCACGATTTCAACCTGATCCCCCGGCGCGAGGGCCTGCGCCGGCCAGGTTGAGCGCGGTACCACGGCGCCATTGACCGACACGGCAATGCGCCGGCCGACCAGCGCAAGCTCGTCGATCAGGGCCGCCACGGTGGGCGGTGTTCCGGGATGGGGCTGGCCGTTGACGGTCATGTGTGGATGGTTGCGGCGGGTGCGGGGCTGAAGTCGTGCGCCTTGGCACCGTGATTTGGGCGCCGAGCGGACGATTCAATGGTAGAGCAGTCGCGTGCCAGGCGCGCGACGTGAAGTCGCGCAGCCTGTTCGCCCGATCGCGCAGCTGCCTGCGCGATCGGGCCCGGCCGTCTGTATCAACTTTGCCGGCGGATGAGGCAGGATGTGCCTCATCTGCGTGCGTTTTGCGGAACACGGCGGGCCCGACATGACCTTCAATCCAACTCCTGAAAAGACCCCGGGATTCATCCACGAGGTGATTGAAGGTGGCATCGATGACCTGCTCCGGCAGTTCGAGACGCTGGTGTGGAGCAAGGATGCCGAGGATGTTCCGCTCATGGTCGAGCTCGCCGCACGGCTGGACAGAAGGGGAGCGTTGCGGTGCGTGCCGCGCGCCGATCCCCCGGAACAAGCCGACCTGCAAGGGCCGCCAATGTCGTAGCGGGTAGAGGACGTCGGAAAACACAAATGCCACGCTGTAACGGGGCGGGTGGAGGGTGTAGTATCTCGCCCGCGAATGCAGCCTGAGGTCCGAGCGGTGGCGTGTCTTGCCAAAGGCCCGCAGACCAAACCACCGCCCGGGACTGCAACGATCCCTCACACGCAACGTGCGAATCGCAAAGGGATGTTCCTGCAAGGCGGGTGTAGCTCAATGGTAGAGCTGTTGCTTCCCAAGCAACTGACGAGGGTTCGATTCCCTTCACCCGCTCCACTGCATCATTCCGCAGGATGCCGCAGAGTGTCAGGTTCCGGATGATTAACCTCTCGATCCCGAAATAGTCTGTGATGCCGAGTGCCCGTATAGACGGGCCCGAAGTCTCGATGGCGCCTAACGAATGATTCCCAAGGGTCGGAACCGGTATACGGGTCGTTCAAGGCCGTGCCGGGTGTATCGAGATGCGGGTCCCAGCGATGCCGCAGCGCGAACCTCGCTTGCTTTGCACGTCGAACGGGTTGCCCATGGCGTCCAACATGGCTTTCGGAAGCAGGCCGGAGCTCTTTTCCTGTCTCAGAATCGTTGGAGCGCTGGGTGCGGCGCGGCTCGACGCCTCGCAGGCAAGCCCAGCGCGCGGAGATGATTTTGCTGACGGCGGACCAAGTGCCCAGCAGCGAGATTGTGCGACGACTGCGGACAAGCTACCCGACCCTGACGCGTTGGCGGCAACGTTTCATCGAGTGCGGTGTGGACGGACTGCGCAAGGGCAAGACCCGCAGGCCCGGGATTGCGCCGCTGCCGCAGGCGAAGATCGATGAGATTCTGACGCTCACGGCGACGGGTCGCCCTGCCAACGCCACCCATTGGAGTGCGCGCAAGATGGTGGCGCAGGTGGGCGTATCGGAAGCCAAGGTGCGGCGCATCTGGAAGGCGGCGCAGTTGGCGCCGCATCGAGTCCGCCGATTCAAGATCTCCAACGACACACGCTTTGCCGAAAAGCTCGTGGATGTGGTCGGCCTGTATCTCGATCCACCGGAAAAAGCACTGGTGCTGTGCGTTGACGAGAAGAGCCAGATTCAGGCGCTGGATCGGACCCAACCCGGGCTGCCGCTCAAACGTGGCAAGGCGCAGACGCTGAGCCATGACGACAAGCGGCATGGGACGACGACGCTGTTTGCCGCGCTCAACATCATCAGCGGCGAGGTGATTGGCAAGTGCTTGCCCCAGCACCGACACGACGAGTTCCTTTCCTTCCTCAGACATCTGGATCGGCGCACCCCGAGGGCGCTTGATCTGCATCTGATCGTCGACAACTACGCCACCCACAAGCACCCCAAGGTCAACGCCTAGCTGGCCAAGCATCCGCGCTTCCATCTGCACTTCACGCCGACCAGTGCATCCTGGCTCAATCTGGTCGAGAGATTCTTCCGCGACATCACCGAAGATCAAATCCGGCGCGGCGTGTTCCGCAGCGTTGCCGATCTGGAACGTGCCATCACGGCCTGCCTCGATCATCGCAACGGGCATCCCAAACCCTATCGCTGGACAGCCACCCCCGCCAGCATCCTCGCCAAAGCCCAGCGCGCTAACCTTTCGTTGGACGCGGTGCACTAGGAGATTGATCGAATCGTTGTGGTTGTTCGGCAGCGGCGAGACAGTTTCCTTGCCTGTGGAGTGTCCACAGAGGATATTGAATACATGGCGCCGGCCATCTTGCCAGAGTGCTTTTTCTTTGAAAGGCGACCGGATGTCTGAGGCGGCCGAACGCATCTTCTGTGGCGCCGTCTTGCCGCTGCGGCCATTGCGGTGGGTGCCGAGCCCGCCGTCGGGGCCGGCCAAGTGGAGGCCGAGTTCGGCGCCCAGAGCCCGCTCGATCACGGCCTTCTTGATCTGTTGAAACACGGCCGCGACCCCGGCCGCGTCCATCGGGCCGGGGATCCTCAACAGCTCCCAGCTTGGGCCTGTCCAATGGCGCCGCCGAGTCGATCAGCTCGAAGGTCCAGGCCGCCATCGCCCGAGCGCGCGGATTTTGCACCGATCGACACCTGATGACGATCATCTGCCTGACCTGCGGCAAGCTCACGCATCTGCCGGCGCCGCCCTGCATGCGCCCTGTCGCCAGCGTAGAAACGGGGGCTTTCCACTCGAAACGTCATGGGCCCCTTTTTGCTGCGCAGCGCGATGCCCGTTCAGTCGGAACGGCCGGCGCGTTTGCGCTCGTGTTCGACCAGATACCGCTTGCGAAGGCGGATCGACTCCGGCGTCAATTCCACCAGTTCATCGTCATTGATGAATTCCAGCGCCTGTTCCAGCGAGAAGCGGCGTGGCGGGGTCAGCACCACGTTTTCATCCGAGCCCGAGGCGCGCATGTTGGTGAGCTTCTTGCCCTTGAGCACGTTGACCACCAGGTCGTTGTCGCGCGAGTGCACGCCGACGATCTGGCCTTCGTACACGTCATCGCCATGGCTGGCGATCATTGCGCCGCGTTCCTGCAGGTTGAACAGCGCGTAGGCCACGGCCTTGCCCTGCTCGTTGGAGATGAGCACGCCGTTGTAGCGCTGGCCGACATCCTTGTTGTCACCGGCCGGGCCGAAGTGATCGAAGTTATGGAACAGCAGCCCCGAACCGCCGGTGTTGTTGATGAACTCGGAGCGAAAGCCGATCAGCCCGCGCGAGCTGATGGTGTATTCCAGCCGCACGCGGCCCTTGCCGTCGGGCACCATGTTGACCATCTTGCCGCCGCGTTCAGACAGGCCCTGAATCACGCCGCCCTGATGCGTTTCTTCAACGTCGGCCACCAGAATTTCATAAGGCTCGTGAATTTCGCCGTCGACTTCCTTGGTGATGACCTGCGGGCGCGCCACCGCAATCTCGAAGCCTTCGCGGCGCATGTTTTCGAGCAGCACCGACAGGTGCAGCAAGCCGCGCCCGGAGACCCGGAACTGGTCGGGTGATTCGCCCGGCTCAACGCGCAGCGCCACGTTGGTTTTCAGCTCTTTTTGCAGCCGTTCGAAGATTTGCCGGCTGGTGACGAACTTGCCTTCCTTGCCCGCGAACGGCGATTTGTTGACCTCGAAAACCATGGTCATCGTCGGTTCGTCGACCTGCAGGGTCGGCAGGCCCTCGGGCACCTTGGCGTCGCAGACCGTCTCGGAAATACCCAGCTCTTCGATGCCGGTGATGGCGATGATGTCGCCCGCTTCGGCCTCAGTGGCTTCGACCTTGTCCAGTCCCATGAACGCCAGTACCTGCAACACCTTGCCCTGGCGTACCTTGCCGTCGCGCCCCACCACCGACACCGGGCTGTTGGGCTTGATGCGACCGCGCGAAATGCGCCCGGTGCCGATCACGCCCACATAGTTGCTGTAGGCCAGGCTGATCACCTGCATCTGGAATGGGCCTTCGGCATCCACGGCCGGCGGCGTCACCTGGTCGACGATGGTCTGGAACAAAAAGTCCATGTTGCCTTCGCGAATGTCGGGGTTGTCCCCGGCGTAGCCGTTCAGGGCGCTGGCGAACACGGTGGTGAAGTCGAGCTGCTCATCGGTGGCGCCAAGGCGGTCAAACAGGTCGAACACCTGGTCCATCACCCAGTGCGCGCGGGCGCCCGGACGGTCGATCTTGTTCACGACCACGATCGGTTTCAGCCCCAGCGCGAACGCCTTCTGGGTGACGAACCGCGTCTGCGGCATCGGGCCGTCGGCGGCATCGACCAACAGACATACCGAGTCGACCATGGAGAGCACGCGCTCGACTTCGCCGCCAAAGTCGGCGTGCCCTGGGGTGTCGACGATGTTGATGCGGTATTCGGTGCCGTCACGCTTGTCCAGCCAGCGGATGGCGGTGTTCTTCGCAAGAATGGTGATGCCGCGCTCACGCTCCAGATCGTTGGAGTCCATGATCCGCTCGCCAAGATTCTCACGCGAATCGAGGGTCTGAGACTGACGCAGGAGCTTGTCCACCAGGGTGGTCTTACCGTGGTCAACGTGGGCAATGATGGCGATGTTGCGAAGGTTTTTGAGGCTCATGGGCGTGCTATTGCTGCGATGCAGCAAACAAAAGGGCGCAGAGTGTACGTTTTTGTCAGTGGCAGGGATAGAGGGCAGGACGCGCCGGTGCGTCCTTCAGGGCCGTCTCAGGGCTGCAACTGGAAACGCACGGTGGCCTGCTGGGTCACGGTCAGTTCTCCGGTCAGAATGCCCTGCTGGCTGTTGGAGACCTCGGCGTCGGCTGCGACCATGCGCATCATCGGCATGGGCGGCGGACTGTGCGACGAGCCCGAGGCCCGCACCGACATCACCGCACCCAGCTTGAGGCCCAATGCTGACGCGAGGGCCTCGGCCTGCAGTCGCGCATCCTGGGCGGCCAGGGTGAGCGCCTTGCGGTCTTCGGCGCCAGGGTCCTGCAGGCCCAGCTGCGGCGGCGAGATTTCGGTGATGCCGGACGCGGTCACCGCCTTGAGCACCGGGCCCAGCAGGCTCAGGTCGGTGAGTTCGATGCGAATGTCGCGGCGCACGCGGTAGCCGTCGGGCTCGTTGCGTCGCGCCTCTTCGTTCCATCGGTTCTCGGGACGAATGCTGACCTGCGCGCTGTCGATCCGGTCGTCGGGAATCTTCAACGCGGCCAGACGCTGCAGCAGTGCCTTGACCTGGCGCTGCACCTGCGCCTCACCGTCGGCGACGGTCTCGGTCTTGACCTCTGCGGCCACATTCAGCGTCGCCTTGTCGGGGCTGGCGCGCACTTCGGCACGGCCGGTGACGAGCACCGAGGGTGTTTCGTCCGGCTTGGCCGCGGCCGATCCCGCCGCTGCCACCAGCAGCGCAGCCACTGCCCACACGCTGAAAACTTTCATCGCGAAATCCTTGGTTCCGGGTTATTTGGCCTTACGCTATGCCTAGACAGCCAAATTGCCAATGAATACTTCAAACGACATTCTTACGCTGACCCGCGACGTCATCGGCGTGCTCATCCCGCAGGGCACCCGCGTCGAGTTGCCGGAAGGCGCCACCGCGAAGATGACCCAAGCCCTGGGCGGCAGCTTCACCATTCAGGTGGAGGGACATCTGTTCCGTATTCCCGGTCAGGACGCCGACGCGCTGGGCATGGAGGTGCCGGACGGGCCGGAGGTGCCCGAGAACGCCACCGACAAGGAGATCGAGGCCGCGGTCTGGAAGCAGCTCAAGACCTGCTACGACCCCGAAATTCCGGTCAATATCGTTGATCTTGGGCTCATCTACACCTGTGTCGTCGAGCCCACCGACGGCGGCAAGCGCCGCGCCACGGTGCGCATGACCTTGACCGCGCCTGGCTGCGGCATGGGCGACATTCTGGTGGCCGACGTGAAAACCAAGGTCGAGGCCCTGCCCACGGTGGAAGAAGTGGACGTGGAGCTCACCTTCGATCCGCCCTGGACGCAGGACATGATGAGCGAGGAAGCTCGCCTGATGACGGGCATGTTCTAAGGCCGCGCCCGCGTTCCCCGCAGACCCCGCCCAACCCCCAGGCCCGTCATGCCGATCAATATCCGTGTCAGCACCCACTACCTGCCGCAGCAATCCAGGGACGGGTTTTGGGTGTTCGCCTACGACATCATGGTCATCAACGGCACGTCCGAAGCCGTTCAGCTGCTCGACCGCCACTGGAAGATCACCGATGCCGAGGGGCACACCGAAGACGTCAGAGGCCCCGGCGTGGTCGGCCAGCAGCCGGTGATTGCGCCGGGCGAACACTTCACCTACCAGAGCGGCTGCCCCCTGCGCACGCCGGTGGGGGTGATGCAGGGCAGCTATGGGTTCATCGAGCCAGACACCGGGCGACGCTTTCGCGTCACCATCGCGCCGTTCCGGTTGGCGATGCCCGGAATCCTCAACTGACCCGGCGGTTCACTGCGCCCACTCCTTGTAGAACGGTGGCAGGTCGGTGGCGGCGCTGGCCCGAAACGCGGGGTCGCGCTTTTCCAGAAAGGCGCGCACGCCCTCTTTGCCGTCGCCGACGCTGGTGTAGAACATCGCCAGTGAATCGATCTTGTGGGCGTCCAGCGGATGCGGCATGGCGGCATTGCGGTACAGCATCTGACGGGCCAGCGCGACGGCCACCGGCGAACGGTTCTGGCTGAACGTGCGGGCCAGCTTCATGGCTTCGTCCAGAAGCTGATCGGCCGGAACGACCGCTTTGACCAGGCCGCCCGCCAGGGCCGCCTCGGGTTTCAGGATCTCGGCGGTGTAGACCCATTCCAGCGCGGTGCTGATGCCGACGATGCGCGGCAGAAACCAGCTTGAACAGGCTTCCGGCACGATGCCCAGTTTGCCGAAGACGAAGCCGATACGGGCGTGCTCGCTGGCCAGCCGGACATCCATGGCCAGGGTCATGGTGGCGCCGATGCCCACGGCTGCGCCATTGATGGCGCCGATCACCGGCTTGCGGCAGTTGAAGATCGCCAGCGTTACCCGGCCCCCGGTGTCGCGCACGCCCGCGTGGATGGCCGCGTCGTTCAGGCGGGTGTCCATGTCGTCGCGGGTGGGCGCCAGGGTCTCGTCCAGTCCGAAGACGTTGCCGGGCGTGGTCAAGTCCATCCCGGCGCAGAAGGCCCGGCCTTCGCCGGTGACGATGATGGCGCGCACCGCATCGTCTTCGTTGACCGCCGTGAAAAAGTGCTCAAGCTCCTCGGCCATTTCGATCGTGAAGGCATTGAGTTGTGCAGGACGATGCAGGGTCAGGGTCAGCACGCCGTCGTCGAGCGCGGTCTTCAGGGTGGTGTACGTCATGGGGCCTCTCCAGAAAGTCAAGGCGCCAGCGTAGCGCCCGCGTGGCGCCAAGGCTGTGTCGTCAGGCGGGACTGTCCGCATAATGTGCACTGGTCAATTTTCAGATCAACCCATGACTGAGCCCAAAGCGCCGCTGCCCAACCATCGTCAGGTCGCACGCGGCAACGTGACCCTCGCCGTGTACGCCTGGCCCAGCCCCAAGCCCGAGGCGGACCCGGTGATCCTCATCCACGGTTATCCCGACTCCGCGCAGGTGTGGCGCGAGACGGCCGAGCGGCTGGCCGAGCACCGTCCGGTGTTCGCTTACGACGTGCGCGGCGCCGGCGCTTCCAGCGCCCCCAAGGCCTTGCGCGATTACCGCTTGGAGGTGCTGTCTGAAGACCTGCTGGCGGTGATCCAGGCGGTCAGCCCCAGGCGCCCGGTGCACCTGGTGGGGCACGATTGGGGCTCGATCCAGACGTGGGAGTCGGTGTGCAGCCCGCGCTTTGAAGGGCGCATCGCCAGCTTCACGTCCATTTCCGGGCCGTGCCTGGACCACGTTGGTCACTGGATGCGCGCCGGCCTGCTGAGCGCCGATCCGCGCCGCTGGGCCGACGTGTTCGGACAACTGGCGCACTCTTGGTACATCGGGCTGTTTCAGGTGCCGTTGATTGCCCCCATGGCGTGGCGCGTGGCGGTCGGTCGCCAGTGGCCGCGCGTGGTGGAGCGACTCGAAGGCATGGCCGAAGCGCCGCGCTTCGCCACCCAGACCCGTGATGGCGTCAACGGCATTGCCCTGTATCGCGCCAACATGCGGCGTCGCCTGCTGGCCCCGCAGCGCAGAACCACCGCCATTCCGGTGCAGCTGGTCACGCCGCGGTATGACCCGTTCGTCACCGAGGCCTTGACCGACAGCCTCGCCGGCTGGGTGCCCCACGTGCGCCGCGTGCCAGTGTACGCCGGTCATTGGTTGCCCCTGACCCGGCCCGACTTTCTCGCCAGCACGGTCGAAGCCTTTATCGCAAGCGACGCGGCGTAAGGATCCGCGCGTCGCCATTTCACCCCGCAATTTGAGTGAGTGCCCATGCAATTGATGCCCGGCGCGTATGTGCGCGTCCCCAAGAACCTGCGCTCCCTGGTCAGCGTCGACACCGCGGCCGAGGCCTTGCCGGCCGAAATGGGCCTGAACCCAAGAAAGGTGGCAGCGGCGTGGCGTGCGGTGGAAGACCTGTTCGCCACCGGGCTGCACCCGGCTATCACGCTGGTGGTCAAGCGTCACGGCCGCACGGTGCTCAAGCGCGCCATCGGCGCGGTGCGCGGCCTCGACCCCGGCGTTGACGAGCCGCAGGTGGCGTTGCAGCCAGACGCGCCCATGTGCCTGTTCTCGGCGTCGAAGTCGATCTCGGCGCTGTTGGTGCACAAGTTGATCGAAGACGGCAAGCTCAGCCTCGACGACCGCGTGGCTGCCTACATTCCCGAGTTTGCCGCGCGTGGCAAGCACCGCGTCACCCTGCGCGAACTGATGGCCCACCGTGCGGCGATTCCCTCGCTTACGGTCGAGACCCAGGGGGCCGAACTGCTGAACAACTGGGACGTGCTGATCGCCACCCTCTGTGCGGCGCGGCCGGTCGACCGCGAGTTTCGCCAGCAGGCCTATCACGCGCTGACCGCCGGGTTCATTCTTGGGGAAATCGTTCAGCGCGTCGGGCAGATCAGTCTGCCGGATGCCCTTGAGCAGTGGATCGCCAGGCCGCTCGGCTGCCAGCACCTGCAATACGGGGCGCCGCCGGTGCTGCGCGCGCAGATGCCGCGCAACGTCGTGACCGGGCTGCGGCCGGTGTGGCCGTTGTCGGCGTATATCCGCAGCATCATCGGCGTCGACATGGACGAAGGCGTGTCGGCCACCAACGAAGACCCGTTCCTGAGCGCCGTGGTCCCGGCCGGCAACCTCACCGCCAGTGCCGAAGACGCCAGCCGCGTCTTCCAGATGCTGCTCGACGGCGGCCGCTTCGAAGGCCGGCAGATCTTCAAGCCCGAAACGGTGGCGCGGGCGATCGAGCCCGTGGGGCCGATTCAGTTTGATCGCACCCTCAAGGTGCCGTTGCGGTTTTCGGCCGGATTCATGCTGGGCGAAAAGCCTTTCGGGCTGTTCGGCCCACAGAGCCAGCGTGCGTTTGGCCATCTGGGATTCGTCAACGTCTTGTGCTGGGCCGATCCGCACCGCGCACTCAGCGTGGCCCTGCTGACCTCGGGCAAGTCGGTGTCCCCCAACGGCCTGTGGCACACCGCGCTGTGGCTGCGGGCCATGGCGCACGCGTTCCCCAAACTGTGAGCACCGCGCTGCCGCAGTTCCGCGACCTGCAGACCTGGGAACACCGGCGCGCTGACGGGGTGACCGTGCGCGGCCGGCGGGTCGATCCGGTCGGTGACGCGCCCACCCTGTTCTTCTCCCACGGCAACGGTTTTGCGGGCGGGGTGTATGCCACGCTGCTGCGCCGCCTGATCGGCCCCTACGGACTGATTACCCACGATTTCGAGAACCACGGCGCCAGCGAGGTGACGGGCCGCTTCGAAGGCCCGGCAGCCCTGCTGGCCCAGACCCGCGAAGTGTTCGATGTGCTGGCACCGCGCGGCAAGACGGTGTTGGTCGGGCACAGTCTGGGCGGCTGCATGAGCACCTTGCTGGCCGCCGAGCGGCCTGATGCGGTGGCGGCGCTGGTCTTGCTCGATCCCATACTGCTGCCCACGCGCTACTGGTGCGCCTCGCGGATCGCCGCCCGCCTCGGGCGCAACCCCATGGCCAATGCCGCGCGTCGTCGCCGCACGCAGTGGGTCGATCGCGAGGCCGTCGCCACCCGCCTGAAGGGTCGCGGCATCTATGCCGGATGGACCGACGCGGCTTTCGACGACTTCGTGGAGCACGCCACGCACCGCGTGCCCGATGGACGGGCGCTGATCTGCCCGCGCGAGATCGAGGCCCGCATCTACGGGCAGCCGGCGTATCCCTGGGCGGCGCTGCGGCGCGTTCGGCAGCCGATGCTGATGCTCTACGGGGCCGACAGCTATCCCTTCCTTCCCGCCATGGCGCGGCGTGTCGCGGCGGGGGGCCGCCGTCGCCAGGTGGAAGCGGTGGCCGGCGGGCACTGTTTCATGATGGAACAGCCGCAGCCCACGGCAGAGCGCATTCGCCGGTTTCTGGACGCGCTGCCGCCGGTCTGACCCCAGCGGCGCGCGGCGGTGCGCCTACGGTGCCTCGGCCTCAAGCTTGAGGCGCAGGTCGGTGTTGTCGAGATAATCGATCTCAAGCTCCAGGTCGGCGCGGGTCAAGGGGTGCTGGTCCAGCCACGCCTTGCGGGTGAACTGCAATTTGAGCGTGCGTGCCTTGTCCGCGAGCTCGGCGCGCACCGGTGGCCGCAGGCCGGGCGTGCGCGAGCGATGCAGCAGCACCGACAGGCGCAGCAGCACGGCCAGCCTTTGCAGCGGCTGGCGCCAGTCGCGCGGCAGTTCGGCCAGCGCCCCCAGCGAAAATTTGCCGCGGTGCAGGCGCACCAGGGCCGCCAGCAACGCCTGTTCGGTCTGTGAAAAGCCGGGCAGCTCACCGTGGCGCAGCATGTATTCGCTGTGCTTGTGATAGCCGGAATGGGCAATCACCAGACCGATTTCGTGCAATTGCGCAGCCCAACGCAGCAGGCTCGCGCTCGACTTGGGGTCGAGCTGCCAGGCGGCCGCCGTCTGGTCCAGCAGCTTGACCGCAGTGCGCGCAACGTCTTCGGACTGGCGGGTGTCGACGCCATAGCGGGTGGCCAGTGCGCCGACGGCCTCGCCACGCATGTCGCGGTTGCTGAGGCGGCCCAGCAGGTCGTAGATCAGCCCCTCGCGCAGCGCGCGGTCGGAGGTGTTCATTTCGTCGATTTCCAGCGCATCGAAGATGGCGGCAAGCACCGCCAGCCCGCCCACGAACACGGGGCGCCGATCTTCACGCAGCGCTTCGAAATCGATCTCGCTGATGTGGTTTCGACTCAGGGTCAGCTCGATCACCTTGTCGAGTCCGGCGCGGGTCAGGCGGTCCTCGCACCAGCCCAGGCTCATCATCACGCGCCACACGCCGCGGATGGTGCCGGACGCGCCGATGGCCATGTCCCAGCCGGCCTGCCGGTAGCGGCGCTGAAGAAATTCCAGCTCGATGTGGGCCGCCAGCCGCGCCTTGCGGAAGCGTGCGCGGCTGATGGTGCCGTTGCCAAAAAAGCGTTGCGTGTGCACCACGCACCCCAGCGCCACCGACTCCATGAGGCGCGGTTTGCTGCCCCGTCCGATGATCACCTCGGTGCTGCCGCCGCCGATGTCCACCACCAGGCGCCGCGGGTGTTCGCGGCCCATGCCGTGGGTCACGCCGCCGTAGACCAGGCGCGCCTCTTCGCGGCCGGCGATGATCTCGATGTGGTGGCCCAGTGCCTTCTCGGCGGCTTCAATGAACGGGCCGGATCGCTTCATGCGCCGCAGGGTGTTGGTGCCCACCACGCGGACCCGTTCCGGGGGCAGATCGCGCAGGCGCTGGCCGAAGCGCTGCAGACAGGCCAGCGCACGTTCGGCAGCCTCGTCGGTCAGGTGCTTGCCGCTGTCCAGCCCGGCGGCCAGGCGCACCGGTTCGCGCAGCCGGTCAATGACGTGCAGGTCGCCCGCCGGGGAAACCCGCGCCACCATCATGTGAAAGCTGTTGGAGCCCAGGTCCACGGCGGCGACATCGGTGACGTCTCCGCCGGGCCGTGGCCGCAGGATCAATTCCATGTCGGCCCGGGGCGTACTGGGGGGGCGAGAATGCCGGTGGACTTCAAGGCGGGGGCCTTCGGGAATAACAGTGGCGCGGACTATACCCAATCCGTGTCGACTGCCGACACCTTGGACCGGTGCGCGTCACACGCCCGAGAATTCCGCGACGCGCGAGGGGCCGAAGGCCGTCGCGCGTTGACCGAAGCGTCCATTTCCCCGACAATTCGTGTCCCCTCCGGCCCAGCCGGCCCCATTGGAGTTTCGTAAATGAAGTCAGTGCGTTGGGCGATCGTCGCCATCGCCACGCTGGCCAGCCTGCCTGCGTATGCCGAAGGCGCCGCCGCCGCCGGTCAAATCAAGGCCAGCACCTGCATGGGTTGCCATGGCATTCCGCTCTATAACAATGCGTATCCGACCTATCGGGTGCCGAAAATCGGCGGCATGAACGCCCAGTACATCGAGTCGGCGCTGAAGGCCTATCGCAGCGGCGAGCGCGAGCATCCGACGATGCATGCCCAGGCCGCCCCGATGTCGGACCAGGACATCGCCGACATCGCCGCCTTCATCTCTGGCGCCCCGCGCCGCTAATCGGAAAGTCGAGATGCGTTCAATCAGCTTTGGATCCGCGGCCATGATGGCCTTTGGCCTGTTGTCAGCCGGGGCCGTGTCTGCCCAGACGGCGCCTGAAGCGGCCGCGACCTGCGTGGCCTGCCATGGTGAAAAAGGGGCCGCGCCCATCATGCCCACCTATCCCGTATTGGCCGGCCAGCACGCCAGCTATCTGGAACACAGCCTGCACGGCTACAAGAATGGACAGCGCAAGAACGGCATCATGGCCGGTATCGTGGCCGGCTTGAGTGAGGCCGACATGCGGGCGCTGGCCCTGTATTTCGCTGCGCAGGAAAGTCCGCTGTACGTCCCCAGCCTGCCCTGATCTTCACTGGGCGCGCTCAAGATCGGTCGGAAAATGCCCCGCATGCGGGGCTTTTTCTTGCGCGCAGATTGAACGGCGCCGCCGCGCGCCCGGCCCCGTGAACGACGTTGCCGGACAAAGTGCGCTGTAATAGCCGGGCCATCGCGTTATTCTCCTGCCCCCAGCGGCTTGCGGCAGGCTGAAGCGCTGACGATTCCACAAAATCCATAAAACTGAACAAGAGAGAGCTGCATGAATCGCTTCACCGGCGCGGGCTGGGTCATCGCCCTTTGTTTGATTGCGGGGTCCGCAGCGGCCACCGAGCTGCGTTACAACCGTCTGGACCTGCGCCATATCGTCGCCGACACCGACAGTGAACAAGGCATCGGTATCGATCTGCAGGGGCTGGTCACGCCCAGCCTTTACGTGGTGGCCGGCTTCAACGACAGCGGCGTGCGTCAGGTCGCGCGTTACGGCGGCGGCTACCGTTATGCGCTGCACCCGTCGTCGACCGACGTGTTCGTTGAGGCCACGGGTGGGGGGATCAAGGTAAAGGGCCTGTCTACCGCATCGGGTTTTGGCGGCAGCTTCGGCATTCGCCACCTGTTCACGCCAGCGCTTGAAGGCTTGATGCGCGTCGATTACCTGAGCGTCGATGACCCGATCGGTGACGACCTGTCGGTCACGGCCAGCGGCGACTGGCATTTCTCGCGGCGCCTCTCGCTGGTGCTGAAGGTGTCGGTCGAAGAAGAAACCAACTCGGCCGGCATTGGCTTCCGCTTCAGCCTCTGACGCCGTCTTTGACGAACGACTGCCGACCGTTTTCCGACGTTTGCTGCACCCACAAAAAACCCCGCACCAGCGGGGTTTTTTGTGGGCTGGCCGCGTGTGACGGGCTCACTCGTCGAGGAAGCTGCGCAGGTAGTTGGCGCGGCTGGGGTGGCGCAGCTTGCGCAGCGCCTTGGCCTCGATCTGGCGGATGCGTTCGCGGGTCACGTCGAACTGCTTGCCGACCTCTTCGAGCGTGTGGTCGGTGGTCAGGTCGATGCCGAAGCGCATGCGCAGCACCTTGGCTTCGCGCGGGGTGAGGCTGGCGAGAATCTCGTGCGTGGCTTCCGACAGTGACTGCGTGGTCGCCTCTTCAACCGGCGAGATGGCCGCCAGGTCTTCGATGAAGTCGCCCAGGTGCGAGTCTTCGTCGTCGCCCACCGGGGTTTCCATGGAGATCGGCTCCTTGGCGATCTTCAGCACCTTGCGAATCTTGTCTTCGGGCATTTCCATCTTGATCGCCAGTTCTTCCGGCGTGGCCTCGCGGCCCATTTCCTGCAGCATCTGGCGGGAAATGCGGTTGAGCTTGTTGATGGTCTCGATCATGTGGACCGGGATGCGGATGGTGCGCGCCTGATCGGCGATGGAGCGGGTGATGGCCTGACGAATCCACCACGTCGCATAGGTCGAGAATTTGTAGCCGCGACGGTATTCGAACTTGTCCACCGCCTTCATCAGGCCGATGTTGCCTTCCTGGATCAGGTCGAGGAACTGCAGGCCGCGGTTGGTGTATTTCTTGGCGATGGAGATGACCAGGCGCAGGTTGGCCTCGACCATTTCCTTCTTGGCGCGGCGGGCCTTGGCGTCGCCCACGTTCATGCGCCGGTTGATGTCCTTGATCTCGTCGAGCGACAGCAGGTTGTCAGACTCCGGCGCGCGCAGCGCCGTCTGCATCTCGATGATTTCATCCTTGCGGCTGTTGAGTTCCGAGGAGTATTTGCGCTTGGCGCGGATGCATTTGTCCAGCCACTCGGGGTCGGTCAGCTTGCCTTCGCGGTAGCTGCGCAGAAACTCGTCGCGCGGCATGCCGGCGTCTGAGACGCAGATCTTCATGATCTGCTTTTCGATCACGCGAATCTGGTTGATGCGGTTGCGCAGGTTGGTGCTGACCTCATCGACAATCTTAGGCGACAGCTTGAAGAACAGGATGTGCTCGGCAACGGCGTTGCGTTTCTCCTGCGTCGCCTTGTCGGCGCTGCCATTCTTCGACAGCGCTTCCCAGGCCTCGTCATAGAGGGCCTGAAGCTTGGCGAACTGCTCGGCGCACTGCACCGGATCGGGCCCGGTGTCGGGCGTCGATTCCTCTTCGTCGTCGTCGCCGTTTTCCTCTTTTTCCTTGTCGCGCTCGGCCTTGGTGATCGGCATCGGGATCGGGTTGCCGGCCTGCAGCAGGGCTTCGACCTCAGGATCGAAGAAACCGGTCACCACCTCGGCCAGGCGACGGTTTCCGGCCACGGCATCGGCGTAGGCCTCAAGCATGATGGCGACCGTTTCCGGGTACTGCGTGAGCGCAAACATGGCCTCGTTGAGGCCCTCTTCGATGCGCTTGGCAATGCGGATTTCGCCTTCGCGGTCGAGCAGTTCAACCGAGCCCATCTCGCGCATGTACATGCGCACCGGGTCGGTGGTGCGGCCAAACTGGTCGTCGCTGGAGGCGATGGCGGCGGCCGCTTCTTCTGCCGCGTCTTCTTCTTCTTCGGCGCTGGCCACCACCGACGGCTCGGAGAACAGTTGCTGCTCTTCATCGGGCGCGTCTTCGTAGACCGGGATGCCCATCGCCTGAATCATGGTGACGATGTCTTCGATCTGCTCGGAGTCAATGACATCAGGCAGGTTGTCGGAGACTTCGGCAAACGTCAGAAAGCCCTTTTCCTTGCCGAGGGCGATCAAAATCTTGATCTGCGACTGCTTCTGGGTCTGCAGCTCGACGTCGTTGACGGCGGTTTCTTCGTGTTTGCTCATACGGGACCTAAAATTTCAAACTCGGCGCGGAACCGGACATTATACAGGAGCATGCGTTCAACTCGCCCGAAAATGGGGCTGGCCGACGACTCGCCTGCCCCTGTTCCGGCCGGTGTTCCGGGCGGGTTCCGCGATTCGGGATGCTGCTTCCAAGGTGCTGCTGGCGGCGGGTTTTTCAACTGCCCCCGATCATCCGGCCGCGTTCTCGACGCTATTCCGCGCGCGGCGCTGGCCGGGCATTGAGGTCGCGCATGATCGCGTTCAGTTCCTGATGCTCGGCGTCGCTCAGATCGCGGGTTGTGGAGGCGTTCAGCAGGTCGGTATAGCGGCTGCGCTGAATGCCGCGCCACAGGCGGTGCAACGCGTCATCGAACTCGCGCGCCAGCGCATCGTCGTCAAGCAGGCTCGGTTCGGCCATCACCCGCATCAGCGCCTCGCCCTCTTTGCTGTCGCGCCAGCTTTCCAGCAACTGGGCGGCGGTGGCGTCCGGGTGGTTCTGAAAGTAGTCGATGGCGCGGGTGAGAATGCCCAGGCCCGGCAGCGAGGCGGCCGCCAAGGCGTCCACGTGCTGCGCGCGCTCGGCCAGGGCGGGCTTTTCAAGCAAGGCGCGCAGTGCGCCCTTGATGATCGGGGTCTGACCGCCGGCCCGGCCCGAGCGTGGCGCGGCGGGCGTGGCCGCGACGCGGGGTGGCGCGGCGGCCTCGTCCCTGAACTGCTCGGCCGAGAGCCGCGCCGTCGCGGCCAGCGCGTCGGTGAGCAGCAGCTTGAACGGGCCTTCGGGCACCCGTTTCAGGTGCGGCTGGGCCAGCGCGACGAAGCGCGCGCGGCCCTCGATGGAGGTGGGGGGTGCCTGTTCGCTCAGGGCATCGATGAGGTAGGTCGACAGGGGCGTTGCCGCCTTGATGCGCTGCTGGAAGGCGTCGCTGCCTTCGGCCTGCACCAGGCTGTCGGGATCGTGCCCCTGCGGCAGAAACATGAAGCGACATTCGCGCGCGCCGTGCAGTTCGGGCAGGGCCTGCTCCAGCGCCCGCCAGGCGGCGCGGCCGCCGGCGGCGTCGCCATCGAAGCAGAACACGATGCGGGTGGTCTCGCGAAACAGGCGTTGCAGGTGGTCGCGGGTGGTGGCCGTGCCGAGGGTCGCCACGGCGTCGGTGACGCCCGCCTGGTGCAGCATCACCACATCCATGTAGCCCTCGACCACCAGCACCTGCGGCAGTGCCGCCTTGCGCGCGGCCTTGGCTTCAAACAGGCCATACAGTTCGCGGCCTTTGTGGAACAGCGGCGTCTCGGGCGAGTTGAGATATTTGGCCGGGTCCTTGATGACGGTGCGGCCGCCGTAGGCGATCACCCGGCCGCGGCTGTCGCGGATTGGAAACATGATGCGGCCGCGGAAGCGGTCGTAGGGGCGGCCGCCGCCCTCGCGCTCGATGAGCATGCCGGCACTCACGGCGTGGGCGACGGTGGCAGGCGTGAAATGGGCGGCCAGGCCGTCCCAGCGATCCGGCGCGAAGCCAAGCCCGAAGCCCTGCGCGGTTTCAGCGGTGACGCCGCGTTCGCGCAGGTAGGCCTGGCTCTCCGGGCTCTGCCGCAGTTGGTCGCGAAAATAGCGCTGCGACACGGCCAGCGCATCCAGCGGGCCTTCCAGCACCAGGCGATCGATCTGCCCGCCCTCGCGGGGCACCTCCAGGCCGGCCATCTGCGCCAGCGCCTCGACGGCATCCACGAAGCTCAGCCGGTCGTGTTCCATCATGAAGCCGATGGCATTGCCGTTCTTGCCAGAGCTGAAGTCGAAGTACATCTGCTTGGTCGGCGAGACGAAGAACGACGGCGTTTTTTCGTGGGTGAAGGGCGAGCAGCCCTTCCACTCCTTGCCCGCGCGCTTGAGCTCCACGCGCGCGGCAATCAGCTCAAGAATGTCGGTTCTGGCGAGCAGATCCTGAATGAATCGGTCGGGGATACGGCCGCTCACGGCAGGCGTCTCGCCAGCACGCCACGGGGGGCGGCGCGCTCAGGCCTGATTGAGGCGGGCCTTGACCTGGCCGGACAAGGCGCCCATGTCGGCGCGACCCGCCACCTTGGGCTTGAGCCAGCCGATGACCTTGCCCATGTCCTTGGGCTCGGCGGCACCGGTTTCGGCGAAGGCCTGGTCCAGCAGGCCGGCCAACTCGGCGGCGCTCAGCGGCTGCGGCAGATACCCCTGCAGCACGACAATCTCGGCGGCTTCCTGCGCGGCCAGTTCGGGGCGGTTGCCCTCAGTGAACTGCTTTTCGGAGTCGCGGCGCTGTTTGACCATTTTTTCGATCGCCGCCATCACCACGGTGTCGTTCAGCGTCTGCTGCTCGACGACTTCGCGTTGCTTGAGTTCGGCGCTGAGCATGCGCAGCACCGACAGGCGCGACTTGTCGCCGGCGCGCATGGCGGCCTTGATGTCTTCTGTAACGCGCGTTTTGAGATCGCTCATGGCCGAACCTTTGGTGACAAAAAAGCAAAACGACAAGGCCCGCAGCCTGCGCCGCGAGCCTCGATACAACGTCTGATCAACCGCGGGGCTTTTAGTAAAGCCGCGTGCGCCGGTTGGTTTCGCGCAGCACCTTCTTGGCTTGGCGCTTCACGGCGGCAGCGCGCTTGCGCTTGCGTTCCATGCTGGGCTTCTCGAAGGCTTCTTTCTTGCGGACGTCGGTGAGAACGCCAGCTTTTTCACAGGTGCGCTTGAAACGGCGCAGTGCGACTTCGAACGGCTCGTTGTCGCGGATACGAACGTTGGGCATGCAAAAAAATCTCGTTGATGCAGACAGGTGATCAGGCTTCAACGCGGCACCGAAGGATCGGCCTGCGTCGAAAAAGGGCGTGGATTCTAGTCGGCCCGCGCCGGTAATGCAAAATAGGGCATGAGTATTCTCGCCATCGAGTCTTCCTGTGACGAAACCGCGGTCGCGGTTTACGACGATATTGCCGGCCTGCGGGCGCACCGCCTGCACACCCAGATGGCCCTGCACGCCGAGTACGGCGGGGTCGTGCCGGAGCTGGCCTCGCGGGATCACCTGACGCGCGTGGTGCCGCTGGTGCGCGACACCCTGGCCGATGCCGGGCTGGGTTTTGCCGATCTCAGCGGCGTGGCCTACACCGCCGGGCCAGGGCTGATCGGCGCACTGATGGTCGGCGGAGCCACCGCAGCCGGGCTGGCGCAGGCGCTGGGCTGCGGCATCGTGCCGGTGCACCACATGGAAGGCCATCTGCTGGCGCCCATGCTGGAGCCGGACCCGCCGGCCTTTCCCTTCGTGGCGCTGCTGGTCTCGGGCGGCCACACGCTGCTGGTCGGTGTCGAAGGTCTGGGGCGCTACACGGTGCTGGGGCAGAGTCTGGACGATGCGGTGGGCGAGGCTTTCGACAAGACCGCCAAGCTGCTCGGCCTGCCTTATCCCGGCGGACCGGCGTTGGCACGGCTGGCGGCGCAGGGTCGCGACGGCGTGTTCCGCTTTCCGCGACCGATGACCGACCGACCGGGCCTGGACTTCTCATTCTCGGGGCTGAAAACCGCCGTCGCCACGCGCATCCCCGAGGTGCTCTGCGACACCGCGCGCGCCGATCTGGCGCGGGGCTTCGAGGAAGCGGTGACCGACACCCTGCGCATCAAGTGCGCGCGCGCCATCGAGGCCACTGGCTACCGAACCCTGGTGGTGGCCGGTGGGGTGGGTGCCAACCTGCGTCTGCGCGAACAACTGGGCGCCTGGGCGACGCAACAGGGCGTGCGGCTGGCGTTTCCCCGGCAGGCGTTCTGCACCGACAACGCGGCGATGATCGCCTACGTGGGCTGGCAGCGACGCGGCGAAGCGCGATCACCGGCGGCGGGCATTTTCGCCACGCCGCGCTGGTCGCTGGCCGATCTGGCCCCCGTGGCGGCCTGCGCATGAGCGACCTGATTCTGCTGCACGGCATGGAGGTCGCGGCGCTGATCGGCGTGTACGACTGGGAGCGGCATGCGCCGCGGCCGCTGGTCCTCGATCTGGAACTGAGCGTGGACCTGCACGCCGCCGCGACCAGTGACAAGGTGCAAGACACGGTGGACTACGCCGCCGTCGCCGCCTGCGTGACGGCGCTGTGCCAGCGCGAGCAGCCGCAGTTGCTGGAGGCGCTGGCCGGGCGCATTGCCCGCACCCTGCTGGCGGAATTTGCGCCACTCACGGCCCTGACCCTGACGCTGCACAAGCCCGGCATTCTGCCGAACGTGCGCGACGTGGCGATCAGGCTGTCGCGCGCACGATCGAGCGGCTGATCAGCGCGCGCGCGGCGGCGGCCAGGTCGTCGAAGCAGGGCACGCGGGCCTTCAGCGCATCGCTGAGCGCGGCCTCGGTGGCGGCGCCGTTGCCGGTGCGCACCAGTACCGGCTGCGCGCCGGCGTTCAGTGCGGCGTGCACATCGCCGGAGGAATCGCCGATGAACCAGACCCCATCCAGGGGTTGCCCCAGGCGGCGGGCGAGGTCTTTGAGCATACCGGGATTGGGTTTGCGCATGACCGTGGCCTGGTCGGGGTGTTCGGGCGCGAACTCGATGCCCTCGATGCGCCCGCCCATTTCCGTGACCCGGCGCTGCAGGTAGTCGAACATGGCCAGCAGCGCGTCGTGGGTGAACAGGCTGCGGCCGATGCCCGCCTGATTGGTGGCGACGAACACGCGGAAGCCCGCCTGGCACAGCCGCGCGATCGCCTCGACGCTGCCGGGCAGTGCGTGCCACTCGGCGACCGACTTGATGTGGTTCGGCGAGTCATGGTTGATGACGCCGTCGCGATCCAGAATCACCCATTTCATGGTGGTGCTAGCCCGGCAACTGAGAAATGTCGGCCACTTCGCGGCACAGGGCGTCCACCCGGGTGAGCAGCGCCAGCCGGTTCTGGCGGATGGCCGCGTCGTCGTCGTTGACCATGACCGCCTCGAAGAAATCGTCCACCGGGTCGCGCAGATTGGCCAGGTCCAGCAGGCGCTCGGCGTAGTTGGTGTCGCCCTTGCGCTGCTCCAGGGCCTCGACCGTGGTCCACAGCGCCTGTTCGCTGGTGTGCGTCAGCCGCTGCGGATCGACCTTGCCGTCGGGGGCGTGACCGTCGCGCTCGGCGGCCTGCCGCAGCACGTTGCGGATGCGCTTGTTGGCGGCCGCCAGATGCGGCGCGGCGGGCAGCACCACGAACTGGTGCACCGCCTGCAGCCGGTGCTCCAGGTCCAGCGGCCGGGTGCCGCCGAGAATGCGCACCGCCTCGAAGGCTTCGGGCGTGATGGCCCGCCCGTCAACCGTGGCCCCCACGCGGTAGGCGCGCAGGCGCTCAAGGATGAAATCGAGCAGCTCAGCCCGCGTCTTGGGGCTGCGATCGCCGGCGGGCTGGGCGTCGAGCGCCAGTTGCAGGGCCTGATTGAGGTCCAGCGACCAGTCGCCTTCGATGACGATGCGCAACACCCCCAGTGCCGCGCGGCGCAGGGCGTAGGGGTCTTTGCTGGCGGTGGGCTTCTGGCCAATGGCGAAGATGCCGGCCAGGCTGTCCAGCTTGTCGGCCAGCGCGACCATCTGGCCTTCTGCCGTCGAGGGAATCGGCGTGCCCTGCTGGGTGGGCAGGTAATGCTCGCGAATGGCACGCCAGACCGACTCGGGCGCGCCGCTGCGGCGGGCGTAGTCGCCGCCCATCAGGCCCTGCAGTTCGGGGAACTCAAAGACCATCTTGGTCACCAGATCGGCCTTGCACAGCGCGGCGGCGCGCTGCACGTCGGCCACGCGCTGGTCGCTGGCGCCGGTTTCGCGCGCCAGCGCAACCGCCAGCGCGGCAATGCGCGCCTGCTTGTCGGCCACGGTGCCCAGCGCCTGCTGAAAGGTGATGCGTGCCAGCCCCCGGGCGTGCACGTCCAGGGCAATGGCGCGGTCCTGGTCAAAGAAGAACGCGGCATCGCTCAACCGCGGGCGCACCACGCGCTCGTTGCCGGCCACCACCTGCGTGACGTCGCGGCTTTCGATATTGATGACGGTGATGAATGCCGAGGTGAGTCGGGTCTGCCCGGCGTCTTCAAACACCGTGAAATAGCGCTGGTTGGTTTCAACCGTCGCGACAATGACCTCGGGGGGCAGCTCCAGAAACCGGGCCTCGAAATGCCCGGTGATCGCCACCGGCCATTCGACCAGGGCCGCCACTTCGTCGAGCAGGTCTTCGGTGACCCGGGCGTGGCCGCCCAGCGCCTGGGCTTCGGTGTTGATCTGCGCGGCGATATGGGTCTTGCGGGCCTCCGGATCGGCGATGACCTTGGCCTTGAACAGCCGCTCCGCATAGGACTCGGGGCTGTCGAGCGTGATCGCCAGCGGCGCGTGAAAGCGATGGCCGTAGGTGATGCGATCAGCCGTCAGGCCGAATGCCTGCAACGGCGGCACGTCGGTGCCGAACAGCGCCGCCAGCCAGGTCACCGGACGGACAAAGGTGGCCTCGCCGCTGCCCCAGCGCATGCGTTTGGGCACCAGTTGGTCCATCTGCTTGAGCGTGTCAGTGAAGATTGCCTGCAGCAGGTCTGCCGTGGCGGCGCCGGGCGCGCGCTTCTCAAAATGCAACTTGCCGTCGCGCTCGCCGAGCGCGCCAAAGTCGACCCCGCAGGACTTGGCAAAGCCCAGGCCCGCCGGGGTGGGCTGGCCGTCTTTCACGGCGGCCTTCAGCGCCGGGCCGGAGCGCACGATCTGCTGGTCGGGCTGCTGCTCGGGGACGGCGGTGACCATTACCGCCAGCCGTCGCGGCGTTGCGTAGCGCAGCACCTCGCCCATGGCCAGGCCCCGGCTGCTCAAGCCCTGGGTGATGCCGTCGCGCAGGGCATCGGCCAGCGGCAGCACGTAGCGCGCGGGCAGGTCTTCGGTTCCGACTTCGATCAACAGGGTGCGTGACATGACGGCAGGGTGCGCAGGGTCGAAAAGGAGCGGTATTGTCGGTGAAGGGCAGAGGCGCCGCAAAACCGCTGTGCCGGGCCTTGTGACGATAGTCGTTGTGCATCGCTGCGAAACAATTAATTCATTTGATTGATCGCAAGGGGAGGATGATGATCGTTGTTGTAGGCAGCGGAACCAAAAAGTCAATCAATGGAGAGCGAACATGAGTAGCCAAGCTGAATTTCCAAGCACCGGCGCCAAATGCCCCGTGATGCATGGTGGAAACACGGCCGCCGAGAAGTCTGTGGTGGAGTGGTGGCCGAAGTCGCTGAACCTCAACATCCTGCACCAGCACGACACCAAGACCGACCCCCTGGGGGCCGATTTCGATTACCGGGCCGAAGTGAAGAAGCTGGATGTCGCGGCCCTCAAGCAAGACCTGCACGCGCTGATGACCGACAGTCAGCCGTGGTGGCCCGCCGACTGGGGCCATTACGGCGGCCTGATGATTCGCCTGGCCTGGCACGCGGCCGGCTCCTACCGACTGGCCGACGGGCGCGGCGGCGCCGGCACCGGCAACCAGCGTTTCGCGCCGCTCAACTCCTGGCCAGACAACGGCAACCTCGACAAGGCGCGCCGGCTGCTGTGGCCCATCAAGAAAAAATACGGCAATCAGATCAGCTGGGCCGACCTGATGATTCTCGCCGGCAACGTCGCCTATGAATCCATGGGCCTCAAGACCTTTGGCTTCGCCTTTGGCCGCGAAGACATCTGGCACCCGGAACTCGACACCTACTGGGGCAGCGAGAAAGAGTGGCTGGAGACCTCCGGCGGCCCCAACAGCCGCTACACCGGCGACCGCGAACTCGAGAACCCCCTGGCTGCGGTGATGATGGGCCTGATCTACGTCAACCCGCAGGGCGTGGACGGCAAGCCTGATCCGCTGGCCACCGCCCGCGACATGCGCGAGACCTTCAAGCGCATGGCCATGGACGATGAAGAAACCGTGGCGCTCACCGCGGGTGGTCATACGGTCGGCAAATGTCACGGCAATGGCGATGAAGCTCTGCTGGGCCCGGCGCCCGAAGGCGGCGATGTCGAGGATCAGGGCTTCGGCTGGCTCAACAAGTCCAAGCGCGGCATCGGCCGCGACGCCGTGACCAGCGGCCTGGAAGGTGCCTGGACCACCCACCCAACGAAATGGGACGGCGGCTACTTCGACATGCTGTTCAGGCACGAGTGGAAGAACGTCAAGAGCCCGGCCGGCGCGCACCAGTGGGAGCCGGTCGACATCGCGGAAGCCGACAAGCCGGTCGATGTTGAAGACCCGTCGATCCGCCGCAATCCGGTGATGACCGACGCCGACATGGCGCTGAAGATGGACCCGGCCTACCGCAGGATTTCCGAGCGCTTCCACAAGGACCCTGCGGCATTCACCGAAGCCTTCGCCCGCGCCTGGTTCAAGCTCACCCACCGTGACCTGGGCCCCAAGGTGCGCTATATCGGGCCGGAAGTGCCGAATGAAGACCTGATCTGGCAAGACCCCATCCCCGCCGGCCCCACTGGCTACGACGTGGCCGCTGCCAAGGCCAGGATTGCGGCCAGCGGCCTGAGCCTGGCCGAAATGGTCAGCACCGCCTGGGACAGTGCCCGCACCTATCGCGGCTCAGACATGCGTGGGGGCGCCAACGGCGCGCGTATTCGGCTCGCGCCGCAGAAGGACTGGGCCGGCAACGAACCGGCGCGGCTGACCAAGGTGCTGGGCGTGCTCGAAGGCATTGCCGCCGAGGTGGGCGCCAGCGTGGCCGACATGATCGTGCTGGCGGGCAATGTCGGAATCGAGCAGGCGGTCAAGGCCGGGGGGCACGACGTCAAGGTACCCTTCGCCCAAGGTCGGGGAGACGCCACGGCCGAGATGACCGACGCCGAATCGTTCGAGCCGCTGGAGCCGCTTGCCGACGGTTTTCGCAATTGGCAGAAGGCCGATTACGTCGTCAGCGCCGAAGAAATGCTGCTGGACCGCTCCCAACTCATGGGGCTGACCGCACCCGAAATGACCGCGCTGATCGGCGGCATGCGGATGCTGGGCACCAATCACGGAGGCACGTCGCACGGCGTGTTCACCGACCGTGTCGGCACCTTGAGCAACGACTTCTTCGTCAACCTCACCGACATGGCCTACACCTGGCAGCCGGTCGGCAACAACCTCTACGAAATTCGTGACCGTGCGAGCGGCGCGGTGAAGTGGACGGCCACGCGGGTCGACTTGGTGTTCGGCTCCAACTCGATACTGCGGGCCTACGCCGAGGTCTACGCCCAGGACGACAGCAAGGAAAAGTTCGTCAAGGACTTCGTCGCCGCCTGGACCAAGGTGATGAACGCCGACCGTTTCGACCTGGCCTGAGCGCGCGGCAAAGGTCTCTCAAGACCGGGGCGGGCTGCAAGGCCCGCCCTTTTTTTGTGCGCGCGTCGTCTGGCGACATCTGCATGACAGCGGCCGCACGGCCGCGCCCGTCATGCCGGCCAAGCAAACCTGCTTACCAGCGCACCAGCACCGATCCCCAGGTCATGCCGCCGCCCACCCCCACCAGCATCACGTGCTGGCCGCGGGTGATGCGACCGTCGCGCACGGCCTTGTCGAGCGCCAGCGGCACCGAAGCGGCCGAGGTATTGCCCTGTCGCGCCACCGTGGTCACCACCCGCTCGCGCGGCAGCTTGATCCGGTCGGCGGTGGCATCAAGGATGCGCTGATTGGCCTGGTGCGGCACCAGCCAGTCAATGTCGGCGCCGGTCATGCCATTGTGGGCCAGCGCCTCGTGGGCGCATTCGCCAAGCACCCGCACGGCCAGCTTGAACACCGCCTGGCCGTCCATTTCGACATAGGGATTGCCGCGAATCTTGCCCTCGGCGATGCCGCCGCCCACGCGCAGAATGTGGCTCAGGCTGCCGTCGGAATGCAGGTGGCTGGACAAGATGCCCGGCGCCTCGGACGGCTGCACCACCACCGCCCCGGCGCCGTCGCCAAACAGCACGCAGGTGCGGCGGTCGTTCCAGTCCAGCAGGCGCGAGAAGACCTCGGAGCCCACCACCAGCGCGCATTTGTGGGCGCCGCTGGCAACCAGCTTGTCGGCAAGCGCCAGCGCGTAAATGAAGCCGGTGCACACCGCCTGCACATCGAAGGCCGCCCCCTGCTTCACCCCCAGCTTGGCCTGCAACAGGCAGGCCGTGGAGGGAAACACCATGTCCGGCGTCGTGGTGGCGCACACGATCAGGTCCACGTCCGCGGCGCTGATGCCGGCCTGTTCCATGGCGCGCTGCGCGGCCTGCAAGGCGAGGTCGCTGGTCAGTTCATCGTCCGCGGCGATGTGCCGCGCCTCGATGCCGGTGCGCGACACGATCCAGTCATCGCTGGTCTCGATGCGGGTGGCCAGTTCCTGATTGGTGACGATGCGGTCCGGCAGGTAACTGCCGGTGCCGGTGATGCGTGAGTAACCCAAGTGATCTCCCTCCATTTTTTTGATCCAGCGTACGACGGCTCGCGTGATTCAATGGCGGCCACGCGTCAGCGACGACGTCAAGGTCCATCCTCTTGATCTCGAACGGCTCAGCACGACTGAAGCCGAAATCGATCAGCGGGTTTCACAAGGGCCGAACGGCCGACAAATGCCGTTGCGATGTTCGCCGAACCTGCCACGGCGCGCAGATTATCGGCTTGTTTTTGCTTCTGCGCCCCAGGGCAGGCGTCGAAACCGCAGGGTCTCCGGTATTGGGCGGTGGCTGGCAGCGTGCCGCTTTGACAGCCACGTGGCCCTTTAATGGCTCAGGCGACTTCTGCCGACTTGCCCAGCATCGGAAACCCCAGCGCCTCGCGTGTCTTGTAATAGGCTTCGGCGCAGCCGCGCGCCAGGGTGCGGACGCGCAGGATGTACGCCTGTCGCTCGGTCACGCTGATGGCGCCTCGGGCATCGAGCAGGTTGAAGGCGTGGCTGGCCTGAATGGTGCGTTCGTAGGCGGGCAGCGGCAGCGGTACTGCGAGGCCCAGCAGGTGCTGGCATTCGGCCTCGGCCCTGGCGAAGCGGTCGAACAGCGTGTCGGTGTCGGCGTGCTCGAAGTTGTAGGTGCTCTGCTCGACTTCATTCTGATGGTAGACATCGCCGTAGGTGACGATGCGGCCGCCGGTGTCGCTCCACACCAGGTCGTAGACCGATTCGACCTTCTGGATGTACATGGCCAGGCGTTCCAGCCCGTAGGTGATCTCGCCGGCCACCGGCCGGCATTCGATGCCGCCCACCTGCTGAAAGTAGGTGAACTGGGTCACCTCCATGCCGTTGAGCCAGACCTCCCAGCCCAGCCCCCAGGCGCCGAGCGTGGGCGATTCCCAGTTGTCTTCGACAAAGCGGATGTCGTGGGTGAGCGGGTCGAAGCCCAGGGCGGCCAGCGAGTCGAGATACAGCTGCTGGATGTTGGCCGGGCTGGGCTTCATCAGCACCTGGAACTGGTAGTAGTGCTGCAGACGATTGGGGTTTTCGCCGTAGCGGCCATCGGTGGGCCGGCGGCTGGGCTGCACGTAGGCGGTGTTCCACGGCTCGGGGCCGAGCGCACGCAAAAAGGTCGACCAGTGAAAGGTGCCCGCACCCATTTCCATGTCCATGGGCTGGACCAGGGTGCAGCCGTGCCCGGCCCAGAAGGTCTGGAGTTTGAGGATGAGATCCTGAAAGGTCATCTTGGCGTCTTGGGCGGTGTTCACGGCCGGGCAGTATACGAAGCTGGCGGCGATGACCGCTGCCGCGCCCCGCTCACGCGCGTGTGTCTGCGGCGCTGCGGCTGCGCAGACCTTCCTGTTCACCCTTGAGGCCGCGCGCCTGCATGGCCAGCGCCAGGTCGCGCAGGGTTGCGGGCAGGGGCGTGCGCAGCAGGCTGTCGAGCTGCCGGCGGTCGAGTTCGGTCAGCGCCTGGGTTCGGGGCAGTCGGTCCAGCGCTTGGGCCTCCATGTTGTGCGTGGACCACGGCAGGTTCTGCGCGGTCCATAACGCGCCCGCCTCGCAGGCGATGGCAATGCCGTAGGGGTCGGGGTCGGCCTCGATCACGGCGGGTGCCGGACTCAGCGTCAACAGCCGCCCGACCATGTCGCACCACCAGTGCGGCGGGCGGCCCGGCACCCAGATCACCGCCTCGTCGGGGGCAGCGCCACGGCAGGCATGCTCGAAGCTGGTCTGGTTTTCGATGATGCGGTAGTGCGCCACCGGCTCGGCCACGCTGCGGCATGCCGCGAGGGTGGCCGGCGTCAGCCCGTGAAAGTCGGGCGTGGTGCCCAGTGACAGGCGCCCGTGGGGGAAGAGCAGCGTCTGCGGGCTGTGGATGAGCAGCAGCGGGGTGTGCGCATCGATGCCCAGTGCGCCCAGGTCGAGGCATTCGGCCAGCCACCGCCAGTCAGCGTCGGGAATGCCCTTGGTCAGGCCGGTGGCGAAGTAGGCGAAGTCGCGCCGGGTACCGCTGCGCCGTTCGTCGCGCCAGCGGTCCAGTGCCGCCAGCCAGCCGTGGCGGCGCAGCGCCAGGCCGGGGGATTGTCCTTGCAATGACTGCATGGCTTGGTCCAGCACCGGGTGGCCGAAGGTCTGCGCCTGTGCCGCGAGCCAGGCGGCCGCGACGTGGTCACGATTGGGCAGGCCCAGCGCTTCGCGGCAGGCTTCGAGCGCCGGGACGGTGATCTGCACCGGCACCCATCGTCCGCCCGGCTCGCGTCGTTCGGACAGTTCGATCCATCCGGCGTCGAGCAAGGCCTGCAGCAGCTCCTGGGCGGTGGCCACGCGTGCGGGGCCGGCGCGCCTGAGCAGTGTGGCCCAGCGCATGGTCGCGCCCTGCGCGAACCAGTCACGCGCCAGCGCCACCCACTCACTCGGCCAGGTGGCTGCGGCGCTGTCGGTGCGGGTGACGTTGCGACGCAGTCGCCGCCCTTTCAGCGTTGCCCGGGCGCCGACGTCGAGTGTCTGGGTCTGCACCCCCCGGGCATCCGGGGCGGACCAGCCGTCCATTGGCGCCTCAGGCCGCCGGCCGTGCGCGACGCAGGAAGGCGACCGGCAGCGCGTGGGTTTCGCCGGGGCGGCGTTTCTGGGTCAGCAGGGTCAGCTCCGAGGGCTTGAACACGTTGACGTTGTGGGTGTTGGGCGTGGTGACGATGTACTGCGCCTGGGTCGCCTGCAGAAACGCGCCGACCCTGTCGATGTTGAAGATGTCGAGATGCGCGAACGGTTCGTCGATGAACACGAAGCCGCCGCTCGCGCCCTCGTCTTCCATCATCAGTCCCACCAGCAGAATCATCGACTTCATCACCTGCTGGCCGCCGGAGGCCTCGCCGTCGTTGAGGCCGATCAGCCCCTTCTGATCGAAGTTGAACTGCACCGCGAGTGCCGCCTGCGTGAGGCTCAGGTCATCGTTGGCGAGGTTGGGGTAGCCCACCTCCACCGCAATGCCGGCAAGCGCGCCCAGCTTTTCGAGGTTGCGTGCGTAGCGCCGCAGGGTGGCCTTGAGCACGTTGATGTACTGCGCACGCGCCCGGTCGGTGGTGCTGCGGGCGCGTTCGAGCTGGGCACTCTGCTGGTCGATCCGCTCGGCCAGTTGGTCGTGGTCGAGCTTGAGTTTGTCGCGGATCAGGACACAGTTGGGGTCGGTCACGAAATGACTTTCCCGCTTGCGCCGTTCCAGCCGCTCGATGTCGTGCTCCACCGCCTTGACCGAGTCGTACCGGGCGCGCGTTTCGGCAACGCCGGCGTCCCGAACCCATGCCGCCGGCTTGTTGGCCCGCATCGCGCGCAGGGCAAGGCCGCTGTTGACGTAGCTGCGCTGCGCATTGGCGAGATCGATCTGGATGTCGCGCACGCGCTGCTCGCCCACGTGCACCGCTTCTTCAGACAGCGCGTGGCTGCGTTCCAGGGGCTGCCGCGCCTGCGTGGTTTCGTAGTAGCGCTGCGCCGCCGCTGCGCGCCGGGTCGCCACCGCTGCGATCTCGGCGCTCAGGCGTGCGCGCTCGGCTTCGGCCCGCTCGAACTCCGCCTGCCGTGCCGACAGGGTCTGCGCGGCATCGATGCCGGCCAACCGCGACGACAGCGTGTCCAGCCGCCGCAGATGCCCTGCCAGTTCGTCGCGCAGGCGCTGTGCCTCGGCCTCGATCTGGGCCAGACGTGAGCGGGTCTGCGTGGCGGCGTGCGCGCCAAAGTGACTGTCGCGCACGCTGATGTCACGGGCACCGCGGCGCTCACGCTGATAGCCGCGGGGCGTGATCCAGGCCTGTGCATCGGGCAGGCGCGCGCCCGCTTCCACGGTTTCGACACGCTGGATGCCGTCGAGCAGGCGCAGCAGCCAGGTGGGCGGGTGGGCCGAAAAGCGCAGGCATTCGAGCAGCGAGCCCGGCCGGGCGGTGCCGGGCGCGGCCCGATCAGGCACCAGGTAATGACGGAAGCGGTGCTGCTCGCCCAGACGCCAGGCGGCGGCACGATCGGCCGGGTCTTCCAGCAGCAGCAGGTGGCGCACGCCGGCCAGTACCGCCTCGGCAGCGTCCTGCCAGTGCGGGTCGGCGATCTCGACGATTTCCGCCAGCGCAACATGGCCGATGCCGGCGCGGTCCAGCGCGGCGCGAAACTGGGCAACCTCTGCGGGCATCGGTCGCCGGCCGGATTCCAGTGCGGCGAGGCGCGCGTCGAGCTCCGCTTTTTCGGCATCGAGCGCGGTGAGCGTCTGCTCCAGCGCGAAGCCCTTGCGGCGCAGGCGCTCGACCTCGCGGCTGGCAGCCTCGGCATCGAAGTCGTCGGCCTGTTCGGCAACCCGCGCCACCAGCGTCGCGCGCTGATCCAGCACGGCCTGCGCGGCGCCCAGGGCAAGGTTCAGCGGCGCTTCCTGCTGCTGAGCGGTCTCCAGCGCGGCTTTGGCGTGCTGTTCGGCCTGTTCGATGGCCGCAAGCTCGGCGGTGAGCGTTGCAAGGCGCGCACGGTGGGCGCTGAGTTGCCGGCGGGCCTCCAGGGCTTCGCGGCGCTTGCCCCGCAGCTGGCTGCGGCCGCCGCGCAAGGTCTCGACCAGTTCGGCGAGCCGTGTGCGCGGCATCCATTGGCCGAGTAGATCCTGCAGTTCGCCGTTGAGGCGTTGCAGGTCGTTGTAGGAGTTCACGTCGGCCTCTGCGGCCTGCAGGGCGGTGTGCAGGCGGGCGAGCTGGGTCTTGAGCGCGTCCAGTTCGCGGGCGGCGCCGTTCTGCTCGTCGCGCGCCTTCTGGTAGTTGTCGAGCACTTCCTGGTCGCCGAAAACGTCGAACACCAGCTTGAGCAGCTCCTGGCCGGAGTATTCGCAGAGCTTGTCGGTGTGGCCCTGATCGAGCGCCAGCACCCGCTTGATGGCCCGGGTCAGGCCCGCGCCCTCAAGCTGGGCGGCGTATTGACGAACGCCGATCCAGGTCACGGCATCGGCCTCCTCGGCGCGCTCCACCGGCACGTCACCGCTGCCGATGCCGTAGCTGCGCTCCCAGTCGCCGCCTTTTTTGCGGATGCGACAGAACAGCGTGACCTGCGGTGTGGTGATGGGCCAGAACGCCAGCTGGCCGCGCGCGGTGCGCCCGTTTGAGACCACCATGCGCAGCCAGGCGTAAGGCTTGTCGCTGCGCCGCACGTAGCGCTTGTAGTCGCGGCCGGCCGAGCAGTCTATGGCCAGCGCGGTGCGCAGCGCGTCGAGCAGGGTGGTCTTGCCCGAGCCATTGGGGCCGACGATGGTGACGATGTTGGCGTCCAGCGGCACGGCGAATCGTTGCCACCAGTCCCAGTGCACCAGTTCGAAACGCTCAATGCTGAACATGGTGGCCGTCCTCGGCGTTGTCGCCGTCATCGCCGTCATCGAGTCCTTCGGCCTCGGGGGTGTCGATCACCTGATCGAGACGCTGACCGAACAGGTCGGCAAGGGCGCCATCGAGCACGCGGCGCGCCATGCGGTTGTAGTCGAGCACCAGGTCGAGCAGCGGGCCTTCGTGGATGCGGCCGTCGCGGCGCTCGATGAAGCCGTGCCGCGAGAGCACCGGCAGCCCGAAATTCCTGATGCGGGTCTTGCCGCCCAGGCGGTCACCAAAGTCGGCGAGCAGGCTCGTCTCGGTGATCGAAATGTCGAGCGCCGTCGCGCTGGGCAGCGGTTTGTCGGTTGCAAACATCTCACCCTGACGCAGGGCGGCGCTGTCGTTCTTGCGTTCGATCTGGCGGCTGCGCTTGGGCAGGATCAGCAACGCCCACAGCACCACCAGCAGTGCCATCTGGTCGCGCGTGAGGTTGAGGTTGTTCGACAGCCAATGGTCTTCGGCGCCGAACACCGGCTGCTCCAGATCGCGCCGGATACGCAGGCAGACATGCTCGGCATACGGGTGCTCGACCCACTCCAGCCCGCAAGCCGTCAGGCGGTCGGTCAGGGCGTTGAAGAACAGATCATCGGTGAGCGCCCGCATCACCAGCGCGTCGCTGCGCGGCAATACGCGATGCGCCGCCAGTCGGGCGATCAGGGTCTGAAGCTCAGTTTCCATCGGTGACCGGCCCTCCGCGCAGCCGCCCCTCGCTCATGTCGGCAACGCCATCGCGGTTCACCGGAACGGGGTTGCCGGTCCATTCCAGGCGGCGGTCAAGGCGTGCCAGATCGGCGACCGGGCCGTCCATCGTGGCGGATTCCTGATCGCCCAGAATCGACAGCAGCGACAGCCGATAGCTCGACAGCTCGTAGTCGCGCAGCGGCAATGCTGCGGCCAGCGGCCAGCCATCCGGTGCCACGCGCAGGGCATCGCGCCAACGGTCGAGTTCCGCGTAGTCGGGCGGCTCGAGTTCCACCGCCTCGCTCACCGCCGCCTCGCAGGCATCCGGCAGTGGCGCGCTGAGGCGCTCGGGGCGCACCTTGTCGATCAGTTCGAACTCGGCAATATCGAGCGCAATATCGCCCAGCGCAAAGGCCATCGACGGCCCCGGCGCAACCGCGCCGTCGAGCAGCGCCGTGAGCTGTGCCGGACTGCACTGCCGCAGCCAGGCGCCGATGTCGGTGGTCGACAGGCCGGTGGCGCCCAGGTGCACTTTTTGGCTTTCAAGTTTCGACAGCGCGTTCTGAAAGCGCCCGCTCATGCGCAGCAACTCGCTCTGCACCTGGCCGATCCGTTGCGCGACGCGGTGGGCCGGGCCATCCATGTCGGCCTGCTCGGTGATGGCGCGCAGCACGTCACTGCCCTTGTCCACCCAGCGCCAGACCTTGTCGAGTTCCTGGGCGGCGTCGCGAATGCGTGACTCGGAGCCCGAGACGATGGCGCGGTCGAACTTGTCCTTCAGCTCGGTGAGGCGTGCCAGCAGGTGCTGCAGATCTTCGGTGGTGACGCCGCCGATCGCGCCGCCGGCGGCAAGCTGGCCGGCCAGATAGCCCAGCTCGCTGCCGTCGTCACCAAACTTGAGCAGCGATGAGACCGCGGCAATCAGCATGCGTCCCAGCGGGCTGATGCTGTAGCGCGAGGTTTCAGAGTCCCAGGCCAGAATGCCGTTGACGCGCAGGCGGGCGATCAGGTTGTCGAGCTTGACGGCTTCAAGGTAGGGAAACTGCTGATCCAGTTCAGCGCGCGAAAACCACGGCGCTCCCGGCCGGCTGCCCAGTTCCCGCAGCACCAGCAGGCGAATCATGACCGCGGCTTCGGCGCCGCTGAACACCGTCATCAGTGCCTGCAGGGAGGGCCGCGCAAGCGAAAGCGGCCGCAGCGCGGTGACATCGGCGGCCTCTACCCCGGCGATGAACCAGTCATCGAGGCGGTCGGGGTCGGGGGTTTCGCTACGCATCGGCTGATTCTAGCCGGCATTGCTCAGGGCAAGGGCCGCGCGGTCTTGCACCCCCGAAGTGTTACCACCGCCGCTGCGGGTTGGCGCTGCAGCCCATGTCGATGACACCCTTTGGTGGCAAGATTCGGCGCCTGCCCGACCCGGTGGTCAGGCGATCCGTCGTGAGTGGAGTGAATGATGATGCGCAAGCAACCGCTGGATGTACTGATCATTGGCGCCGGCATTTCCGGCATTGGCGCCGCCTGCCACCTCAGCCGGCAATGCCCGGGCAAGCGCTTTGCGATTCTCGAGCGACGGCAGGAGATTGGCGGCACCTGGTCGCTGTTCAACTATCCGGGTATCCGCTCGGACTCCGACATGTACAGCTTCGGCTTCCAGTTCCGCCCGTGGACCGAGCCGAAAATCCTCGCCGACGGGCCGTCGATCCGTGCCTACGTGAACGCCACGGCCGCTGAATATGACGTGCCCCGGCACATCCGCTTCGGCCGCAAGGTGTTGCGCGCGTCGTGGTCTTCCGAAGATGCCCTGTGGACGGTGGACGCCGCTACCGACGACGGCGAAGCCGAAACCTACACCGCACGGTTTCTGATCGGTTGCACCGGCTACTACAACTACGACCAGGGCTACCGCCCCGAATTTCCGGGTGAGAAGGACTTCAAGGGCCAGATCGTCCACCCGCAGTTCTGGCCGAAAGACCTCGATTATTCGGGCAAGCGCGTGATCATCATCGGCAGCGGCGCCACCGCCATCACGCTGGTGCCGTCGATGGCGCCCGATGCCGAACACGTGACCATGTTGCAGCGCTCGCCGACCTACATCCTGTCGGTGCCGAGCATCGACAAGCTGGCCGCCGGCCTGCAGAAATGGCTGCCGTCAAAGCTCGCCTACAAACTCAACCGCAGCCGCAACATTCTGCTGGCGCGGGGGCTCTTCGAGTTTTCGCGGCGCCGGCCCGATGCGATGAGACGCTTCCTGCTCGGTCGGGTGAAAAAGCAGATCGGCGCGCACGCCGACATGCGCCACTTCACCCCCCGCTACAACCCCTGGGACGAGCGCCTGTGTGTGGTGCCCAGTGGCGATCTGTTCAAGGCCATTCGCGCCGGCAAGGCCAGTGTCGAAACCGACCACATCGACACCTTTACCGCGGACGGCATTCGCCTCAAGTCGGGCCAGGAACTCAAGGCCGACATCATCGTCACCGCCACCGGCCTGCAGGTGCAGATGCTGGGCGGCAGCGAAATGGTGGTCGATGGCAAGCCCATCCAACCGCGTGAGCACATGCTCTACAAGGGCGTGCTGATGCAGGACGTGCCCAACGCCGCGATGATCGTCGGCTACACCAACATCTCGTGGACGCTGAAGGTGGACATTGCCTGCGAATACCTCTGCCGCCTGATCAAGCACATGGATGCCAAGGGCTACCGCACGGCAGTGCCGCGCGATGATGAAGGCTGCATGGACGAGAACAACACCATTCTCGGGGCACTGTCATCGGGCTACGTGAAGCGTGCCGCCGCAACCCTGCCGCGCCAGGGCACGCAGAGCCCGTGGCAGATGTCGCAGAACTACCTGCGCGATGTGCCCGAACTGCGCTACGGCAAGATCGAAGACGGCAAGCTGCGCTTTGACGACATGGCCAAGGCCGCCATCAGGAACGCGGCCTGATCGCGGCGGTGGCCGATCGCTATCGGTCTTCAAGAATGACCGCGATCAGCCGCCACGCCAGCCCCTGCCGGCCGAGCACCATGCGGGTGACCTGGCCGTGGTCATCAGAGGTCACCTCGAAGCGGTTCCAGGCGGTGTAGCCAAACTGCAGATCGGGTTCGGGTTCGGGTTCGGGTTGGGGCTGCGGACGCCCGGGGTCGCCCGGCTCGGCCGGCGGGGTCGGTGCCGCGGGTCGGGCCTGGTCGTGTGCCATCAGCTTGCCCAGGCTCTCCGGTGTGACGGCGGCATCGATCATGCGGTCACTGAGCACGCTGCCGAGCAGGCCGCCAAGCTCCGACAGCGGGCCCTCGCCGACCTTCTTCGCAACCTGACGCTGTGCAAACTCGGGGCCCTGACGCTTGAGGCTGGCGCGCACCGCAGGAAAGTCGATGTAGCTGGCCAACGCTTCGTGGTCGCGCCGGTCGGCCGCGGCGCGCATCTGGTAGGCGGTGTAGTAGGGCTGAGCAAACAGTGCACCGCCAACCACAGCCAGAAGCAGCGCGAAGATGATTTTCATGGTGATTCAACCGTGGGCGGAAAAGACCTGACAATGGCGTGCGTGACCGCACTCGGGTGCGCATGATGCGGCGCGTGGCCGGCACCGGGAATCATCACCACCTGCGCATGCTGCACCACGGGCAGCACGCGGCGGCCATGATTCCAGAAGGGCACCAGCGTATCGGCCTCGCCGTGAATGATCAGCAGCGGCCGGGTGATGTCGCGGTAGCGCGGACTGAGGTTCTGCATGTACTCATTGAGCCGCGTCGTGTCTTCCACGTTGTACAGAAACGACCGGGGCCGCAGCGCGAGCCGGCCGCCGATGTGGTCGACATAAGCGGGCGGCACCGCGTCGGGCGCAAGCACGCCCACCACCGCGTCGTGAATGTGGTCACGGCCCACCGGGTAGACCATGGTCCAGGCGAACAGCGGGCCAATCACCGGCAGCTTGCCAATGTCATAGGTCCAGCCCACCGAGCCCGCCCAGTGACCGGCCACGCCGGCCAGCGACACGCCGCCGCGGATGCGGTCGGGGTATTCCACCAGCGCGGCCATGACCAGGGCGCCCGACCACGAGTGACCCAGCACGATGGGCTGCTCGGCGCCCAATTGCGTGCTGGCCCGCAAGATCAGGTCCATCACTCTGGCGGGGTCGGCCCAGTCGCCCGGCAGCCTCTGGCTGTAGCCATACCCGGGGCGGTCGAAGGCCAGCACCCGGTAGTCGCGCGCCAGCGCGTCCACAATGCTGCTGGCAAAGTCGCGCAGATTCGAGCTGGCGCCGTGCAGCAGAATGATGGGCTGGCCGCGACCACGCTCGATGTAATGCAGGCGCACGCCGTCGATGTCGATGAACTGGCCGATGGGCGGCACCTCGCGCTCGATGCGGTGCTGCCCCCACAGGCTGAACAGCGCCAGGCCCGCCAGCAGGCCGATGATTCCCAGTGCTCCGTAGCCCAGCATTGCCTATGCTCCCCCTCATTGATGCGGCGGCACGTTTTGCCCGCCGCCGTAAACCCGATTGGTCAGATCCCCTCCATGCCCACCGACATTGCACCGATCACGCTCAAGGCCCGCATTCTGGGCGGGTGCCTGGCGCTGCTTGCGCGCTTCATTTACGTCAGCAGCCGCAAACGGTTTCACAACAAGGCGCTGCTCGACGCGCATTTTGCCAGTGGCCAGCGTTTCATCATGGTGGCCTGGCACAACCGCAACATCGTGGGGCCCATGGGCTATGTGGCCCATGCGCCCGAAGGGCGCGTGTTCCGGCCGCTGGCCAGCGCCTCGCGCGACGGCACGCTGGCCGCCGAGACCATGCGCAATCTGGGCGTGGTCTGCATTCGCGGCTCGTCCAGCCGCGGGGGGACGCAGGCCCTGCGCGAAATGCTGCGCGCCGCCAAGGCGGGTGCTGATCTGGGCATCACGCCAGACGGCCCGCGCGGGCCGGTGTACCAGGTGCAGGCCGGCGTGGTCGCGGCGGCCCGCCTCACCGGCTTGCCGATTCTTGCCATGAGCTACCACGCCAGGCGCCACAGGCGGCTCGGCTCGTGGGACCGGATGATCGTGCCGTCGCCCTTCACCACACTGGCCTATGGCTGGGACGGGCCGTTCACCGTGCCCAAGGGCGCCGGTGACGCCGAGATGGAGGCGGTGCGCCAGCAGGTGCAAGACGCGCTGTTGGGCTTGAACGACCGGGTCGCCGATCTGGCGGGCACGCCGCGGGATTGACCGCCGTTGACGCAGGCGCCAGCCGCGTGACGCGGTGCGACGGTTGGGTGTCAGCGCCACGTCCCCTATCATTCCGGTTTGCACACACCCTTCGGGGCAGGCTGGAGTGAGCACATGCGGGATGATTTCGAGGCCAGTTTTTCTGACCAACTCGCCGCCATTGAGGCCGAGGCTGCGCCGCTGGCGCCAACGGCCGTGTCGGCGCGCCTGTGGGAGACGCCCGACTTTGCGCCGTTCTGCTTTGCCTACCCTGCGCCCGACTCCGCATCTCAGGCGCAGCATCCTGCCGCACTTCTGGCCGATCTGGCCTGGAATGCCGGCTCGCACGCCCGCGCCACGTCCATGCTCTCGGCCTACGCCGATGACGTGGCCACGCGTGACAGCCTGCTGCTTGGCGTGGACGATGAATCCCAGTTGGCGGTCGCCCGCATTCTCGCGATTCTGGTCTGCGCCGAAGAGTCGGCGGTCAACGTGTTTCACCACGAGTGCCACCGCATCCCGGCCGAACAGGTCGTTGCCGACCATCAGGCCCTGCGCGAAATCGAAGCCGAGGAACGGGTGCACGCGTGGTTGATCCACGCCGCCCGCAGCCACCTGCCGGTGCCGGACGACATCGACGCCATCCGCCGCCGCACCCGGCGCCTGTTCATGCGCGTCGCCAGCCGCGAGGTCGCCACCCACTTCGCCCGGCTCACCGGGCTGGATTCGGGCGTGTGCATCTCGCTCAGCGCCCTGCTGGGTTCGAGCCGGGTCAACAGGATCGACGGCTTTGCCCGGTTGATCAAACACATCCGCCGCGACGAAGCCACGCACGTGAAGAAGAGCCGCGACCATGCCGTGAACCTGGGCTTCAATCCTGACCAGTTCCACGAGTGCTACGACCTGACCCGCAGCGGCATGGTCGGCATGCTGGAGCCCATCGCCGGCTCGTTCGAAACCCTGGGTGTCGATCCCGACCGCCTGTTCAAGCGCCTGATGCGTTTTCAGGAAAGCCGCCTGGCAGGCGAGGCGGCGTTGAGCGACTAGCGATGCGGACCCGAAAGACGCCCAAGCTCACTCGCCTTGATTCCTGAGCGGACTCAGCGCTTTGACGAAGTCGTCGATGTCGTCGACTGGAAAGCGCCGGATGGTCATGAGTTCGTTTACGCGGAGGGGTCGCGCGCCAAGCGGCTGCTGATATGCCCAGACCCCGCGCCCTTTGCATTTCTTCGGCCTGGACATCGTTACCTGCTCAAGGAGTCGTCGCATCGCTATCCCGAGCAGTTTTGGGTCGAGATTCTGGCGTATCGGTTGGGGTGTGCCATGGGGGTGCCGGTGCCCCCTGCGTTCGTTGCCGTCGACAGCCGCAACGGAATTTGCGCGGCCCTGATTGAGTGGTTTTACGACGAACCGCAGCGCTATGTGTCTGGCGGCGAGTACATGAAGCGGCTGATCAAGGACTACGACTACAAGACGGGCCGACAGCACAATTTCGAGGTGATCGCGTTGCGCTGCCGCGTGTTTCAACGTCAGGGGCTTTTACCATCCGATTGGTCCGTGCACTGGGCGCGCGTCCTTGTTCTCGACTCCCTGATGGGCAATACCGACCGTCACCAGGACAATTGGGGAGTGGTTTGGGGTCGATTCGACGGCCGGATGGAAGGTCGGCTATCGCCCGCTTTCGACAACGGCACCAGCATGGCCCACGAAATTCGGAATCAGGATTTGGCCGGATTCACGCGTGATTCCAAACGCCTTGCGGCCTACGTACGGCGTGGTCGTCACCACATGAAATGGCGGCAAGCCGACACGCAGCGGCTCGGCCATGGAGCACTTTTGGCCCGATACTGCGGAACCTATGCGGCTGCTCGGCCGCTGATGCTGGACTGCCTGAGTTTTCGAGCCGATGCGATCGAGCGCATCGTCTTGGGGCTGAAGGACGTTGACGTTGCAGTCCCGCTGAGTGTCGAGCGCGCTGAATTTATGCTGCAATTGCTTGCCTTTCGCCGTGAACGGCTGTTGCAGGAACTCACGGACACCCTATGAATATCATCAAGCACATTGTCGAACCTTCCCAACTGTTGCTGGCCTGGCAGGCGCCGGACGGCGCGGGCAACCGGGATCGCCACATCGTCGCCGACCTGACCCGCCGTCCGGACCAGATTGTGACGCTTCGGTACACCGTCAACCGCGCCGATTTTGCAGCGGCTCGGGCGCTTGGATTTACCGGACATCCCGCCTTCAAGCTGGTCGACCAGGCTTACGACGTTGACGTGCTGCCGACGCTGATGCGTCGATTGCCGCCGCGTTCGCGGCCGGATTTTTCCAGCTATCTCCAGCAACTGCGTTTGCCGCAAGACGTCCAGATCAGCGACTTCGCGCTGCTGGGCTATTCCGGCGCTCGCCTGCCTGGCGATGGGTTTTCAGTCATCCATCCATTCAGCAACGTTACGGGGCCGGCCGAATTCACGCTGATGGTGGCGGGAACTCGGCACAACGTGGACCTTGCGACCTTCGCGTTGCGGTTGGGCGACGTCGTGAACTTCCACCCTGAACCCGACAACCCGAAGGACGCGCTTGCGATCCAGGTGATTGTTGGCGATCAATGCATTGGGTACGTGAGCCGGGGCTTGCTGCCTTCATTCCATGAGTGGCTGCAGCAGGGTCGGGTATCGGCGTCGGTGGACCGGATCAATGGCAGCGCCAAGCGCCCGGCGGTTTATTTGTTCGTCGAAGTCGCCGCACTGTGCGATGCGAGGATTGCGGCCTGAAACCTTGCGGTGTTCGCCGGAGATCGTGAGGTCAGTCTATTTTTCTGCGGATTCTTGAGGCACCTTCTTCATCGATAACCAAATCGCCCCGGTTTTGTGTCAGCGCAACGACAGCGTGTTGATCGTCACCCTCAACCGCCCTGAGGTCCGCAACTGCGTGGACCGGGCCACCGCAGAAGGGCTGGTCGCCGCCTTTACCCGCTTTGAAGCCGATGCGGCGCTCAAGGTCGCGGTGCTCACCGGCGCGGGGGGCCATTTTTGCGCGGGGGCCGACCTGAAAGCCGTGGCCAGCGGCGATGCCGAACGTGCCAACCGGGTCGACGCCGCAGGCGATGGCCCAATGGGGCCGACCCGTCTGCAGCTCACCAAGCCGGTGATCGCAGCGGTTGAGGGGTATTGCGTGGCCGGCGGTCTGGAGCTGGCCTGCTGGTGCGACCTGCGCGTGGCGGCCGAAAGCGCGGTGTTCGGCGTGTTCTGCCGCCGTTTTGGCGTGCCGCTGATCGACGGCGGCACCGTGCGGCTGCCGCGACTCATCGGCCACAGCCGCGCAATGGACATGATTCTGACGGGCCGGCCTGTTGCCGCAGACGAGGCTCTGAGTTTCGGCCTCGCCAACCGCGTCGTGCCCACCGGCCAGGCGCTGGATGCGGCGCTGCAGCTGGCAGAGGCCCTGTGCGCGTTTCCGCAGACCTGCCTGCGCGGCGACCGCCAGAGCGTACTGGCGCAATGGCACCTGTCCGAGCCGGAGGCCATCGCGCAGGAGTTTCAATACGGCATGGCGGCGCTGCAGGCGGGCGAAACCGTGTCGGGCGCGAAGCGCTTTTCCAGCGGCAGGGGTCGCCATGGCGACTTCGACGCGTCCTGATGCCGCCCCCGTCGTGCGGCCCATTTTTTGGCGCTTGTGAGGTTTTCCCATGTCCGATTTCAAGGCGTTTGACACCCATCACGTCGACAACCAGCCCCGCGTGCTCGAAGGCTTCAACGCCTTCGGCAGCGATCCGATGCTGCAGGCTGCCGTGGCGCACTACGGCGCCGGCTGGGCACAGCCGCAGCTCAGCGCCTACGGCGCGGTGGCCGGCTCGGAGCTGCTGGAACAGGGGCGGCTGGCCAATGAAAATCCCCCCAGGCTGAAGGCCTTCGACCGCTTTGGTCATCGCATCGACGAGGTGGAATTTCACCCGGCCTACCACCGCTGCATGTCGCTGGCCATGGAACACGGCCTGCACGCCTTTGCCTGGTGGCATGCCGATCAGCCCGCCGCCCACGTCGCCCGTTCGGCCATCACCTACCAGCATGCGCAGTTCGAGGCCGGCACCGGCTGCCCGCTGACCATGACCTACGCCGCCATCCCGGCGCTGCGCCACAGCCCCGAACTGGCGGCGGTGTGGGAACCCCGCCTCACCTCGAAACACTACGATCCGCGCGTGCTGCCGGCCGCCGACAAGCGCGGCTGCACCATCGGCATGGGCATGACCGAAAAGCAGGGCGGCTCGGATGTGCGCAGCAATACCACCACCGCCGTTGCGCAACCCGACGGCGGCTACACGCTGGTGGGCCACAAATGGTTTTTCTCGGCACCGATGTGTGACGCGTGGCTGGTGTTGGCGCAGGCGCCGGCCGGCATCACCTGCTTCCTGCTGCCGAAAATACTCGATGACGGCCGCCGCAACCGCATCCACATCCAGCGGCTCAAGGACAAGCTGGGCGACCGCAGCAACGCCAGTTCCGAGGTGGAATTCCAGAACGCCGTCGGCTGGCGCGTGGGGGACGAAGGACGCGGCGTGCCCACCATCCTCGACATGGTGTCGCTCACCCGGCTGGACTGCATGGTGGCCTCGGCGGGCCTGATGCGCCAGGCCACCGTGCAGGCGATTCACCATTGCCGGCAGCGCGGCGCCTTCGGCAGACCCTTGATCGCCCAGCCGCTGATGCAGAACGTGCTCCACGATCTGGTGATCGAGAACGACGGCCATCTGGCGCTGGCGATGCGCGTCGCCCAGGCGGTTGATCAGGGGGCGAATGACCCGGTGCAGGCCGCGTTCGCGCGTATCGCCACCGCCCTTGGAAAATACTGGATCTGCCGCCGCGCGCCGGCCGTGGTCAACGAAGCGCAGGAGTGCCTGGGCGGAGCCGGCTACGTGGAGGAATCCCTGCTGCCGCGGCTGTACCGGCAGGCACCGCTGAACTCGATTTGGGAAGGCAGCGGCAACGTGCAGTGTCTCGACGTGCTGCGGGCGCTGTCGCGGGCGCCCGAGACCCGCGACGTGCTGTTTGCCGAATTGCTGAGCGTGCAGGGCGCCGACACCGATCTCGATCGCGAAATCGCGGCGTTGCCGCGCCTGTTCGACGAGATGGCCAGCCTCGAAGTGCGCTCTCGCCACGTGGTCGAGCGGGTCGCGCTGGCGCTGGAAGCGGCCTGTCTGCTGCGCATGAACCACCCCAACGCCACCGCCTTCATCCGCAGCCGCATCGTCCGGGAGCATGGTCTGGCGCTGGGCACCCTGCCGGCCGAATGGGTGTCGGTCCAGGCCATCGAGGCCAGTTTTCCGGTCTGAAATGGCGTCGCCGCGCCGCCGGGCATGACCTCATCCAGCGGTTCTGCGGGCCGGCACGCGCCACGGCGCAAGCGCCGCTACGACCCCAGCCGGAAGGAGGTCATCAACCAGAACTGGTCACCGCGTGGCGCATTGCGAACCTCGTATTCCTTTTGCCACTGAACGATGACCGCCGTGGTCGGGTTGAACCAGAAGCTGGCCTTGGGCCCGATGGTGACTTTGCGCAGCCGTTGTCCCTCGACGGTGACGCCGGACTGCCGGTCGTCTTCGACCTGTACCGTGTAGTAGCCGCTGAAGCCTAGGTCCCAACGGGTGTCTTCGAAGGGCCGATAGGCCACACCATAGGTCAGGCCGGTCTGCTGGCCATCACGGTATTGCGTGTCACGGTTCCGGCCTTTGAACTCGTGCCCCAGTGTCAGTGAAACGTCCCAGCGTGGTGTCGGCACCCAGCTCACGGCGGTGTTGATGGCACCGCCGTAGCGGTTGAGCATCACGTTGACCACGGCATTGGGGTCGTAATTGCCCCAGGGCAGATAGGCCATCAGCCCCCCCATGACGTGAAAGTTGCCAAACGAGCGACTCAGGTAGGCATCAAGCCCGAACAACAGCGCCCCGTTGTCGAAGAACTCCCCCATTGGCGTGTTCAGCCCCAGGTGCAGGGCCTGGGCCAGGCCGCCGACCGACACCTTGTACCCGTGCCAGGGCTGCTCAAAGGTGTAGATCGCGCGCGGCGCGAGCGCGAAGGCCTCCGCGCTGAGGCCGGGAATGCTGTTGCCCTCGTTGTCACGTAGCGAGTCCACGTCATAGAACAGCGAGTAGCCATACACCTGCACCGTCCCCGGCGCCGGCATGAACCCCGCATAGGCCACCTGCCCCCCGTGCGCAAAATAGGTGCGGCCAGATTCTGAGGCGAGCACCGGGCCGGTCATCAGCGCGGCAAATATCAGCGCCAGCCCCGGTGCCAGACGACGGGCACACGGGCGACGGCGGGGGGAATCAGTACGCATGAGCTCTCCATTACCTTATTTATTAGAACGGTCTCGCCCGACCTTTATTTCGTGTGGCCTGAGCGCCCCGTCACCGGGGGTGTGTGCAGGGTGTCGTCTGAACGCGACCCTCTGCAGGTGCTGAAGCGTGATTGATCTGAATCTCGATCGCAAGCGCACGATCTGAGCCGGCCGCCCCGAAGGGCCAACCTCACCCCGCGCTCTGTTGCGTGTCGCGGCGCGCAAATGCCCGACACAGCGACTTTGCGCCAGTGGCCCGCGCGGCTCAGACCGCCTGCGCCGTCAACGGCCCGGGGGTCCGGGCGTCAACCGGTTCGTCACTGATCCGTGGTGGTGATGCTGACGTCGCAGAAGATGCAGTCGTTATCGACCGGCACCAGCGGCAGCACGCCCAGGGTCTCTTCGGGCGCCTGGGCGTTGACCGCGACGATGCCCTGCGTCGACAGCGTGTACAGATAGGTGCCCACCGCGTCCTGCATGAACACCGTGCGCAGCGGGTCGATGAAGGTGGCGCCACAGGGCGGCGGGGCAAATGCGTCACCGTCGGCTTGCCCCGGCGACACGCCGCCCCCGCCGCGTTGGTCACAGTCCGCCGGGGTTTGCAGCACCGCATGATCGACCCGGCTCAGCGCCGCCAACGGCACCTCGCCTTCGGGGTCGACGCGGACCACCATGAAGCCTGCGAAGTCGGCAGCGCCGTCGAAGACGCGCAGTGGAAAGGCCAGTGTGCCAGGCACCGCCTGCGCGGTCGTATCCGGGAAATAAGTGAAGGCGCGCGCGTCGTACTCGGCGCTGGAATAGCTGTAACTGTTGTCGCCGGCGGCGGGTTCGATCACCGCGACCTGGCGCACGTCGGCCAAATTGGCCACATCGAACAGTTGCACCGCCACGCGGCCGTTGAGCTGCTCATCGTCACCGCCGCGGCCGATGGTGAGCAGGTATTCATCACCCAGAGGCTGCAGATAACTGGAAAACCCCGGGATCTTCAGCGCGCTGACCATGCGCGGCTGCTGCGGGTCGGTCAGGTCAAAGGCGAACAGCGGATCGATCTGCTCGAAGGTGACCACGAAGCCACGACCGCCCATGAAGCGCACCCCGCGCGTGGTTTCGCCGGGGGCATAGCCGTCAACCCGGCCGGCAACGCTCAACCCGCCGCTGTCGAGGCGCAGTACCCGCAGGTGGTTGCTGAAGTTGCGCCCATCCTCTGAAAACTGGAACGCGGTGGTGGCCACGCGCAGGTGCCCGTCAAATTCGCTGAAGGCAAAACGGTCGGGCGGCGAGCCTGGCACCCGCCCCAGGCCGCGATACTCGGGCGCCGCCGTGTCAGAGAGCGCGAAGCGGTGAATCACTGTTTCGTCAGGCTGGTCCGGCGCGAAGAACCAGCCCGCGCTGTTCTGGGCCAGGTAAAGATTGCGGGCCGAAGCGTAGAAAAGGAAGGCGTTGTTCACGGCCGCGCTGACCGCGTGCGCGCTGCCGTCGAGGTTGAAGCTCTGCAGCACCGCCAGCCCGAAGTCGCTGGGCACCTCAGGCGCCACCACCGCCTCGCAGGGCAAGGCGGTCGCCTCGCCATCGTCATAACGCCGGGGCAGAAAGGCTGCGGCGCCGGCGTGCCGCACGACCTCCGTCATGCGGTCACGCACCTCGGCCTTGAGCGCTTCGGCATCGTCCTGACGACCTTCCGATTCGGCCGCGAAGTAGTCATCTCGCAGGCTCAGCAGCTCGGCATCGTCGAAGGCCGCCTGCGGAAAGGGCGCCGTAAACCGGCTGAAACGATGAACGCGCTGGTTGATGCGGCGCACCTCCACCGGAAAACCGTCAACGGCAACCCGTCCCATCACCACCGGCTGATCCGGGTTCTGCACGTTCACCAGCACGCTTTCGGCCCGCACCTGCTGCGCGACAAAGCGCTGACCCAGCACCACCAGTTGGCCTTGCGCCTCATCCAGCAACAGCGCCTGCCCCGAGAAGCGGCCCGGCATGCCTACCGACAGGGGAATGTCCACCACGGGGCGATCGCGCAAACCCTCTGGCGGGAAGGCCGAAACCACGCGCAGTCGGTCGCCCCCGGCCAGATACACGCGGCCGTTGCTGTCGGCTTTCACCAGATCGGCCTCGTCAACGTCGCTTTCCTGCGTGTTGGTCTGCGACACCCGGTCCGGCGAACGGGGCGCGCCCCCGTCGGTGCCGAGATCTTCGGGGGCCGCGACGGGCGCGCCCGGCACGGGGATCGGAAAACCGATGGCCTCAGGGCAGGGGCCGATGCCAAAGCAACGGAATGACGCCAGGAACTGCTCGGTGAAGCTCTCGCCCAGGTACGCCTCGAAATTCGAGCACGCCGGCGCGCCCACAAAGGACTTGAGCAACAGCCTGCTGTCGGGCGCCGGCCCCGTCGCCCCCGGGCCTGCGACCGCCGAACCACCGCCACTGCTGCCGCAGGCGGCCAACATCAGCGCGCCCAGCAGTAAAGGCGTAAAGCGCAAACACCGCAACCGGGAATGGGCAAACATGGCGGGCTCGACTGATGGGCAGACGCTGACGCTAGCGCCAGCGCGTCCAGCAGGCAAGCCGCACATCGGCCACACCGACTCGCCATGCAGATCACGACGTGACCGTGGCCGTGACCGACGTGGAAGGCCGGATCCCTTACAAGAGGCGGCAACCACGGTCTGCCCTACGGCTGGTGGCGACAATCCGTCTCTATTCAGGGGGCCGTCGGCAATGCGGGTGTGATCTGGCCTGCGCCTAAAGCTGCGGCGGCACCATTCTGGCGTTGCGTGTCAGGCGCCTTCAACCTGCAATTCATCGGCAAACCGACGGGCGGCGTGATCGGCCGCATCGAGATAGGGGTTCATGATGCGGGTCACGCCGGCGCGCAGCAGCTTTTCGCCGTGCGGCTGGTCGCGGACGACACCGGCAACCGGGCCGTGGTGGCCGATTTCGGCGAGGGCATGCAGCAGGCCCCGATTGGCCTCCCAGAGCGGCAGGGTGGTGATGACCCACTCGACGCCGGGCAGCGGCAGCGTTTCCAGAAAACCAGGGTCTTCGCCATCGCCGAAGCGCACCGGCAGGCGCTGGTGGCGCAATCTGCGGACGATCTCGGGGTCGAACTCGATGCCCAGCACCGGCACGCCGCGGGCATGCAGCTGCCGCAGCAGGCGCTCGCCGTAGCGGCCCAGCCCGAAGATGACGATGCGCGGCTCAAGGCCGGTGGTGCGACTGGCTTCGACCACCAGTTCGCGCAGCGGCCGCGCGCGCTCGAACACGCCGAGCAAGGGGGCGAGCCGCTCATAGAGCGCGTGCGAGTAGAGGATCATGTAGCTCGACACGGTGATGGTCACCAGGCCGACCAGCGTGGTCAGCCCCAGGGTGTCACGGCCGACATGGCCGAGCGAGATGCCCATGGCGACGAACACGATCGAGAACTCGCTGATCTGTGCCACCGTCAGCCCGGCGAGGAAGCCGGTGCGCTTTCGGTAGCCCATATACCCCATGATGGCCATGACGATCAGCGGGTTGCCGACCAGCACGAACAGCGACAACACTCCCGCAGACAGCAGTTCGTCACCGAGGACTGACAGGTCCAGCTGTGCCCCAAGGTCGACGAAGAAGAACAGCAGCAGAAAGTCGCGAATGCCGGTGAGACGGGCGTTGATGGCTTCGCGATAGCGGGTGGAGGCCAACGAAAAACCGGCCAGAAACGCGCCGGCCTCCTTGCTGAAGCCGGCCCACTCGCCCAGCGCGGCCAGCCCCACGCCCCAGGCGATGGCGAAGATCAGCAGCAGTTCCTGCGAGCGCGCCATGCTCTCGACGAGCCTCGGCAGCACATAGCGCATCAGCACGAACATCAGGGCGGCCGCAGCGGCCAGACGGCCGGCCAACTCGATGGCCACCCCGCCGATGGCGGCCTCCTCGTTGGCGCCGCTCAGGGCGCTCATGGTCATCATCGCCACCACCACGGCGATGTCCTGCACGATCAGAAAGCCAATGGCGATGCGGCCATACAGCGAGTCGAGCTCGCGTTTGTCGCTGAGCAGCTTGACGATGATGATGGTGCTGGAGAAAGTCAGTGCTACAGCAATGTAGAGCGCTTCCATCGCCGATTTGCCGAGCAGCAGCACCAGCCCGAAGCCAAACAGAATGGTGAAGGTCAATTGCCCCAGGCCGGTGGCCACCGCCACCGGGCCAATGTGGCGAATCTGGTGCAGGTCGAGCTTGAGGCCCACCACGAACAGCAGCACGGCCACGCCGACCTGCGACAGCAGATGGATCTCGGCGCTGGCCTGCACCAGCGAGAAGCCGGCCGGGCCGACCGCGATGCCGAGCACGATGTAGGCAATCAGCACCGGCTGCTTCAGCCGCACCGCCAGCGCGCCGGCCAGCGCGGCCAGCAGCATCAGCAGCGCAATTTCGGCGAAGGCGTCGGGCAGGGTGATGTCGGGCATGGTGTGAGGGCTCAATTGGGTCGCGCCGCCCCGGGGGGATTGCCACCAGGAGCTGCCCATGCATTTTCCCTTCTTTCAGGTGGATGTTTTCATCGACCGTCCACCGGTGGGCAATCCGGCGGCGGTGTGTCTGCCGTGTCGGCCTGGCCGGACGCGCTCAGGCGGTCACGGTGATGCGCGGCGAGGTGTTTCTGTAGCGGCGTCCGGCGGGGCGCGTTGTGCCAGCCACACGCCCGCCGCCGCCAGCGCGAATCCGGCCCACTGCCACAGGCCAAAACGGTCGCCGAGCACCACCATGGCCATCACCCCGGTGATGGGCGGCACCAGATAGAACCAGCCCGAGACCTCGCGCGCGCTGCCGGTGCGCAGCAGCCACAGGTACAGCAGCAGGCCGCAGCAGGAATTGACCAGAGTGACCCACAGCACGCCCAGCACCGATGGCCACGACGGTTGCATGGCGAAGCCTTCAAGGGCGGCAAACGGCAGCAGCACGAACAGGGCCACCAGCAGTTGCACCAGCAGCGCCAGGCGCGGTTCAAGCCGGGTGGGGTGCCGCCGCTGCAACAGCGTGCCGCCGCTCAGCGACAACAGCGCGCAGACGGCAAGCGTCAGCCCGAGCAGGGTGCCGGGCGTGCCGAGCATGGGGGCCAGCACCAGCCCCACACCCGACAGTCCGATCACTGCGCCGGGCAGGGTGAAGCGGCCCAGCGGCTCGCCGATGAACAGCGCCGCGCCGAGGGCGGTGGTGACCGGCATCAGCCCGGCGATCAGCCCCGCGGCGGCGGCGCTGGCGCCGGTGGCCATGGCGGCGTAGATGAAGCCGAAGAAACCGGCCTGCAAAAACAGCCCGGCCAGCGCCGCGGGCCACAGATCGGGCAGCGACAACGTCGGGCGGTTATAGGCCATCACCCACAGCCCGATGACCAGCGCCGATCCGGCAAAGCGCAGCACGGTGGCGGTGAACGGGGCAAAGCCCAGCAGCGCGTAGTGCGCGCCCAGGTAGCCGCTGCTCCACAGCAGCACGAACAGCAGGCCGCCTGCCGTGGTGGCGTTGAGTTGACCGGTCATGCCGCTATTGTGCGGCTTTGCGACCTGCCAGATGCGTCAGGGCCGGGCGGCTCACCGCAAGGATGAGCGCCGCCACCAGTGGCGCCAGAAGCGCCCAGACCACCAGCCCGGCGGCGGCCACCCACAGGTAATCCAGCGTGGCCTGCCAGGGATTGGCCTCGACCCGTGCCAGCAGCGCGGCAACATCCAGCAGCGGCACCGGCTCCATGCCGAACAGCCACTCACCGGCCCGCCAGAACGGCAGCAGCAGGATCAGCTGCAGGGGGTACATCGCGTAGTTCACGGCCTGGATCAACGGTTGGTTGATGCGCATGCCGTGGGCCACCCCGGCGCAGATCAGCGTCGATGCGCCCAGCGTGGGAATGCAGCCGATCACGGTGCCCAACGCCAGCCCCCACGCCACCTGGGTGGGGGTAATTCCCTCGGAGAGCCAGCCCACAAGGCGGGCCTTGAGCCCACGCCGGGGTGCCGCTGCCTTGGCCGGCGTCGAATCAGTCATGCCGCCGCAGCAGCAGGTCGGCCGCCGTGGCGTTGGCGGGCAGCCCGCGCAGCTGCAGCAGCATGTACACGGCCATGGCCATGTTGCCGGTGAGCAGCACGGTCACCAGCCAGCCGAGGCGCGCCGTCCAGGTGGGTTCCTTGTAGGCGATCCAGACGTAGAACCAGGCGAAGGCCAGATAGGCGTCGACCAGCGTCGCCCATTGCCAGGCGTTGAAGCCGGCTGCGGGTCGCTCGATGATCTCGGCAATTGCCGGCGCGATGGACACCACCGTGGTGGCCCAGGTGGTGGTGGCGAGAATGCCGGCCAGCACCACCACGGAAAACACCGTCAGGCGGGCTTTCATGGCGACGACTCAGCGAGCACGCTTCAGGCTGATCTGCATCAGGTCGATGCTGCCGACGCGGAAGCCGCACTCGCAGTAGGCGAGGTAATAACGCCACATGCGCAAAAAGCGCGTGTCGAACTGCCGCACGATCTGCTCGCGCACGCCGAGCACGTTGCGGTCCCACTGGGCCAGGGTATCGGCGTAATCCTTGGCGTAAAAACGGGCGTCCAGCGGCGTGAGCCCGGCCTTGGCCGCCAAATCCTGAAAGCGCCCCGGTGGGCACAGCATGCCGCCGGGGAAGATGTATTTCTGGATGAAGTCGCGCTTGGCCCGGTACTGGTCAAAGATGGCCGGGTTGATGGTGATGCCCTGGATCGCGGCGATGCCACCGGGCTTGAGCGCCGCATGGATGGCCTTGAAGTAGCCGGGCCAATAGGCCTCGCCCACCGCCTCGTACATCTCGATGGACACCACGCGGTCGTAGGTGTCGGTGATGTCGCGGTAGTCGCGCAGTTCGAAGCGGATGCGATCGGCCAGCCCCAGTTTCTCGGCGCGCGCCTGTGCCTCGGCGAGCTGCTCTTTCGACAGGGTGATGGAGTGCACCCGGCAGCCCGAGTGCTGCGCCGCATAGAGGGCAAATCCGCCCCAACCCGAGCCGATTTCCAGCAGCGTGTGCTCAGGCTTCAGATCGAGCCGGTCGAACATCAGCTTGAACTTGTTGATCTGCGCGTCCATCAGCGTTTCGTTGGGCTGGATGAACATGCCCGCCGAATAGGCCATCGTTTCGTCCAGCCACATCTTGTAGAACTCGTTGCCGAGGTCGTAGTGGTACTCGATGTTCTTGCGCGAGCCGGTCTTGCTGTTGGACTTGAACTTGTGCCCCAGCCAGGCGGCGAAGCGCCCGAGCGGATTCTTCTCGAACGGACCCTTGTAGTGCGGCTCGTTGAGATACATCACCTGCAGCACACGGGCGAGGTCTGGCGAGTCCCAGCAGCCATCGAGATAGGCCTCGCCAAAGCCGACCTCACCGTTCTTCAGCACATGGCGAATCATTTCGCCGTTGTGGATGTTGAGCACGCCGTGCAGGTCGGGACGTTCGATGCCGCCAAAGCGGTCCTGCGCGCCGTTGGGCCAGGTGACATCGAGCGTGCCCACACGCACGCCGCGCAACATGTAGCGCAGCATGCGCAGGCCCAGGGTCATGGAGGCGTCGGCCCTCAATGCGTCGGGCAACTCGGGGGAAAAGCCATCACCGGGCAACGGCGAGGTCGGGCGGTCGGTCGGGGCACGGTCATCTTTCATCAGCTGCTCTCGTGGTTCGGCGGCGAAGGTTTGGGGTGGTAACGCGCGCCCCGCAGCCAGAGTTTGAGTGCCTCCCAGTGAATGCCGGCGACGACCTTCAGGGTCATCCACGGCATCTTCAGACCTTGCACAAGCAGATTGCGGCTGGTCAGCGGCAGGCGCTCGGCGGCGAGCGTGGCATCCATCAAGGGCGTGTCGCCACGGGTTTCGTGAATGGCCAGACGCAGCCGCGCCCCGGGCGCAGTTAGCGTGAAGTGATAGCGGCCTTCAAGATCGAAGAATGGCGACACGTGGAAGCACTTGTTCTTGATGTGTGTCTGTTCATACGAGAAGGCTGCAGCGTCGGATGCGAGCACATAATGGTGGCGCTCGCCGAAGGTGTTGTGGACCTCTGCAATGACCGCGCGCGGCGTGCCGTGGCAGTCGTCGCAGTACCAGAGGCTGATGGGATTGAAGCCGAAGCCCAGCAGCCGCGGCAGCGCCAGCAGCCGGATGCGGCCGCCCACCAGGGGCAGCCCGTGGGCGGCCAGCACGCCCTCGGCCCAGCCGCGCAGATTGCCGGAGCGGTCGCCGAAATCGTGGCGCCGCAGGCTGGCCAGATTGAAGCGGTCAACCGAAAAGCCGCGCACGCGGGCGGCGATGGCGTCGAGCCGGTCGATGTCGACCAGCACATAGAAAATGCGGTAGACGAAGCGGTAGATCGGTTTGACGTGACGCCGGTGCATGACCCGCGCGGGGTAGAGCGCGGCGTCGGTCGGGGCGGCGTTCATCTAGTGCACCGCGTCCAACAGAACATTCGTTCTGCCGGCGCGATGGCGCGCATCTCTTCGTTGCTCATCGTCGCGATAGGCCCCGCGATCGCGCCTCGTCGCGCCTTGATCTGCGCCCCATCGCATCTGGCATCTCCTGACGCTTTGTTGGACCCGGTGCACTAGAGCCCGCTTGCCCATTCCGGCAGGCAGGCGGCATCGATGCCCTGCACCGCGCGCAGCCCTGATTTCAGTCCATCTTCATGAAAGCCGAAGCCGGTCCAGGCACCAGCCCACCACAGGCCGCCGTTGCCCTGAATGCCGGGCAGCTCGGCGTGGGCGAGGGTGCTTTCGGGGCCGTAATGCGGGTGGTGATAGACCGTCTCGTAGAGGATTTTGTCGGCCGGGATGTCGCGCTGTGGATTGAGCGTGACGATGTAATCCACCGGGCCGGGAATGTGCTGCAGGGCGTTCATCCAGTAGCTGCCCGAGATCGGCAGATCGTGAATGTCGTCATTGGGGTGCAGGTAGTTCCACGCGCCCCAGGCCAGCTTGCGGCGCGGCAGAAACGCGCGATCGGTGTGCAGCACGCAGCGGCTGGCGTTGTAGGGCATGCCTGCCAGCACCCGGCGCTCGGCGTCGCTGGGCGCGTCCAGCAGGGCCAGCGCCTGGTCGGAATGCGTGGCGCACACCACCCGGTCGAAGCGCCGTGCGCCGTCATCGAGGCTCAGGGTGACGCCTTCGCCCGTGCGGGTGATGCGACGCACCGGCGTGTTGCGGTGCAGTTGGCCTTCATAATCGCGCAGCAGCGCCTTGACGTACTGCGACGAGCCGCCCTTGACCACCCGCCACTGCGGCTGGTCAAGGGTGTTGAACAGGCTGTGGCTGTCGAAGAACCGCATGAAGTCGTCCACCGGATACTCGGCGGCCTTCAGCGGCGAGCAGCTCCAGATCAGCCCCGCCATCGGCAGCAGGTAGCGGCTCATCAGTTCTCGCGAGAACCCTTCGGCCACCAGCCAGTCGCCGAGGCTGCCGGTGGGCAGGGCGCCCGCCGCCAGTAGCTGCTTGGCGCGCCTGTTGAGCCTGAGAATGTCGAACATCAGGCGGTAATGCCTGAGGTTGAAGAAATTGCGGGTCTGGGCGAACACCGTGAACAACTGGTCCGAGCCCTTCCACTCATAGGCGCCGTTGCCCAGCGACACCGCAAAGCTCATGCCCGTGGGCCGGGTGACCACCGCCAGCTCATCGAACAAGGCCGTCAGGTTGGGATAGTTGGTGCCGTTGTAGACGATCCACCCGGTGTCTACCGGCTGGGTGCCGCCCTCGGCCAGCGGCACCTCGATGGTGTTGGTGTGGCCGCCCACGCGGTCGTCCGCCTCGAACAGCGACACGCGGTGCGCGCCGTTCTGCGCCAGAAAATACGCCGCTGACAATCCGGAGATGCCCGAGCCGATGACCGCAATGTTCATGTGGGGGATGAGGTTAAAAAGTGGGAATGAAGACGGCGGTCAATACGGGCCGTCGCGGTCTGCGGATGCCGTTGCGGCGGGCCGTGCATCCGCCGCCAGCAGCGGCCCCAGGGTCGCCCAGACCACGTCCAGCATGGCGGGCTGCGATGCGGCCTTAGGGTGAATGCCATCGGCCAGGAAGGCGTCGGGGTCGGTGGCGAAGGGCGCCAGCATGAACGGCACCAAGGCCGCGCCACTGGCCTCGGCCACGGTGCGGAAACTCTCGGCAAACTGGCCGGTGTAGGCCGGGCCGTAGTTGCTGGGAATCATCATTTCAAACAGCACCGGCCGGGCACCCGCCCCCTGGCTCAAGGCCACCATGCGGGTCAGGTTGCGCTGCAGCTCGCGCGCCGGCAGGCCGCGCAGGCCGTCGTTGCCGCCAAGCTCGATCAGCACCCAGTCGGGCGTGTGGCGTTGCAGCAGGCGCGGCAGGCGCGCCAGGCCGCCTGCCGTGGTCTCGCCGCTGACGCTGGCGTTGACCACGCGATGCGGCAGGCCCTCGTGTTCAAGGCGGGCTTGCAGCAGGCTCACCCAGCCTTGCCGTGCATCGATGCCGTAAGCGGCCGATAGACTGTCGCCCAGCACCACGATCACCGGCGCGTCGCGTTCTGCGGCCGTGGCGACGTGGCCGGCGCTCACACTGAACCCCAGCGCGATCCAGACCGTCAATGCTCGAATGAAACCTGTCATCAGTGCGCACCATTTAACTCATGAAGTGACCAGCGGCGGTCAGCCGCTGCGCATTTTGAACCAGCTCGACCTCGCCGTTGCCGACGGCGAGCGCGTGGCCATCATCGGCCGTTCCGGCTCGGGCAAGACCACGCTGCTGTCGCTGCTGGCCGGCTTGGACACCCCGACGGCGGGAGAGGTTTGGTTGAGCGGTCAACGCATCGACACCCTGAACGAAGACGGACGCGCCGCCGCACGCGCCGGCAAGGTGGGTTTCGTGTTCCAGTCGTTCCAGCTGCTGGGCGGCTTTACAGCGCTCGAAAACGTCATGCTGCCGCTGGAGCTTGCCGGTCACCGCCAGCCCCGCAAGGCGGCCACCGCGGCGCTCGACACCATCGGCCTGGGCCAGCGGCTGGGCCATTACCCCACGCAGCTGTCCGGCGGCGAACAGCAGCGCGTGGCCCTGGCCCGCGCCTTTGCGGTGCAGCCGCAACTGCTGTTTGCCGATGAGCCCACCGGCAATCTCGACACGGCCACCGGCGAAACCATTGTCGAGCAACTGTTCGCCCTCAACCGTGAGCACGGCGCCACCCTGGTGCTGGTGACCCACGACCGCGCGCTGGCCGAGCGCTGCGACCGAGTGCTCACCCTGCAACAAGGCCGGCTGGTCGAGGCCATCACCGCATGAACCTGCCCGCCGTGATGGCGCAGGCGCTGCGCCGCCTGCGTCGTGCCGGGCGTTCCGGCGAACTGCTGATTCTGATGATGGCCGTGGCCGTCGCCGTCGCCAGCCACGCCGCCGTGGCGCTGTTCAGCGAGCGCATGAGTCAGGCGATCAGCGCCCAGACCGGCGACACCCTGGGCGGTGACTGGCTGTTCAGCAGCCGCAACCCGCTGCCCGGCACGCTGACTGGCGAGATCGCCGCCCGATCGCTGCAGACCTCGTCGCAGACCGTGTTTCCGTCGGTGGTGTTTGTCGACCAGACCTCGGCCTTGGCGTCGGTGAAGGCGGTGGACGCGGCCTTCCCCACGCGCGGCAGCCTGCGCGTGGCCGACCGACCGTTCGAATCTGGCCAAAGCGTGCAGGGCGGCCCGCCGCCCGGTGAGGCCTGGGGCGACGCGCGGCTGTGGCAGGCGCTGGGGGTGCAGGCGCCCGGCGTCAGCGTTCAGCTGGGCGGACGGGCATTGACTTTGACGCGCGTGGTCATCGACGAGCCGGGGCGCGGCGCCGGTTTCTCAGACCTCGCACCGCGCCTCTTGGTGAACCTTGAAGATGCCGCCGCCAGCGGCCTGCTCAACGAAGGTGCCCGGGCGCAGTACGGCCTGCTGGCCCGTGCCGACGCCGAAGGGCGCGCGGCGCTGGGCGCGCTGGCCCTGCCCGATGACGTGCGCCGCACCTCGCCGCAGGGCTCGCGGCCGGAGCTGACCCAGGCCCTGGCGCGGGCCGACACCTTTCTGGCCGTGGCCAGCAGCGCCGCCAGCCTGCTGGCTGCCGTCGCCATCGCACTGAGTGCCTGGCAGTTCGGCCTGCGGCTGCGCGATGAAGTGGCGCTGCTGAAATGTCTGGGGGCCTCGGGCGGCTTCATCCTGCAGACGCTGGGCCTGATGCTGGCGCTGCTGGGCGTGCTCGGCGGCGCGGTCGGCGCGGCGCTGGGCTGGTTGGGGCAGGCGGGCATCGCGGCGATTCTGGGCGAGCTGATCCAGCTTGAACTGCCGCCGCCGTCGCTGGCGCCCCTGTTCGGCGGCGGCGTGCTGGCCCTGCTGCTGGTGCTGGGCTTTGGTCTGCCGCCGCTGGTGGCGGCGCGCAACACGCCGCCCGCCCGGGTCTTTCAGCGCACGGCAGTGCCGGATCGTCTGGGCTGGGGTGCGCGGCTCAGTGGCGTGGGGGCGGTGCTGGCCCTGTTGCTGTGGCAGACCAGCAGCCTCAAGACCACCGCCGCCGTGATCGGCGGCGGGCTGGCGCTGGCGCTGCTGCTGGGCGGTGTTGGCTTTGCTTTGGTGCGCCTGCTGGCGCCGCTGCGTCAGGCCGGCGGAGCGGCGTGGCGGTTCGGGCTGGGTAACCTGGTGCGGCGTCAGGGCGCCACCGTCGGCCAACTGGTGGCGCTGGGCGTGGCGTTGGTGGCGCTGCTGCTGGTATCGGTGGTGCAGCGCGATCTGCTCAATGCCTGGCGTGACCGTTTGCCGGAGGGCACGCCCAACCAGTTTTTCATCAACATCCAGCCCGGGCAGGTGGCGCCGCTGAAGACCTTTTTCGCCGAACGCGACATGCCTGCGCCGCGCTTCTGGCCGCAGGCGCGTGGCCGCCTGATGGCGATCAACGGCCAGACGGTGACGGTAGACACGTTCGACGATCCCGAAACCCAGCGCTGGATCAACCGCGACTTCAACCTGTCGTGGAGCACCCGGCTCAATGACGACAACGCGGTCCATACCGGCCAATGGTGGGGCGAGGCCGGCCGCGGCCAGCCGTGGCTGTCGATTGACGACTACGTGGTCGAGCGGCTGGGCGTGGGGCTGGGCGACAGCCTGACCCTGGATTTTGCGGGCGACGTGGTAACGCTCACCGTCACCAACATCCGCACCGTGCGCTGGGACAGCTTTCAGCCCAATTTCTTCCTGTTGGCGCCGCCCGGCGTGCTCGACGGCAACGTGCCCACGCAGTACCTCACCAGCGCCTATCTCGACCCGACGCAGCGGCCGATTCTGCGGGATCTGGTGGCGGCCTTTCCCAATGTCACGGCGCTGGACATCGACGCCCTGCTGACGCAGGTGCGCGGCATCATGGACCGCATCGTCCGTGCGGTGGAGCTGATTTTCCTGTTCGCGCTGGCGGCGGGGCTGCTGGTGCTGCTGTCGGCAATGATCGGGACCCGTGACGAACGCGCCCGCGAGGTCGCGCTGCTGCGCACCCTGGGCGCCCGGCGCTCGGTGATCCGCGCCGGCCTGCTCGCCGAATACGCGGTGCTGGGCCTGTTGGCGGGGCTGACGGCCGCCATGACCGCGCAACTGATCGCCTGGGGGCTGGCCGCACAGGTGTTCCAGATTCCCTACGGCCCGCGGCCGATGATCTGGCTCGGCGGCGGTCTGGCCGGCGCGACGCTGGTGACGGTGATGGGCCTGCTCAGCGTGCGCCGCGCCCTCAACACGCCGCCGGCGCATGTGTTGCGCGGCGAGTAGGGCGCGTGGCCGCGGGCCGGTGCTTGCCGCACCCCGGTGCGGGTGGTACGCTCCGCGCCCTTTTTTGTAGTCGGTCTTTCGAGCCTCGTCATGTCAAAACGTACCTTTCAGCCCAGCAAAGTCCGTCGTGCGCGTACCCACGGTTTCCGTGCCCGCATGGCCACCCCGGGTGGTCGCGCCGTGATCAACCGTCGTCGTGCCAAGGGTCGCAAGCGCCTCGCAGTCTGAGCGGGCGGTCACGACCGTTGAATGATGAGGGGACGCACATGCATCGCTTCCCCCGCAGCGCCCGCCTGCTCACGCCCGCCTCGTTCAAGGCGGTGTTTGCCGACGGGCGCCGTTTCAGCTTCCCCGGCCTGACGGCCGTGGTGCGCAGCAACGCTGAAGCCCATCCCCGACTGGGGCTCGCCATTGCCAAGAAGTCACTCAAGCGCGCGGTTGCGCGCAACCAGGTGAAGCGCTGGGCGCGTGAGAGCTTTCGCCTGCACGCCGCCGGCCTCAGTGCGGTCGATGTGGTGGTGCTGGCGCGTGCCGATGCCGGCAAGGTGCCGCCCGAACGGCTGCGCGAGAGCTTCGAGCTGCTCTGGTCGCGGCTCAAGGCATGATCGGCCCGCTCAAGGCGGCGCTGTCGGCCCTGATGCTGGGGCTGATCTGGGTCTATCGCAACGCCATCAGCCCCTTGCTGCCGCCGCGCTGCCGGTATTATCCGACCTGCTCCCAGTACGCCGTCGACGCCATCAAGGTTCATGGCCCGTTCGCGGGCGGGTGGATGGCCTGCAAGCGCATCCTGCGGTGCCACCCGTTGCGTGAAGGCGGACTGGACCCGGTCCCGCCGCGCGACTGCCGCTGCGCCTCCCCTCTCGACGAGGCCACGACGCCTCGCTCCACATAAGTACTCCTGATCGCATGGAAAACCGCCGTTTTGTCCTGATCGCCCTGCTGGCCGTGGTGGGTTTTTTCCTGTTCCAGAGCTGGCAGGACGACTACGGCAGCGCGCGCAATGGCGACGCGCAGGCCGAGTCGGCGGCGCCCTTGCCCCCCGCCAATCCGGACGATGTGCCGGCCGCCCTGCTCGTTGACGCCGGCAAGACGGCGCCGACCACGTCCACCGACATCGACGTGCCGCAGGCCGTCTCGGCCAAGGCCCCGGCCGACGCGCCGCCGGCCGACCCCGGCGCCCGCGTGGTGGTCGAAACCGATGTCGTGCGCGCCGAGATCGCCCTGCAAGGGGGGCAGCTTCGGCGCCTGGAGCTGAAGGGCTACGGCGTCTCGGCCGAGCATCCGGAGCAGAACCTGTCACTGCTCGATGACCGCATGGGACGCCTGTTCATTCTGCAGAGCGGGCTGGTGGGCACCGAGTCGGCCCTGGTGACGCACCTCACCGAGTTCAGCACCAAGACGCCGCACGTGCGCCTGGCCGACGGCCAGGACGCCGTCGAGCTGGTGCTGACCGCCTCGGTCGATGGCGCCGAAGTGCGCAAGATCTACCGCTTCGAACGCGACCGCTATCTGGCCGAGATTCGCCACGAGGTCACCAACACCGGCGCCGCCGCATTGGACCTGAGCCCGTATGCGCGCTTCCAGCGCACGGCGTTTGCCACCGGCGGCGAGCCCCGGTTCGCCATGACCTTCACTGGCACCGCGTTCTATGAACAGCGCGAAGACGGTGATGGCTACCGATTCGAGAAGATCAAGCTCGACGACGTTGCCGACGAAGCCTTCGAAAAGCAGCAGACCGGCGGCTGGATCGGCTTTCTGCAGCACTACTTCGTGACCGCCATCATCAACGACCCCGATGCCGTGGCCACGTTTGCAACGCGACCGGCCGCCGACCAGGGTTACTTCGCGCAGTACGTGGGTGCCAGCCGCACTGTCGCGCCGGGCGAGCAGCAGGTGTTCGTCACGCCGTTCTTCGTGGGCCCGAAGCTGCAGGACCGCCTGCCCGACATCGCGCCCGGCATGCAGTTGACCACCGACTACGGGATTCTCACGCCCATCTCCGGCCCCTTGTTCTGGGTGCTCAGCAAGTTCCACGCGCTGACCGGCAACTGGGGCTTTGCGATCATTCTGCTGACGCTGCTGGTCAAGGGCGCGATGTACAAGCTCTCGGAAGCCCAGTACCGGTCGATGGCGAAGATGAAGAAATTTGCGCCGCGCATCGCCGACATCCGTGAGCGCTACAGCGACAATCGCGAAGCGCTGCAGAAGGCGATGATGGACCTCTACAAGAAAGAGGGCTTCAACCCGCTGGCCGGCTGTTGGCCGCTGCTGCTGCAGTTCCCGGTGTTCATTGCGCTGTACTGGGTGCTGCTGGAGTCGGTGGAACTGCGCCAGGCGCCCTTCATCCTGTGGATTGACGACCTTGCGCTGCCCGATCCGTGGTTCGTGCTGCCGGTGCTGTTCGGCATTTCGATGTGGGTGCAGCAGAAGATCTCCGGCCAGCAGATGATGGACCCGACGCAGCAGAAGATCATGATGGTGATGCCGATCATGCTTGCCGCGTTCTTCACCTTTTTCCAGAGCGGCCTGGTGCTCTACTGGCTGACCTCCAACCTCATCGGCATTGCCCAGCAGTGGTACATCACCCGCAAGCTCGAGCGTGAAGATGCGGCCAAGGCAGCGACGCGCCGCTAGTGCATCGCGTCCAACAAAGCGTCAGGAGATGCCGGATGCGATGGGGTGCAGATCAAGGCGCGAAGAGGAGCGATAGCG
>OJGS01000028.1_pt1 | contig 73331 bp, 59 predicted proteins | sample 1594531 | NCBI WGS metagenome assembly OJGS01 (sample SAMN05416816, study PRJEB24817) | seawater metagenome | isolation source: Sea water | place: Canada:Atlantic | collected 2013-07 | reverse complement strand
CGAGATCAGCCTCGGTCTCGTGGGCTCGGAGATGTGTATAAGAGACAGCGGTGGGCGATGGCCTGAGCGGCGGCAGAGATGAGGTCGGTGCCGCCGCGGTGGGCCGCGGTTGCGGGCGCGCGCTGGGCGCGACATCCGGGGTCGAGGTGGCGCTCGGGGCGAGCTTGGCGGCCGCAGCACGCGGTGGCGCGGGCGTCCCGGTGGAGGTGGAAGCGGGTGCGGCAGGTGCGGCGTTCGGGCGCTGCGGCGCGCTTGCCAGCTGAGCGTCGCGACCACGGGTCTGGTGCGACAGCGCCTCGGCCTCGCGCAGCGCCAGCGCACCCGCCAGCGGGGCCAGCTTCAACTGCGCGCCGGCCAGGCGGATGTCGGCGACGAACTCGGCCGGCGCATCGGCCAGCGCGTTGAGTCGGTCACGTGCGTCGGCCACCGCCCTGCGCACGGCCGCCTGCCCGGCCTCGGCTTCGGCATCGCCCATCTGGCTCAGGGCCAGGTGGCCCGGGCGCATGCCCCGAGGCCGCTGGAATCGTGGCACCGGCTGCGGCGCGGCCTGCTGAATCGATCCCAGCGACCACACCAGTTCAAGATTGCCCGAGGGCAGCGTGACGGGCACGAACGGCAGATCGAACTCGGCCTCGCCCGACACGGACACGGCGCGGCCCGCCGCACCGTCCGAAGCGCGCCAGAGATCAAAGCCCGGCAGCAGCCACGCCAGCAGCATCAGGTGCAGCAGCGTGGCCGCAGTGGCGGCGATGATCGGGCGGGCGGGTTCGCTCATCACCCCATTGTGACGCCGCTGCGGGCGTCGGGCGTGATGCGCTGCAGGGGTTTACGCGCGGTGGGGCGCAATCAGAAATATTCGCCCTTGAACAGGTTGGCGAACACCATTTGCTGCAGCGAGGGCTTGTCCGATTCGCCGCCGCTTTTCTTGCCCTTGGCCGACGCGGACGACGGAAACAGATTGAAGCCCTTGTTGAGAATGTAGTCGTTGACCTTGGGCCACACTGCGTAGCTGATGGCGGCCGCCGTGCCCAGTGGGGTGGCAACACTTTTCGGCCGATGGACGATGGCCTTGACCACCACGTCGGCCGCGTGGTCCGGGCTCCAGGCGGGCGCGTAGTCGTAGATCTTGGTGGGTGCGATCATCGGCGTGCGCACCAGCGGCATGTAGATGGCGGTGATTTCGATATTGCGGTGCATGACCTCGGCCGCGAGCGACCGCGAAAAGGCGTCCAGCGCCGCCTTGGAGGCCACATAGGCCGAAAAGCGCGCCGCATTGGCGAGTACGCCGATGGAGCTGATGTTGATGACGTGGCCGCTGTTGCGCTGCACCATGCTTGGCAAAAACGCCAGAATCATGCGGATGGCGCCGAAATAGTTCAGCTGCATCGTCCGCTCGAAATCATGAAACCGGGTGGTCGACTCCAGCACCGCGCGGCGGATGGAGCGCCCGGCGTTGTTGACCAGCACATCCACATGCCCGAGGTCATCGAGAATCTGCTGGGCGCAGCGGTCGATGGCGTTCATGTCGTTGAGGTCGCAGGGGTACACATGCGCCTCGCCGCCCGCCTTCTCGATGATGCACTGGGTCTGCTCCAGCTTCTCGCGGGTGCGCGCCACCAGCACCACCCTCGCCCCCGCAGCCCCGAGCTTTCTGGCAACGTTGAGCCCTATGCCACTGGAAGCGCCGGTGACCACCACGACCTTGCCCGCCAGCGCCCTCAGCGCGCCTTTGGGCAGGGTGATGTCGAGGTCCAGATGCTGCTCCCAGAACGCCCACAGCACCGGGGCGTAGTCGCGGAAATCGGGGCAGCGCACGCCGCTGCCCCGCAGCGCCTTGCGGGTCTGCTGGTCGTCGAACACCGCTTCATTGCGGAGGTAGCTGAGGGTCGACAGCGGCGCCCCCAGGGCCTCGGACAGCATTTTTTCGAGATTGCGCGGCAGGCGCCGGGTGGTGGCATTGGCCAGCCTGAGCAGGCCCGGCGAAAGATCGAGCTGGGTGGCCAGCTCAGGGCCGTGGGCCACCTTGAGCAGAGTCTGCAACAGGTCGCCGACGGTGGGCGCATCGGCCTGCACCAGATGAAAGCACTGGCCGTCCCCGCTTTTGGCCAGACCGATGACCTTGAGCGCCCTGGCGACGTAATCGACCGGCACGATGGGCACGCGGCCGCCCTTGATGCCAATCAGCGGAATCCACTTCGGCAGGCCGAAGCTGATTTTCTGCACGCTCTTGAAGAAGTAGTAGGGGCCGTCGATCTTGTCCATCTCGCCGGTTTCGGAGTGCCCGACAACGATGCCCGGCCGGTAGATGCGATAGGGCACCGCGCACTCGTTTCGGACGATGGCCTCTGATTCGAATTTGCTGCGGAAATACGGATGGTCAAGCTCTTGGCCTTCGTCAAACATCTTTTCGGTGAAGCGACCCGCAAACCCCGCACCGGCCACCGCAATGCTGGACACGTGATGCAGTCGCACCTCGCCGCCCAGCGCCTTGACGAAGGCGAGCACGTTGCGCGTGCCTTCGATGTTGATGCGGTTGGCGGTGTCGTCACTCATGTCCATGTCGTACACGGCCGCCAGATGGAAGACATGCTGCACCTTGCCGACCAGCTTCTTCAGGTGGGCGGCACTGACCAGGTCTGCCTGGGTCACGTCGCCCGGGAGCCGCACGAGCGTGCCGGGCAGGCTGGAAAAGCGGCTCTCCAGCGCCTCGAACTTGGCCTCTGAACCCTCGCGCACCAGCGCGTGGACTGTGACCCCCTCGTCGTGCAGCAGTTGCTCGATCAGAAATTTGCCGATGAAGCCCGTCGCCCCGGTGACCACGTAGTTCATGTCTGCGCTCCAAGGCGCCGCACGCGCCTGATGGTGTTGGAATCGGCCTCAAGAAATGCCGTGTTGCAGGCAAGGCCATGCCTCCCCGTCCGGAGTGTATGCCCGGCCCTGAGGCGATGAAACCGGCGCAAAGACCCGGGTCGCTGGCGCCCCGGCCAAGTCCCGAGGTGCCGATCAGGCCGCTTTGCGGCGACGCTTGAGCAGCGGGGCCAGAAACTGCCCGGTGAACGAGCGCTTCACCAACGCCACCTGTTCCGGTGTGCCGCTGGCGACGATCTCGCCGCCGCCACTGCCGCCCTCGGGGCCCAGGTCGATGATCCAGTCGGCGCGTTTGATCACGTCGAGGTTGTGCTCGATGATCACCAGCGTGTTGCCGTGCTCGCGCAGCCGCTCCAGCACCTTGATGAGTTGCGCCACGTCGTGAAAGTGCAGGCCGGTGGTGGGTTCGTCGAGGATGTACAGCGTGCGGCCGGTGTCGCGTTTGGAGAGTTCCTTGGCCAGCTTGACGCGCTGCGCCTCACCGCCGGAAAGCGTGGTCGCGTTCTGGCCGAGGGTGATGTAGCTGAGCCCCACGTCCATCAGCGTGGTGAGTTTGCGGTGCAGCGCGGGCACGGCCTTGAAGAACTCGGTGGCTTCTTCCACCGTCATGCCCAGCACCTGGTCCACGGTCTTGCCGCGGTAGTGAATCTCCAGCGTTTCACGGTTGTAGCGGCGGCCCTTGCAGGTGTCGCAGGTGACGTAGATGTCGGGCAGAAAGTGCATCTCGACCTTGATCACGCCATCGCCCTGACAGGTTTCGCAGCGTCCACCACGCACGTTGAAGCTGAAGCGGCCCGGCGTGTAGCCGCGGGCGCGGCTCTCGGGCACCGCCGCGAACAGGTCGCGGATGGGGCCGAACAGCCCGGTGTAGGTGGCGGGGTTGGAGCGCGGGGTGCGGCCGATGGGCGACTGGTCGATGTCGATGACCTTGTCGAGCAGGTCCAGACCCTCGATGCCATCGCAAGGGGCGGCGAAGGTGCCCGCGCCGTTCAGGTCACGCGCCGCCTGGGCGTAGAGCGTGTCGTTGATCAGCGTGGATTTGCCCGAGCCGGAGACGCCGGTGACGCAGGTCATGAGGCCGATGGGGATCTCGGCATCGACATTCTTGAGGTTGTTGCCGCGGGCGTTGCGGATGCGAATCTGCTTGTCGGCGTCCCACCGGGCGCGCGTGCTGGGCACCTCGATCATCTGCCGGCCCGACAGGTAGGCGCCGGTGATGGAGTCGGGGTGGCTGGCCACGTCATCCGGCGTGCCCTGGGCAATGATCTGGCCGCCGTGGACCCCCGCGCCGGGGCCGATGTCGACCACGTGATCGGCATGGCGAATGGCGTCTTCATCGTGCTCGACCACGATCACGGTGTTGCCGAGGTCGCGCAGGTGGAACAGGGTCTGCAGCAGCCGCGCATTGTCGCGCTGATGCAGGCCGATGCTGGGTTCGTCGAGCACGTACATCACGCCCACCAGCCCGGCGCCGATCTGGCTGGCCAGACGAATGCGCTGCGCTTCGCCGCCCGACAGGGTTTCGGCGCTGCGCGCAAGCGTCAGGTAGTCGAGCCCGACATTGTTGAGGAAGCCGAGGCGCGCACGGATCTCTTTCAGGATCTTGTCGGCGATCTCGCCCTTGTGGCCGGGCAGGGTCAGTTGCGTGAAAAAGGCTTCGGCATCGCGCACCGACAGGGTGGTCAGCGACGGCAGGTTGCGCTCGGCCACGAACACGTTGCGGGCGGCGCGGTTCAGGCGCTGGCCATCGCATTCCGGGCAGGCCTGTTCAGAGAGATAACGCGACAGTTCCTCGCGCACCGCGTCGGAGTCGGTCTCTTTGTAGCGGCGTTCGAGGTTGGGAATGATGCCTTCGAACTTGTGCGTGGAGACGCGCAGCTTGCCGCGCTCGTCCGGATATTCAAACGGCAGTTTTTCGCTGCCGCTGCCATACAGCACGACCTGTTGATGGGCCTCGCCGAGGGCACTGAAGGGTTGCTCCACATCGATGCCGTAGTGCTTGGCCAGCGATTGGATGAAGTGCCAGTAATAAGGGTTGCGCCGGTCCCAGCTGCGGATGGCACCGTCGGCCAGGGACAGCTCCGGATGGGCAACCACGCGCTGGGCGTCGAACACCTGCATCTGGCCGAGGCCGTCGCAGCGCTGGCAGGCCCCGGCCGGGGCGTTGAACGAGAACAGCCGTGGCTCCAGTTCGTTCAAGGCATAACCGCAGTGCGGGCAGCTCATGCGCGCCGAAAAGGTCATGACCTCGCCGCCGCCATCGTGCGGGATCACGCTGGCCAGCCCGTCCGACAGGCGCAGGGCGGTTTCAAAGCTCTCGGTGAGGCGTTGCCTGAGGTCATCGCGCACCTTGAAGCGGTCGACCACCACGTCGATGTTGTGCTTCTTCTTGCGGTCCAGCACCGGCACGTCGTCCAGTTCATACACCGAGCCGTCGACCCGCACGCGCACGAAGCCTTGCGCACGCGCCTGCTCGAACCATTCGGCATGTTCGCCCTTGCGGTCACGCACCACGGGCGCCAGCAGCAGCCAGGCTGAGCCCTCGGCACGCGCCATCACCGTGTCCACCATCTGCGCGACCGACTGGGCCTCCAAAATCACGTCGTGGTCAGGGCACTTGGCCGTCCCCACGCGGGCGAACAGCAGGCGCAGGTAGTCGTAGATTTCGGTGACCGTGCCCACCGTGGAGCGCGGGTTGTGGCTGGTGGACTTCTGCTCGATGGAAATGGCCGGCGACAGGCCTTCGATGCTGTCCACGTCGGGCTTCTGCATCATGCTCAGAAACTGCCGCGCGTACGACGACAGCGATTCCACGTAACGGCGCTGGCCCTCGGCATACAGCGTGTCGAAGGCGAGGCTGGATTTGCCCGAGCCGGACAGCCCGGTGATCACCACCAGCTTGTCGCGCGGCAGGTCCAGCGAGACGTTTTTCAGGTTGTGCGTACGGGCACCGCGGACTCGCAGGAAATCCATCAGGGGTAGGGGTCCAGAAGGTAAACCCGGTACTATACGTGCGCGCCTCGCGCCGCCGCCTTTCTCATTATCGAGCCCGCCTGCTTCTTGGACGCCCGCGCCCCTTCAACCCCCCGCATGACGCCGCTGGAGCGCCGCACCGTCGCCGTGCTGGCGCTGGTCTACGCCCTGCGAATGGTAGGCATGTTCATGGTCTTGCCGGTGCTGGCGCTGCACACGCGCACCTTCGAGGTGCCGGCCACCGCGTTGCAGATCGGTCTGGCGATCGGCATCTATGGGTTGGCACAGGCCGCACTGCAGATGCCCCTGGGATGGCTGTCGGACCGGATCGGCCGCCGGCCGGTCGTGGTCATGGGCCTGCTGGTGTTCGCGGCGGGCAGCTTCATCGCCGGCAGCGCCCACAGCGTGGAGGGCCTGTTGCTGGGGCGTCTGGTGCAGGGGCTGGGCGCGGTGTCGGCTGCGGTGTCGGCGTGGCTGGCCGATGCCACGCGCGTCGAGGTGCGCACCACGGCGATGGCGATACTGGGGGCCGGAATGGGCGTGGCGTTCATTCTGGCGCTGGCCCTGGGGCCGGTGGTGGCGGGGCTGATCGGCGTCAACGGCATCTTCGTCATGACCGGAGTGGCCGCCATGTTGGCCGTGCCGTTGGTGATGAGGGCGGTGCCGGTGGTGCCGCTGGGCGCGCCCACCAAGGGCGGGCTGGCCAAGGTTTGGCGCGATGCCGAGTTGATGCGCTTCAACGGCGGCATTTTTTTATTGCACGGCACCATGGCGATGCTGTTCATCGGCTTGCCACTGGTGCTGGTCGACCGGGTGGGGCTGCCGCAGGACCAGCACTGGCAGGTGTATCTGCCGGTGTTGATGCTGTCGATCATCCCGGTGTTTCCATTGATCCGCTGGGCCGAGCACAAGGGCCGCATGCGCCGCGTGTTCGTGGCGGCCGTCGCTTTGCTGGTGGCCACGCTGGGGCTGTTGGCGCTGGGCCAGACGCACTTTTCGGCCATCGTGCTGGGCTTGCTGCTGTTCTTTGTCGCGTTCAACTTCCTTGAAGGCGCATTGCCATCCCTGATTTCCCGCCAGGCCCCCGCAGCCTTCAAGGGTGCTGCGCTGGGGGTGTACGCCAGCAGCCAGTTTCTGGGCGGATTCGTCGGCGGCGTCATCGGCGGCATCGCGCTGGGATGGGGCGGCACCGTGGCGGTGTTTGCCGGGGCCGCGGCGCTGCCGCTACTCTGGCTGGGCTTGGCGTGGGGCATGCGCGCGCCCGAGGTTGCGTCGCGCACCCGTTGACGCTGCATTATTCGAATACTGATCAAGAGGTCTTTTCATGGCACGTGGCGTAAACAAAGTGATTTTGATCGGCAATCTGGGCAAGGATCCGGAAGTGCGCTATTTCCCCAGCGGCGATGCGGTGGCCAATGCCACGCTCGCCACCACCGAGAACTGGAAAGACAAACAGACCGGCGAGGCACGCGAAGCCACCGAGTGGCACAACCTGACGTTTCCCGGAAAGCTGGGTGAAATTGCCGGCAAATACCTGCGCAAAGGCTCCAAGGTGTATGTCGAGGGCAGTCTGCGCACCCGCAAATGGCAGGACAAGGAAGGCCGCGACCGCTACACCACCGAGATTCGGGTGGGCGACATGCAGATGCTCGACGGCAAGCCGGGGGGCGGTGGTACCGCGTCGATGGACGATGATGGCGGCTACGGCGCGCCCGCGCGCAGCGCCGCGCCCGCTCCGCGGTCCAATGCCCCGGCGCGCGGTGCGCCGCCGCCCTCGGAAGGGGCGTTTGAAGACGACGATATCCCCTTCTAATATCGTGCAATGAGGTCCTTATTGACGGATCGAAAGGGCACGCAGCGCAATTCGGCCTCGAACCGTGTAAAAAGCGGTTGAGGCATTGATCAGTAACACTCGGGGGATAAACCATGTTGAAGCAGTTGAGCGCGACGCGGGGCTTGCCGGCGTCTTTGATTGCGGTGGGGGTGCTTGCACTGTCTGCCTGTTCGTCGAGCAACGACAGTCGTGTGGTGGGCCCAACGCCGCCTCCGCCCACACCAACCGCGTCGGTGACGCCAAGCCCGTCCGCATCGCCGAGTCCCTCGGCGTCACCGAGCCCTTCGACTTCCCCCAGCCCTTCAGTGTCGCCGAGTCCATCCGCAAGTCCGACACCGACCTTGGTCCCGATGGTCTACGGGATCCGGGGCGATGACGAGCTGGTTCGTTTTTCGCCCTCGGCGCCGGGCTCGGTGTTGTCACTCGGGGCGTTCCCCACGGCAGCGGGCGATGTGATCGTCGGCCTCGATCGCCGACCATCCGATAACAAGCTTTATGCGGTGAGCCGACTGGGCGCGGTCTTCACGGCTGAAGTGACAAGTTCTGCCAATCCGAGCCTGATGGCCACACTGATTCAGCCAATTATGGGGCCCACGCCGCCACCCATCGGGCGCATCGGTACGGATTTCAATCCCGCCGCCGATGCGCTGCGGATCGTTGCTGACGATGGCACTAACCTTCGTGTCCCTGCAGGCGCGTTGACCAGTCCCGAGTCGGTGCCTCCTGTCAATACGCTCGTGGACGGCAGAATGGGCTATAAGCAGGGCGTCACCGCCGCTGCGTACTCCAACCCGCACCCCGACTTCGTGCCGCCAATGGGGGAACCGGCAACGCAACTGTTCGTGCTCGATAGCCAAAACGATGCGCTGTACCTTCAGGCGGCGAACGAGGGTGAGTTGTCCTTCGTGGCCTCGCTCAACGTCGATATTGACGTGGTGAACGGTTACGACATCTATCAGGGCGAAGCCGCCGACGCCAACGAACACTTCGTGGTTACAGCGTCGGGCGCCAATACCCGGCTTTATGAACTTGATCCGACGACCGGCAACATGACCTTGTTGACCACCCTGGAAGGCGTGAGCGAGGCTCGCGGTCTCATCGTGGTCGAGAATACGGCGCCGACGGGGTCGCTTGCACCGCCGCTGCGGGCCTTTGTGCTTGACAGCTCCGGCGATGCCGATGTCATCAAGAGCTTCGCCTTCAACCGGCTGCCGCTCGACATCGGGACTCCGGTAACGACATTGACGATCACCGGCCTGATGACCGGGGAACGTTTGGTGGGTATCGATTCGCGCACGACGTCGCAAGACACGAACCGCGTTGACACGATTTACGCAATCACCACGTTGGATCGAGTCGTCGCTTTGGTCGAAGTCACGGCTGACGTTTTGGCAGTGTCCGATGCGGCCACGCTTTCGACGCCGCTTGCCGGGACCTCTTTTGCGGTCGATTTCAACCCTTCAGTCGACCTGCTGCGCATCCTCAGTGATGACGGGCAGAATCTTCGCGTCAATCTTGACGTGGGTCGCGAAATCGAGGGTGAAGCCCGCCCCCGCGGCTTCGCCTTCGTTGACCGGACCACCCGAGTGGTCTTGCCTGATGAAGGGACTGGACTCATTGCCAAGCTGCCGCCCCAGATTGTTGCAACAGCCTATCGGGCGGCCCCGGTGAATGGGACCTTCCAGTACGCGATTGATGCCGAGAACAGCAGTCTGGTGCGGGTTGTCGTGCCAAATGACGGCGCGTTGGAGCGGGTGGGGCCGTTAGGAAGCGGTCTGATTCTGCCGCGAAACACCGCAACGACTGCGCCTGAGCAAAGCCTGGATATCGCGGGGACGAATGACAGTCACGCGTACGCTGCATTGCGGCTGAACGAGGCCAATCGCTCGGCTCTTTACTCAGTCAATCTGGAAACGGGCGCCGTCACACTGATCGGGACGATCGGCGCTGCAGGCTCGGAACCCGTTGGATCGATCACGGTTCGATTCGAATAGGGTTCTCTGAACCTTGCGAAGGCCGGCTTCCATGCCGGCCTTTTTTGTTGGTCCACCGTGCCGAGGGGGTGATGCAGAACCGATCCGACAGCATCTCGACGCGCAGACCGAAAGTGCGTCGCGTTCGACCGAGGCCTGTCGGTCTCAGCGCGTGATCATCATCGAATGTCGCCTGAACGCCTGACCGTCCCCGCTCAACGCCACTTGACGTTGCAGCCCATGCTCGGTTTCTGGTCTGCGGGGGGCGGTTGCCGGTCGTGCAGCGCCTGCAGGGCGGCGCGCAGGTCATTGCCGGTGAGCGGCACGTTGTTGCCGGGCGTGGCGCCGTCGAGTCGGCCACGGTAGTAGAGCGCCAGTTTGGCATCAAAGAGGAAGAAATCGGGCGTGCAGGCGGCGCCGTAGGCCTTGGCCACGTCCTGCGTTTCGTCGTACAGGTAGGGCGCGGGGTAGCGCTGCGTGCGCGCCTGTTCGGCCATCGCCTTGGGGCCATCGGCCGGATGGGCGGTGGCGTCGTTGGACGAGATGAACACCACGCCGATGTTGTGGTCCAGCGCCCACTGGCTGGTGCGCACCAGTTCGGGATTGATGTGTTTCACGTACGGGCAGTGGTTGCAGATGAAGGCCACCAGCAATCCGTGCAGGCGCAGCAGGCCATCGCGGCGATGCACCTTGCCGGTAAGCGGTTCGGGCAGCGCAAAGTCGGGCCCTGGGGTGCCGAGTGCCATCATGGCGGAGGGGGTCATTGCCATTACCTGGGAGTCTCCTTTGAGGGGCGTCGGTGTTCAGGCTGTGCTGATGCACAGGCGCCTTGCAGCGCCCGTTGAAGCGTTCATTGCAGCAGTGGGCGATCCTCCGGGCCACCGGCCCGGAGGAGGTTCCGTTCGTCAGGCCTAGAAGTCGACGCTGATGCCGGCCAGGGCCACGCGGCCGGGCGCGGGCTCGTAATAGCGACCAAATCCGGCGTTGGCCCGCAGGTTGTCGTTGTATTCGCGATCGAAGAGGTTGTTGACCGCCACGTAAGGGGTGATGCGGCTGCCGCCATATTGGCCGGTCCACGACAGCCGCGCGTTGCTGGTGACGTAGCCGGGCACGCGCACCGAGTTGGCGTCGTTGGCAAACACCCGGTCGAGGCCGATGGCCTGCAGGCGTGCCGTCCAGGCCGGCACCGGGCGGTAGGCCAGTTCGGTGAAGATTTGCTGCTGTGGCAGGCCGGGAATGGCATTGCCCGAGAAGTCGTTGCCGCCCAACTGATAATTGCGGAAGGTGAAGTCGTTGTAGCTGTAGCTCATCGACGCGGTCAGCACCGTGAGCGGCTGCCAGGCCGCGCTGAGTTCCACGCCGTTGCGGTCGGTGACCCCGGCATTGCGGAAAAAGCTGCGGCCAGATTGATCGGGCAGCTCGAAGCGCACCAGCTCGTCTTTGTTGCGGATTCGATAGAGCACCAGCTCGGCGCGCAGTCGGGCGCTGTCGAACTTGTAGCCCACCTCGACGTTGCGGGCTTCGGCCGGGCCCAGATCGGGGTTGAAGCCGCCGCCGTCGGGGTTGGCCAGTTCGGAATTGGTGGGGGTTTCGAACCCGGTGCCGTAGCGGGTAAAGACGCTGCTGTGCTCGGTGAGGGCATAGCCCAGGCCGAGATTGACACTGGTGCGGTTGAACTCCTGACGGCCGGAGTCATCACCGTCGGTCTGGAACCGGTCGCCAACCGACAGGCGAATGCGGTCGTAGCGGAGGCCGGTGGTGGCCGTGATCCGCTGCCAGACCATCTGATTGCTCAGATAGACGCCGATGCCGCGCGCGCGCTCGTCCTGGTCCAGCGTCCGCTCGCCGCGCACGCCACCGGGGCTGTTGTCGAAGCGGCGCCGCTCGTCGGTCTGGGTTTCCACATCGGCCCCCAGGCTCAGGGTCTGCGCCACGTCCCCCCAGGCCAGGCGATGATCGACCTGCCCGCCCACTCCGCCGAACACGCGATCGAACTCGGTCTGTCCGCCGTTGGCGAACGGCAGGGCGTTGGCGAAGTCGCGCTGTCCGGCCCAGGTGCGGAGCCGGTAGTCGGTGTCGCTGGAAAGCGGCGCCCGCCATGACAGGCCGACGCGTTCCTGACGGATGGATTCGGCTACCGCGAAGTTGATGGCGCCAGGATTGGCCTGACGCCGGTTGGCCTGCACTTCGGCCAGGGTCAGCGCGGCGGGGTCCTGCGCGTCGATGTCGAGCGTGGACAGGGTGGCCGCCAGGGTGCCCGCACCGATCTGCAGCGCGTAGCGCGCCGAGCCGATCAGGCTGTCCGACGCCATGTTGTCGCGGTGCCCGGTGAGGTCGCGGTGGGCCAGCGACACCAGCCCCGACGAGCGCTCGCCCTGCAGGCCCACTTCACCGCGAACGCGCCGGTCGCCCAGCTCACCAGTGACCACGTCGACCCGACCCCAGCGGTTGTCGGGCCGGTCACGCGTGGTGATGGCCAGCACGCCGCCCGCTCCATTGCCGTACAGGGCCGAGGCCGGGCCGCGCAGCACTTCCACCTGTTCGACCAGGGCCAGGTCCAGGGCGTCCAGATCGGTCTGGCCGTCGGGCATGGTCAGGGGAATATCATCGACAAAAACGCGCACGCCGCGCACCCCGAAGGCGGCGCGACTGCCAAACCCGCGGATCGACAACCGCAGCCCCTGATTGAGGTTGTAGACGCTCTGCGTGTAGACGCCCGGGATGCGCGTCAGTGTTTCCGACAGGGCCAGGCCGGGGTCGCCGGTTTGGGTGTCGGTGTTGACCACACCGATCGCGGTGGGGGTTTCGACCCACGGGGTGGTGATGCGCGGGCTGGTCACCTCCAGCGGCGCCAGTGGCGTCACGTCGCCCTCGGTTGCGGCCATGGCGGGCGGCAGGCAGGCCAGAATGCCGAGCACGGCAATGGGGCGACAGGCGGTGATTCGCTTCACGGGGTCTCCAGACGATGCGTTAATGGCTTATGGGTTGCGGTTATCGCTGCACAATCAGTATGCAAGCACATGAAAAGCGCTGCCACCAGGGTCTGCGAAATGCCGCATGTGTGGCGCCTCGCTGCGCGGTGTTGCCCGCCCTCATGGGGGCGTCAATGGCGTTGGGCTGTCGTCGTCGCGCTGCCAGTCGTCGGCCTGCAGCGCGCGCGGCTGGTGCTCGACCGGATCGAGGCTGGCAATGTCGGACTGGTCGGGGGCCACCCGCAGCGCCTGCAGCTTGCGCGCCGACACCAGCACCCGGCTTTCCAACGACGCTGTGGCCTTATTGTACGTGTCGACTGCCTTACCGAGTTGATCGCCGACCTTGCTCCAGTGTATGCCCAGGGTGCTGATGCGCTCGTAGAGCTGGCGTCCCAGCGCGGCGACTTCTTCGGCGTTCTTGGCCAGTGACTCCTGGCGCCAGCCGTAGGACACCGCGCGCAGCAGTGCGATCAGAGTGGTCGGCGTGGCGGGAATGACGCGCTCGCCCACGCCGAACTCGATGAGGCTCGGGTCTTGCTCCAGTGCGGCAGAGAAGAAGTTCTCGCCCGGCAGAAACAGCACGACGAACTCGGGCGACGGCGAAAACTGTTCCCAGTAGCTCTTGCGTCCCAGCGCGGTGATGTGGGCCTTCACCTGTCGCGCATGGTGGGCAAGATGCTGCTGGCGGCTTGCGTCGTCGGTGGCCTCGGCCGCGCGCAGGTAGGCGTCCAGAGGCGCCTTGGCATCGACCACGATCAGCTTGCCGCCCGGCAGTTTCACCAGCAGGTCGGGGCGCAGTTTGCCGCCGTCGCGGTCGTCGCGGGACTCCTGCTGGGTGAAGTCGCAGTACTGGACCATGCCGGCCATTTCGACCACCCGCGTCAGCTGGATCTCGCCCCAGCGCCCGCGCGCCGTCGGCGTGCGCAGCGCGGTGACCAGGCTGGCGGTTTCGCGGTGCAGTTGCGGCAGGTGGGTTTCGACCAGACCCTTCAATTGCTCGTTGAGCGCGGCGTAAGAGGCCACCCGCGCCTGTTCCAGCTCGCCCAGTTTGCCGTCGACCTTGCTCAGCGACTCCTGCAGCGGCTTGACCAGCGCCTCGACGGCTTTCTCGCGCGCCGTAAGGTCGGTCTTGGCGCCTTCCTGATAGCGCTCCAGCTGGGTGCGGGCCAGCGCCAGAAACGATTCGTTGTTCTTCTGCAGCGCCTGCGACGATAGGTGGCTGAAGGTGTCGGTGAGCGACTTGCGGGCTTCGTCCAGCAGCGCCAGTTTCTCGGCGGCCCCTGCACGTTCGGATTGCAGCTGGGCGGTGGTCTGGGCGAGCGCGCGCAGGGTGTCATCCCGCTGCGCGGCAGAGGCTTGCAATGCGGCTTCAAGCTGCGGAACCCGCTGCGCAGTGGTTTCGGCGATGGCGCGGCGCTCGGCTTCGACCTGCAGAATCTGTCGCAGGGCCTCGAACTCAGCCTGCAGCCCGGCAAGTTTTGCCTGCTGGGCGCGCCGCCCCTGAAGCTGCACCCACCCCCACACGGCAGCCGCCAGCAGGGCCACGGCCAGTCCGGCGATCAGCGGCAGCAGCAGCGTGTCATCCATGGTTGCAGTGCCCCTGAGGCGGTGGACATGAAAAGGTCGGCCGCAAGCCTAACGCGCTGGGGTCGTGTCCGATGCGTCAGCGATCCGAGCCAGCGCGCTTGCGTCAGCGGCAAACCGCGTTCGACACTGCGGCATGAAGCGTCTTCTTGTGATCATGCCGTTGGTATTGGGGATTCTGGCCGCCGGGCTGTGGGCGTGGTTGGCGCGCCCCCCGCCACTGCACGAGGCGTCAGCCGCCTTCGGGGCGCGCAAACCCGGCATCGAGTTGGGTGCGGGTTTCGTCAGTTATGTTGATGCCGCATCGGTGCGCGCCGTGTATGCCGACACGCAGGTGATCAACGACATCCGCCGCACCGCGACCCCGGCGCACCCGCCGCGCGCGTTGTTGACCTTGGCCTTGCGCCCGTTCACTCACCTCGGTGTGCCGGGTTGGCTGACCTTGGATTTCTTCAACGACCGATTGATGGAAGTGACCTTCTACCCGCAGGACGCCAAGGCCTACGCGCCGGCCCTCAGCCGGGCGGAGCCCGGCCTGCGGCGGCAGGGCGCCAACCGGCAGGTCGGGGTTTCGGGCCATCGCCGCGTGGCCGCCAACATTGCCCAGCAAGCCTCGCCGCTGGGGCCGCGCATGGGCGCCCGGCCGTTCGTGCTTTGGCAGGATCTGCGCCTGCGCGCCGAGCTGGATGACTGGGATGCCCGCTTTGGCCATCTGCCCCAGCCGGCCGACCCCCGTTAACGTGAATCTCGCGCGGCGAGATGCCGACCTGCCCTCGCCCGCGCAGCGGGAGGGGGGCCGTCCGCAGATGCGGACGGTGGGTGAGGGAACGGCCATGCCGCAGCAGATTCATTCTGCTGGGGGCCGCTCGCGGCATGGCCGTTAGACAAAAGGCCCGCAATGCGGGCCTTTGGATCGGTGATGGGCGCGCACCGATCAACCGTGATGATGACCGCCCTCACCGTGGGCGTGACCGTGGGTCTTTTCTTCGTCGGTGGCGGCGCGCACCTCGGTAATTTCGACCTCGAAGTTCAGGGTTTCGCCGGCGAGCGGGTGGTTGCCGTCCACGGTGATGGTGTCGGCCTCGACTGCCGTCACCGTCACCCGCATCGGGCCCTGTGCAGACTGTGCCTGGAAGGCCATGCCCACTTCAATGGTGTCGATGCCCTGGAACGCTTCGCGCGGCACCTGCTGGATCAGCTCGGGGCGTTTGTCGCCGTAGCCGTCGCCAGGCGCCACGGTGACGTTCAGCTTGTCACCTGCCACCTTGCCGGCCAGTTCTTTCTCCAGCCCGGGGATGATGTTGCCGCCGCCGTGCAGGTAGGCCATGGGCTGTCCTTCCTGTGACTTGTCGAGCACCTCACCTTGGCTGTTGGTGAGCGTGTAATGAAAGCGGGCGACGCAGTGGGCAGCAATCTGCATGAATCAACATCCGAATAAATGAGAGGGAATGCTAACGCCTCAGGCTTTCGAGCGCAGGCGCGACGGCAACGGCGTTGGCGCACCGTTGCGCGCCGTGCCTGGCCCCGAGCCGGCGCGACCCGATGGACCGCGCGCACCCCGTCGTCTAGGGCCAGGCCAGCCAGCGGCGTTGCCGCGAGGACGTGCGTCAGCACCGTGATGGTGAACCCAACAGGTCGATCGCCCGCCCGGCCGCTTGCACCCGCCGGACGTCACTGAATCGTCATGTCGCTGTCACCCCGGCGAAAACATGCCGGATTAGGGTGCTGGGCTCCCAACACCCAAAGCCAACCGCCATGAGCCATCATCCAATCGAAGACAGCAATCGCTCCAACAACCCCGAAATCTGGGATCTGCTCGAGCAGCGCGTCACGCGCCGGTCGGTGCTCAAGAGTGGCGGGGCGATGGCCATCACCTCGGCCAGCGGCCTGTCGCTGCTGGGCCTGTCGGCCTGCAGTAGTGACAGTAACGGCGGTGCCTCGGGCGAGACGCCTGAGGCGCGCTTGGCCTTCACGCCGGTTGCCAAGAGCCTGGAAGATCGCGTGATTCTGCCGGCCGGCTACTCGGCCCGCGTGCTGTACGCGCTGGGCGATCCCCTCGTCGAGGGCCTGGGCGAATACCCCAACGACGGCTCCGATGACGGCAATTGGGACCGTCGCGCCGGCGACCATCACGATGCCATTGCCTACTTCCCGCTGCCCAAGGGCAGCCAGAACAGTGATCGCGGCGTGCTGGTGATGAACCATGAAGCGCTGACCGACATTTACCTGCACGAGAACGGCCCCACCGATCTCGGTGACGGGGTGCGTCCGCTGGCCGAAGTGATCAAGGAGCAGTTTGCGCACGGGGTGGCCGTCATCGAAGTGGCGCGCTCGGGCACCGGTGACTGGGCAGTGGATCGCAGCAGCGACCTCAATCGCCGCTGGCATGTCAACAGCGAAATGGAGATCAGCGGCCCGGCCCGGGGTTCCAGCCTGTTGACCACGCCGCTGTCGCCCAACGGCATCACCACCTTCGGCACGCTCAACGACTGCGGTCATGGCGTGACCCCGTGGGGCACCTACCTCGCCGGCGAAGAGAACTGGTTTGCCTATTTCAAGTTGAACAGCGCAGGCGACGACACGCCGCAACTGGCGCGCTACGGCATTGCTTCGACCAACGATGACGGTTTCAACGGCAAAGGTGGCTTCAACTACCGCGGCTGGGACACGCCCGCGCTGGGCAGCAACCAGCAGCGCCGTTTCAACGCGTCAAGAATCGGCGCCTCGGCGGCCAACGATTTCCGCAACGAGCCGCACCACTTCGGCTACGCCGTTGAGATTGACCCCTACAACCCGAACGCAAAACCGAAAAAGCGTACGGCCATCGGTCGTCTTTCGCACGAAGGCGTGTGGTTTGCGCCGGCCGTGTCGGGCCAGCCGCTGGTGGCGTACACCGGCGATGATTCGCGCAACGAGTACATCTTCAAGTTTGTGTCTGACGTGGCGTGGAACCCGGCCGATGCGTCTCTGGGCATTGAAGGCGGCGACAAGTACCTGGATGCCGGCACGCTGTACGCCGCCCGCTTCAATGGCGACGGCACCGGCGATTGGCTGCCGCTGACGCCGGACAATCCGGACCTGGAGGGCATGAGCGCGGCTGAAATCGCGATCTATTCACGCATCGCTGCCGACCGGGCAGGCGCCACCAAGATGGACCGACCGGAGTGGGGCGGCGTCAATCCGCGCAATGGCGAGGTCTACTTCGCACTCACCAACAGCAGCAGCGGCAGCAGTGGCCGGGGTCAGGGGGGAGGTGCTTCGCAGCCGCGCGATGCCGCCAACCCGCGCAGCTACACCGGCGGTCCCGACGGTGACATCACCACGGCCGGCGGCAATGTCAACGGCCACGTCATCCGCTGGCGTGAAAACGGCGTGCAGGACGCCGTGACCTTCGTGTGGGACATCTACGCGTTTGGCGCCCGCGCCAATTACACGGCCGCAATCAACCTGTCGAACCTCGACGACACCAACGACTTTTCCAGCCCCGACGGTCTGTGGTTCGACAAGCGCGGCATTCTCTGGCTGCAGACCGACGATGGCGCCTTCCTCGACACCACCAACCCGATGATGCTGGCAGCGACGCCGGGCACCGTGGGTGACGGCGGCAGTTTCGATGTGCCGGGCGCCGACGGCGAGGTGGTCACCACCTTTATCGGCGAAGCGCCGGGCGAATCGCTGCGTCGCTTCCTGGTGGGCGTGCGCGGGTGCGAGATCACCGGCGTGGACACCACCCCGGACTACCGCACGATGTTCGTCAACATCCAGCACCCGGGTGAGCGCGGCGACCTCACCGACTTCCAGAGCAGCTGGCCCTACGCTGCCGACGCGACCCTGGCCGGGACCGTGGGCAGTCGGCGTCCGCGCACGGCCACCATCGTCATCACCCGCGACGACGGCGGCGAAATCGCCGTCTAATCCAGTTGCGGTGACGTCTCTGACCCCGGTGCCGTCACGGCGCCGGGGTTTTTCATGTCCTGGATGCGCGCGTCCTTTTCGGCCCACAGTTGGGCGACCCAGCGGTGGAAGTCGGCCCGAAATTGGGCGTCGCGTTCGTAGTCGCCGCGCAACAGGTGGCCCGGGATGGGGCGCACGGCCATGTGCAGCTGTGCCGTGCCCTGCTCGCCGCACAGCCAGCTCCAGAGGTGCGAGCGCCCGCCACGGGTGGGGGCGTAGACCAGGGTGACATCGACGATGCCCGCAAATTGCTCACCCATGGCATTGAGGGTGAAGGCAAGGCCCGCGCTCTTGGGCTTCAGCAGATGGACGAAGGGTGAGGCCGTGGCCTGACGCTTCGCGTCGGTGAAGCGCGTGCCTTCCAGAAAATTCACCAGCGCGACCGGCTGTCGCCGGTAGACCTCGCACTTGCGGCGGGTGGTTTCCAGGTCTTCGTTGCGTAGGGCCGGATTCCTGGCCAGTGCTTCTTTTGAGTGGCGTTTCATGAACGGAAACTCCATCGCCCAGCAGACCTGACCGATGATGGGGATGTACTTGAGCTGATCCTTGAGAAAGAAGCGCAGAAACGGCATGCGCCCGTGCAGGGCCACGAACAGGATCAGGATGTCGGCCCAGGACTGGTGATTGGCGATCACCAGATAGTTGCGTGCCGCATCGAGCGTGCCGTCGATCTGGATGCGCCAGTGCATCGGATGCACCCCGCGGTAGAGCAGCGCATTGCTGCCCACCCAGCGGCGGGCGATCCACACGCAATAGCGGCTGGTGCGGTCGCGCAGCGCGCGGCTGGGAATCAGGTGCAGCAGCACGCCGGGCAGCATCAGCGTGAACCAGAAAATCAGCACGAAGAACTTCAGAACGAAGGTCAGGACCCCGACCAACGGTGCCGGCAGCAGGCGCGCCATCATCTCAGGCGTCGCGCGTCAAGGCAGGTCGTGGGCCGCGGCCGCGCAGCTGGCGGGGTGCGTGCGCCGATCCCCGAGCCGTGCGGGCGCCGCCGGAACACGAGATGCCGAGCGCAGCACACATATTCACGCGCTCAGCCGTGGTAGGCCGGGGACAGCTCACGCACCGCAGCGACCATGGCGGCTGCGTGGTCCGGGTTCACGCCCGGCGTGATGCCGTGGCCAAGGTTGAAGACATGGCCGCTGCCGTTGCCAAAGCTTTGCAGCACCTTGGCCACTTCGATGCGAATGCGCTCGGGCGAGGCGTACAGAATGCTCGGGTCGAGGTTGCCCTGCAGCGCCACCTGTGCGCCCACGCGCGTCCGCGCCCTGCCGATGTCGGTGGTCCAGTCCAGGCCCAGCCCATCGCAGCCGGTTTCGGCCATCAACTCCAGATGCTGGCCGCCGCCCTTGGTGAACAGCACCACGGGCACGGTCGGCGCCACACGCTTGAGGTGGGCGACGATTTTCGCCATCGGCTCCAGTGAGAACTGCACGTAGGCTTCAGGCGTGAGTGCGCCGCCCCAGGTGTCGAAGATCATCACCGCGTCGGCGCCGTGTTCGATCTGCGCCTGCAGATACAGGCTGGTGGCCGCCGACAGCTTCGCCAGCAAGGCTTCCATGGCGTCGGGCGCGTCGTACATCAGCGCCTTGGCGCGGGCGAAATCCTTGGAGCCGCCGCCTTCGATCATGTAGGTCGCCAGGGTCCACGGGCTGCCGGCAAAGCCGATCAGCGGGATGCGGCTGCCCAGGGCGCGCTTGATGGCGGCCACGGCGTCCATCACATAACGCAGCTCCACGTTGGGGTCAGGCACCGGCAGCTTGTCGATCTGTCGCGGGTCACGAATGGGGTCGGCGAAGCGCGGACCCTCGCCCTCGGCAAACGACAGGCCCAGACCCATGGCATCGGGCACGGTGAGGATGTCGGAGAACAGGATGGCGGCGTCCAGGTCATAGCGTTCCAGCGGCTGCATCGCCACTTCGGCGCAGAGTTCCGGATTGCGGCACAGGCTCATGAAATCACCGGCCCTGGCCCGGGTGGCGCGGTACTCGGGCAGGTAACGGCCGGCCTGACGCATGAACCAGACCGGGGTACGGTCCAAGGGCTCGCGGCGCAGCGCGCGGAGGAAGCGGTCGTTCTGAATCGGCGTTGTCATGGGTTCATTGTCACGCACTTGCAGTGGCGATTTCAGCCTGTATGGCATTGACGATGGCTTGCGGATCGGCCGCGTCACGGATCGGCCGGCCCACCACCAGATAGTCACTGCCGGCGGCGATGGCGCGGGCCGGGCTCATGACGCGTTTCTGATCGCCTTCTACGCGGTTGCTCACCGGGCGGATGCCCGGGGTCACGCAGATCAGCTTGTCGGGCGCCTCGGCACGCAGGCGTTCCACTTCGAGCCCTGAAGACACCACGCCGTCGCAGCCCGCAGCCAGTGAGCGTCGGGCGCGCGACAGCACCAGGTCGGCCACGTTGCAGGCGAAACCCAGGTCGTCGAGATCGCCCTGATCGAGGCTGGTCAGCGCGGTGACGGCCAGCACCTTGAGGCCGTTGGATTTGGCGGCCGCCGCCGATTCCATGATCGCCTGATTGCCGTGGATGGTGGCGAAGTCGGCGCCGCGCTCCGACAGGTTGCGGATGGCCCGCGCCACCGTTTCGGGTATGTCGAAAAACTTCAGGTCAACGAACACGCGCTTGTCGCGCTGCTTCAGGGTTTCCAGCAAGTCGAAAAAGCCCGGCGCCATCAGCAGCTCCAGGCCGATCTTGTAGAAGTGTCCGCTGTCGCCGATACGCGCCACCAGCGCCAGGGCATCGTCGGCGGTGGGCAGGTCCAGTGCGATGATCAGGCGTTCGCGGGCAGGAATCGAGAGTCGCGTCATGGGGGTGGCCGGTGTCAGCAAGAGGATGGGGCCGCGCGTACGCGCCCCCCGTGTATTGTGCAGATCGGGCGACGGCCGTGGGCATTCTCTTGGGGATGCCCGGCGAGGGCGCGAGGCCGTGTGCCGCTGCGACACTTGACGGAACTTGACGGAACTCCCGGGGCAGGGGATGTTCAGTTCAGGACGCAGTGCGAGACACACACTGCCCGCCGGCGCTGCAGTTGCGCCGACCAACAGGCTGCAGCCGGCACGGCTTTTGCGGTGCAATGAGCGGGTAATGCAGTCGTGAGAATGTTGTCCGCGTGCCACGGAGAGAACCCATAATGAAGCCCCTGTCCCTCATTGATAACGCCTTCCTGTTCATGGAGCAGCGCCAGCAGCCGCTGCACGTGGGCGCCCTGTGCCTGTTTACTCCGCCGGCCGATGCGCCGCCGGACTTCGCGCTGCAACTGGCCGAGCGCCTGCGGCAGTCCGCCACTGCCGCCGCGCCGTTCAACCGCCGTCTGGTGACACGTGCCGGCCTCAGATTCTGGGACGAGTCCGAAGAATTCGACATTGCGCAGCATTTCGTGCACCTGGCCCTGCCCAAACCGGGGCGCGTGCGCGAGCTGCTGGCCATGGTGTCGCGGGTGCATTCCGCGCACCTCGATCGCGCTTACCCGCTCTGGCGCATCTATCTCATCGAAGGGCTGGACGACGGTCGCATCGCGCTGTATTCAAAAATCCACCACGCGCTGGTCGATGGCGTGGCCGGCATCCGCCTGCTGATGAAGTCGATGGCCGCCGACGCCGCCACCTCCATCACCATGCCGGCGCCCTGGGAAGTCCGCACGCGGCGCAGCCGCGAGCGCCGTCTGCCGGTGCCGACGCCCTCGCTGCGCGGGCTCAGGGCGATTCGTGCGTTGACGCGGCAGGGCATCGACGGCGTGGCGCCGGTGTTGCAGCAGTTTCGTCAGGTGCGGCGCGATCAGCGCGCCGGCCGCGAAGACTGCATCGGCAGCCTGCAGGCGCCCCGCTGCCTGCTCAACAATCCCATTACGGGGTCCCGGCGGTTCGCGGCGCAGTCCTATGAGACACCGCGCATCAAGGCCATTGCCCGCCTTCATGACGCCTCCGTCAATGATGTGGTGCTCGCCATGTGCGGCGGCGCGCTGCGGCGCTACCTCGGCGAAATGAACGCCTTGCCCGACAAGCCGCTGATTGCGGCGGTGCCGGTCTCAACCCGTCGCGATGACGGTGACAGCGGCAACGAGGTCGCCTTCGCGCTGACCCACCTCGGCACCCACATCGAGTCGGCCGCAGCGCGGCTGCACGCGGTCAAGGCGTGCATGGATTACAACAAGCTGGTGCTGCGCGCGCTCAATCCATCACAGCTCATGGCTTATGAGGGTCTGATGTTCGCGCCCGGCGTGTTCAACCTTTTGACCGGCTTCAGCCGCTCCAAGTCGATCGTCAATGTGGTGATTTCCAACGTGCCCGGCCCGCGCACCGAAACCTATTGGCAGGGCTGTCGGCTCGATGGCGTGTACCCGGTGTCGCTGCTGGTCAACAGCATCGCGCTCAATATCACCTTGGTCAGTCGTCACGACTTTATCGACTTCGGTCTGATCGGCTGCCGCAAGACGCTGCCGCATCTGCAGCGCCTGCTCGACCATCTTGGCGAAGCGCTGGATGAACTTGAGGGGCGCCCGGCGAGCGTGGCCGCTGCCGCAGTGGCCTGACGCCGGGCGGACCCCCGTCAGCCCCTGGCGAACGCCGCGCGCATGAGGATGCACACGGCAATCAGGGCGATGACGGCGAACACCAGTGCCGGCAGCAGGCCGACGATGGCCCACAGGTTCGAGGGGCCGTGCACGTTGTCGGCGAAGGTCAGTGCGCGGTTCGGCGCCAGCAGCGCGGCCCAGTAGAAGACCGTGTTGGCATAGCCGGTGCCAATCAGCATCCAGTGCAACTGGCCGGCGGGTTTTTCGCCCATGTTCAGGGCCGGGATCAGCAACGCCACCAGCATGACGAACAGCCCGTTGAACATGCCGCCCACGTGCGCGCGGGCCCACGCTGCGGCATCGCCCGGAATCGTGAATTCAATGATGCGGCCGGGAATCAGCTCCATCCCCCCGATCAGGCTCGCCACCAGCCCGAAGCCGGCCAGCATGCCGATGAACATGACCACGGCGCCGTGGCCGACCATTCTTTTTTGCTTTTCTGACATTTCGCGCTCCCCGTTCGAAGGGGCAGTGTAATTGGGCGCCATGCCAGGTCAAAGCGCGCCGCTTACCCGCTGGCCTGCGCTTCGATCAGCGCCCGCACGGGCGGAATCACCTCGTCGGCATTCCACAGCCCGCGCCCGCTGCTTTGCGAATGCAGGGTGATGTAGTGGCAGGTGGGCTCGGCCAGCAGGGTGCGCAGGTGGGTGATCAGCGCCGCCACATCGGTGGCCTTGTGCACATAGCGCGTCAAGGCAGGAGGCTGCCAGTCCACGCCGCAGGCCGGCGGATGATGCCGGAGGAACAGCCGGTAGGTGGCGAATTCCGACCAGCGCCGTGGGGGCTGCGCCAGAAAGGTCACCCACCACGGGCGCTGATAGCGGTCTTCGAGCCAGTGCATCAAGGCACGCACGCTGGGCGGATGGATTGGAAACGGCGTGTCGAAGTACAGGTCTGCCGGTGCCGATGCGTCATAGGGCACGCCCAGCAACCGGTGGGCTTCACGGTTCCACTTGCGCACCTTGCCGCGGGCCTGCGCGCCCGGTTGCCATTGCCCGATGCAGACCGCGCGCGTCGGGTTCAGATAATCGTCCACCCGTGCCTGAGGCGTGACGATCACGTCAGAGTCGAGCACCAGCACCGTGTCGGCCTGGCTGTGCGCCACGCGGGCGAGTTTGCTGATCTGCTGCATGTGCCAGCCCAGATGGCGTGGCCAGATCGGACCGCCGACCAGGCGCGTCAGGCTGCTGGCCCACTTGGTGCCGTGACGGCCGAGGCGGCGCTGCCAGCGTTGCGCCTCGCAGCGGGCGGCGTCCAGCCCGTCGGGCAGCACGGCGGCCGTGGAGTGCAGGGCCAGGCCAGGATGGCGCTCGGCAAACAGCGAATGGTCTTCGTCGTGCACCACCACCTGATGCGGGATGCCGGCCAATGCAGAGCGCGTCAGTGACGCGCGCAGCAAGTCGAAGTGCTGGACATCGCCAGCCCAGGTCACGGTCAGAAGTTCAAGTCTTGGCATGGGCGTGGAGGATACTGGCGTGCGCCCTGCCGGGCATTGAGTTGCATAACTTAAATCTCGCCCCTGAGATTCGACGCAAAACTGGTCTGCCACCTTGCAACAGGGCCCACGGGTCGCTTTCCGCAAGCGGCGTGGGCTGCGGCACTGAACGCATGCGAACGATCAAATGCGTGGCTCCTAATTCGAAAGCAGACGGGCGGACCCTTACGTAGACCTTTGGACGGCCGTTCGCGTACGATCATTTGCGTGACGTCGGATTCGTCATCGTTGGTGGGTCGGGGATGCTGATAGCCGGGGGTTGCGGATGAATTTTGCGGTGGCTGTGTTTTCGTTCAACCGGGGAACGCATCTCCGTAATTGCCTGCATTCGATCGAGCAGGGATGGCCAGGTGTGTCGCTCCATCTCGTCGACGACGGGAGCGATGATCCAGAGGTCGCTCAGGTGTTGGCCGAGTACGCGAACCGGGCCCAGGTGGAGCGGGTCGACGTGCTCAACAAGTCCAAGAACGGCAACCTTTACCGCAACATGCAGCGGGTCTACGAGCGTCTGTCGGACGACACCCTGCTGGTCTGTCTGCAGGACGACACACAGTTGACCCGAACAGTCACTGACGCCGACCGCGCCGAGATCGTCGACTATCTGGACGCGAATCCCGGCTCGGCGATTTTGTCGCCGGCGTTTCAGCGAGGCACCATCAGCGCGCGCGCGCTCAGCGACCTTCAGTACGACTCCGCGCATCACATGTACTTCTTCAATCGGCCCAGTCCCAAGGTGGCCGGCATGCATTATTCTGACGTTGCGATGTTTCATGTCGGCCGTCTGCGTCAGGCTCAGTGGCGGTTCATCGAGGACGAGTTCGCCAACGACAAGCAGGCGCGCGATCTGTTTGGGCAAATGGCCTATCTGCCCTGCCCGTGGGCGATGTGGGTGCCGAATGCGCCAGCCTATCGCAATCGCGCAAAGACGCTCGCCTGGAGACTCGGCGAACGCTGGAGCCGTAGTGGTTTGTATCCGTTCGAATTGATGGCCTCAGCCAAGGTCGATGCCATGCGTGTGCGTGATTTTGAAGCCGACAAACCGGTTGCCGATCGATTTCTCACACTTGCTGGCGGGCGCGAACTGCCACACCCGTGGGCCTATGATCCGCTGAAACGGTGGCGGATTCTGCGGCGTCTCAACGAGTTCGAGGAGTGGATCAAGCGCGTTCGCAAAGCGCTGGGGTTTTGATGGCCGACGCCTCGGTACCACTTCAGGTGGTCATCACCTCCTACAACCGCGGCCGCTTTCTGGCGCACTGCGTCGACACGGTCGAACATTGCCTGCCCTACGCGCACGTCAGCATCCGCGACGACGAAAGCGATGACCCCGAAACCCTGCGGGTGCTGGACCGACTTGAGGCCCGACACACCGTGCATCGCGCCTCTGGTCGCGGCAACGGCAAGCACGGCGGGCTTTACGGACACATGCAGGCAGCGCTGGAGGCTGCCGAGCCGGACGCCCCGCTGATGTACCTGCAGGACGACGTGCAGGTGGTTCGGCCGGTACCGCTGTCGGAAATTGCTGCGTTGGCGGCGTTGTTCCAGACCGAACCCACACTGGGCTTTGTCAGTCCCGCGTTTATCCCGGTTTCGGGCAAAGGTCGTTCCCCGGACAGCGATTTTGACTTCACGCCGGAAACCGGAATGTTTTGGCCAGAGGCCAGCCGTCGCAGTTCGGGCGTGTACTACTCCGATATCAACGTCTGTCTGCCCGCTCGTCTGAGAAATGTCGGTTGGCAGTTCGCGTGCCGTGAGCCCGAATGCGATGCGCTGGCGCGGCAGCATTTCCGCAACATGGCCATCCCTGCACTGCCGTTCGTGGCATGGTTGCCACTGGTGCCCGCTTACCGTGGAAAGCGCAAGACTTGGGCGCTGCGTCGGGCCGAGCAGCAACGCAATGCCGGCTTTCATCCTTACCGTTTGCTGACGCCTGCCGATACCGAGCGCCTGCGCGCGCGGCAGCCCCTGTCGCCGCCCTGGGCAGAAGCCATGTTGACCCTGCGGGACGCTGCGCTACCGCATCCCTGGCATCACAACTCGTTGCAAGGGCGCCGCTGGCTCAAGCGGCTGAATAATGCGGAAGCCGCTCTGGCGCGGTGGTTTCGCTGGGGGCAGCCTTGAATGTGTCGGTCATCATTTCCACCTATAACGCACCGGCTTGGCTGGAAAAGGTGCTGTGGGGGTACGCCCATCAAACCCATCGCGATTTCGAGATCATCATCGCTGATGACGGCTCGAGCGATGACACGCGGGCGTTGATCGAGCGCGTTGCGCCGACACTGGATCAGTCGGTGATTCACGTGTACCAGCGGGACGATGGATTCCGCAAATGCCGCATCCTCAACAAGGCCATTCTGCATGCGCGGGCAGACTATCTGCTGTTCACCGACGGTGATTGCATTCCGCGCGCCGACTTCGTGGCCAGCCACGTCGCAAAGGCGGCCCAGGGGGCCTACCTTTCGGGGGGGTACTGCAAGCTCACCTTGCCTGCCAGCAAGGCCATCGCGCGCGATGACATCGCGCGCGGCGACTGTTTCCGCGTGCCGTGGCTGTTGGAGCACGGACACCGCCGACAGCGCAAAGACCTAAAGCTGTCGGCCGACCCCGCCCTGGCACACTGGTTGAACAGGCTCACTACCACTCGCTGCAACTTCAAGGGCTCCAACGGCTCCGCCTGGCTTCGGGATGTGGTGGCCGTCAACGGCTTCGACGAACGCATGGCTTACGGCAGCGAGGATCGCGAGTTTGGCGTTCGCCTCCGAAACGCTGGCATCGACGCCCGGCATGTCCGTTACACCGCCATCTGCGTACATCTCGATCATGGCCGCAGCTATGAAAATCCCGATCGTTATGCGTGGAATCGGGCACTGCGCAAGTACAACGAAAAGCACGGGGTTCGACGCACCGAATACGGCTTGGTGCAACTCATCCAGGCAGGCTTTCAGCCGTCAGTTGTGGGTCTCGCCACAACATCCGGGCTGCTTTCCAATGCTTGAGATGGCTGTAGCGCAACGTGTACCCGAGCAGGATGAGTCCAACCCACCCGTCCCGCCAGCCACCGCGGATCAGGTAGGACTTCACTAATGCCCCCAGCGGGCTTGGCAGCAGACTGTTGAGCAGGTGGGGCAGTGCCCGCCAGCGGGACGCATGCTGTCGTTGCTGCAGCCGCCGCACCAAGCCTAACGCGGCCAAATCGGTATATCGCTGCAGCTTGAGCTCGATTTCAGCGTGTGTCTCGAACGTCTTATGCGTGAGGCGTCCGTCGAGCTGTCCGACCGGTTGTGGCGCCACCAGACTCTCGTGTACCAGTTTGTCGGTTTCCCAGTAGCACCGTCGGCGGTCATACAGACGGGGCAGCCGGTCGGGACAGCGGACGGGGTACACCACCCGCACTGGCGTATTCAAAACCTCCCAATCGCGAGTCACCCAGTAGGCGCTATGGGTGAGGCCCTGTGCCACCCGTGCCTGAATCGACGCTACCAGCGAATCGTCTGGCACTTCGTCACAGTCGCAGTAAAAGATGTAGTCGTGGCGGCAGGCCGCTGCCGCCAACTCGCGTTGTCTGCGGAAATCCTCGAAAGGGTGATGCAACACGCGAGCTCCGCTGTCCTCCGCGATTGCCAGCGTCCGATCTGTGCTGCCACTGTCCACCACCACTACCTCCGCGGCGAAGCGCCAGCATTGCTGCAGGATGCGCTCCAAGTACCGTTCGGAGTCGAGCGTTAGCACATAGGCGGAAACGGGTTGCAGCATTGGGGAGGACCTCAGTGGTCAACTGTTGCTCATTGATCTTCGCTGAGCGAGGTTGCCACAGCGACCAATGGTCGCGTGTGGATTACTGTGAATTGATTTCGTTGCAACAGCTTGCCGCTGGCGAGACATCACCATTGGGGATCTCTCCCAGACCCATGGCGCGAGCCGCCGTGCGTGCCGCGAAATTGCGCTTGGAGCATTGATCAGTGTGCCGAGACGGCAAGCTTGAACCACCGCTATCCGCGGTCCTTGGTCTGACGAATGCGCTGCCGCAGGGCGGCCATGCGCCCACCGGCGCGGTAGCGACCCTTGGAAATATGGCGAATGCGCTGCACCCCGGGGATGTCCAGAGGCACACCCTGTGTGCCCAGCAGCCAGCGATAGGTGCGGTCTTCGTAGCATTTGCGCCAGTGGTCGGCGCCGGCCTTGTAGGCCTGGATTGCGTCGCAGTAGCCCACCGCCCGCGAGACATCCCCGTGTGCGATCTGCAACGGGCCGGTGGCGCGGGAGACCGTGCGGGCCTTGAATTCGGCCGGCGTGCTGGCCAGTTCCAGTTCGGACGCGCCCTGGGCCAGCCGGGCGTCATCATCGGCCAGCAGCGAGGTGCAATGTTCCACCTGCGGATAGACCAGCGCGTCGGTCCGGCCCTGCAGTTTTTCGGCCAGCGCGTCGAGGCAGCCCTCGCCAAAGACCAGGTCGCAGTCGGTGAACCAGACCCAGTCGGCCTCGGTGGCGAGCGCCGCCTGATTGCGCCCGATGCAGCGGCGCATCAACTGGCTGGGCGGCAGAACCTGCCAGTTCCAACTCACGCCCGGCACCTTGTGTTCGGCAAAGAACGCCAACAGTGCGGCGGTGGCCGGGTCTTCGAGCGCGTGAAAAACCGTCACCCGCACATCCATCTGCCTGGGCGGGTGCAACACCAGCGAACTGAGCTGGTAGCGCAGCAGGTGCGCGTAGTTCCAGCAGTGGCTCACCACTTCCAGTCTCAGGCGGCCGGTCGCGGCCCGGCGCTGCGGGGGCGGCGCAGGGGCAAACCAGCGTGCCGGGATCAGGCCACTGGCGGCGAGGCGGAAGAAATGGCGGCTGATGGCATACCAGGCGCTATCGGGTCGAGGCGGTGGGGCGAGCACCGGCGGGGCAGCTTGGGCGTCGAGCAAAGGCGTCTGCTTGAGAGAGGCGAACGCTTTAGTGCCACATGGCATGGCAGGGTTCGGTAAGCCTTTCGTTAAGGTTTTGTTATGGCGGACCGAATCCCACCTCAAAACTGCTGCCCACGCCCATCCGGCTGCGGGTTCGCAGGGTCCACCCCAGATGCGTGCAGATGCGCTTGACCAGGAACAGCCCCAAACCATAGCCGTCGCTGTGGGCGCTGCGGGCGCGGCGGTCGAAGATCTGGTCCAGCGCTTTCGGGTCGATGCCCTGACCTTCGTCGCGAACCGAAAGCAGACCTTGCCTGAGCACCACGAAAACCCGTCCGTCGGTGTGACTCAGTGCGTTCAACACCAGATTGCTGACCAAGGCCATCAACACCGCGGGCGGCGCCCGGACCGGCCACGGCTCGACGGTGTTGGCGTGCAAACGGGCGGCGTCTTGCGGGCGTGCCTGGCGAATGCCGTCCAGCGCCTCGTGGACAAGCCCTGCGGCATCCACGGGCGGGGTAGGCCCGCTGCCCTCTTCGCGCGCCAGCAACAGAAAGCTCTCCACCAGCGAACTCATCTGCGACGTGGCCCGGTCAATCCGGTTGAGGTGCTCCTGCGCGGTGCTTGGCAGGGCCGGGTGCCGACGCATCAGTTCCACTGTGCTTGCAATCACCGCCAGCGGGGTGCGCAGTTCGTGCCCGGCATCGTCGGTGAAGGCGCGCTCGCGCTCGATGAACTGGCGCATGCGCAGCATGAACAGATTGAACGCCTCGGCAATTTCGCTGACCTCGCGCGGCGCGGCGCTGGGCGGCACCGGTGGACGGCTCTGAACCGGATCGGCCTGGGCCACCTGGGCGGCCAGCTCGGCCAGCGGCCTGCTGACCCGGCTGACGGTGATCCACCCCAGCAGCAGGGCCAGGGCATAGCCCAGCAACAGGAATCCGCCCATGCGGCTGAGCAGGCTCGCTTCGATGGCCGGTACGGCGGCAATGTCCAGCGCCACGAACAGGCGGGTTGCCCCAAGGGTCACCGCGCCCGCCAGATGTTCCCGACCCTCCAGCAGTACGTGGGCCGGCGTGCCGGGGGTGACGCCGTGCAGGTCGGCGGGAACCTCATCATCGGTGTTCGGCCGCAGCCGGTAGCGCTTGAGCCCGCCCCAACTCACCAGCGAAATGCTCGGGTCGTACTGATAGGCCTCCTTGAACTCGGCCAGCTCGGCCATCAGGCGCTGGTCCAGCAGTTCGTATTCGAGCTGGTCGAATGCCGCCCGCACCGCATAGGTGAAGCCAATCGACACCAGGGTGATGACCAGCAACATGCCAATGATGATGCTGTTGCGCAGACTGGGTCTTGAGCGCAGCAGTGACTTAGGCATCGTCGGCCGCAAGCCGGTAGCCAATGGCGCGAACGGTGTGCAGCAGCGGCGCGGCGCCGGGCGGGTCGATCTCGTTGCGCAGCGCGTGCATGTGCACCCTGAGCGCGGCCTCGCTGTTGGGCCGGTCGTCACCCCAGATGTGCTGCTCCAGTTTGGCGCGTTCCATCACACGCGGCGAGGCCTGCATCAGCCGCTCCAGCAACTGGAAGCCGGTGGGCGTCAGCGTCAGCCGCCGGGCACCCCGCTGTACCCGCCGGGTTTCGGTGTCCATCTCCAGATCGGCGACCTTGAGGCGCGCCGACGGCGGCCGCGTGCGCTGCGCCAGTGAGCGCAGACGCGCACTCAGCACCGCCAGCGAGAAGGGCTTGACCAGGTAATCGTCAGCGCCCGCGGCAAAGCCCGCGAGCAAGTCCGCTTCGCGGGTGCGGGCCGTGAGCATGAGGATGGGCGTGTTCTGCCGGCCCTCGCGGCGCAGGCGTTCACACAGGGTCAGGCCATCCATGCCGGGCAGGCCCAGGTCCAGCACGATCACGTCCGGCGGCTGGCTGACCGCCAGATGCAGGCCCGAGAGGCCGTCGTATGCAAAATCAACGACATGCCCCTCGCTCGCCAGGTGATCGCCCACGGTGGCGGCCAGGTCGGTGTGGTCTTCAATCAGCAAGACATGCATGGGCGGAGGCTGCACGGGCGCGTAACGGGTGGGGCCACACTATAAAGCCGCGCTGCGGCGGCATCTCCGGCTGATTGATGGCCTGAACGTGGCGCCCTAACGTCAGTTCACCGGGGGGCACGGCAAGTGGCGTCATGGTGGATATCGGCGGGGGCGCGATCCTGGGATGGATCGTGACGTGCGCGGTGATTGTCGTTGCACAGGCTGCGCATGCCCAGCTGCTGCCTCCGGGCGCATCGCAAAAGCTCGAAGTGGGCTGCGAGTGGATGCTGGCCTACGACGCCGAGGTGGCGGGATTGGGCAATTTCGCGTTCCCGGAGACCGCTGCGGGCTACTGGGTCGCTTTGGTTTGCGATACCGGGCCGCCGTGCGCGCCAACAAGGCCAAGGCGGCGAAGGAACGTGGCGACTTCATACTGAAGGTGGCCGCTGCCTCGGCGATGAGGTTTGCCAAGCTTGATGCAGCTCGGAAGACCGCAGCGCCGCCTTGCACCGCGTGGACCGGATCCGGCAGTTGCACGCGCGCTTTGGGGGGTTATGAATCAGTTCAACATTTCCCCCGATGCTGGAGATCTGTAGAGGTTGGCGGCCCGTGTCCAGCGACCTGATTGCGTTCTGCACAATCACGCACGAGATTATCGCTGCCCGCCCGGTCGCGCTCGCCGGCCGGCACTCAGGCCTCGTCGTTCAGCAGCGCGCGAATCTTCTCGGCCGAGGGGCTGCCCTGTGCCTTCAGGGCCTGGGCGAACAGCAGCACGCGCCACTCTTCGAGCATTACGTGCGCCGGGTGGTAGGGCCGGGGCAGGCGCGCGGCCAGGGGCGCGATCTGCGCGCTGAGCTCGGCATCGCGCTGCGGCTTGAGCGCGAGGCTGTCGAGGCGCACCGAAATCGCCTTCAGGTAGGTGGGCACCCGCAGCCAGGTGTGTTCGCCGATGTGCTCGACGAAGCCCGGTGCGAACAGGGCCGCGAGCTGGCCTTCGATGTCGGCGACCGCCTGCGCCGGCGTGCCGGGCGCGCGCAGACGGGTGCGCAGTTCGGCGTCGAGGGCCATCCACTGCACCAGGTCGTCGAGCAGGTCCAGCGCGTAGCGGGAGAACTGGCCGCGCTTCTCGTAGGCCTTCTGGAAGGCGGCGCCGTCGCGCGGCAGGGGGTCGAGCAGGATGTCGTGCGCAGCGCGCATCGCCAGGCTGTGGGCGAGGTCTTCGGCGCCGAAGGCGCGGCCGATCAGGCGGGTGCCGAGGCGCGATTTGGCGGTCTTGCGCAGGTCGCGCAGTCGATCGTTCATCTGCGCCAGCAGCAGCGCGCGGCAGCCCTCACGATGCGCGGCGTCTGCCGCCGCGGGGGACTCGAACAGGCGCAGGTCCACCTGCTCGCCGTTCAGCACCAGGGCCGGGTGGGCGCCGCCGCCGTGGGGCAGGGTCACCTGCGCCGGCAGGGTGTCGAAGTCCCAGGTGTGCAGGTTGTCGCGCGTCCAGGCCTGCGTGGCCTCGGCCTTGGCGGCCACCTTCTGCAGCGCGGCGCGGGCCGGCTCACGGTGGCGCTGCTGCAGTGTGTGCAGTGCGTCGGCCTCGCCCAGCGCACGGCCCTGCTCGTCTTCCAGCACCAGTCTGGGGCGCAGGTGGGCGGGCAGTTTGGCGGGCTCGAAATCGGCCGGCGTCAGGGCCACGCCGCACATGCGCTGCAGTTCACGACAGAGCACGTCGAGCAGTGCGCCATCGGCCGGCCCGGCGGCTTCCAGCACGGCACGGGCGTACTCGGCCGCCGGCGTGCAATAGCGCCGCAGCTTGTGCGGCAGGGTGCGAATCAGCGCTTCGACCAGCGCCGGTTGCAGGCCGGGGACCAGCCAGTCGAACGCGGCGTCGGGCAGCGCGAACAGCTGCGATTGCGGAATGTGGACGCTCACGCCATCGGCGTCTTCGCCGGGGTCATGGGTGTAGCTGAGCCGCAGCCGCACCCCGCCCAGGGTCAGGTGGTCGGGGAACTGCGCGCCCACGTCGCTGCTGGCGCCGGGGCGCAGGACATCGGCTTCGCTCAGGGCCAGGCCGGGGCCGCAGTGGCGGGTGGCGTGCAGCCATTGGCGCAGCGCGGCGTCGGTACAGACCTCAGGCGGCAGGCGCGCGTCGTAGAAGGCGAAAAGCTGTTCGTCAGAAGCCAGCAGGTCGGGTCGCCGCAGGCGCGCCTCCTTTTCGCGTACCGATTCGATCAGCGCCAGGTTGGCGAGCAGCACCTTGGGCTTTTTCAGCAACTGCCCGCCCACCAGCGCGTCGCGGATAAAGATGTGGCGAGCTTCGGTCGGGTGGCTGGAGCCGTAATGGCGGTTGCGTTTGGCCAGCGGCAGGCCGAACAGGCTGAGGTATTCCACGCTGGTCACTTCGCCGCGCTCGGCGTGCCAGACCGGGTCCTGAACGGTGCGCTTGAGCAGGTGGGCGCCCACGGTTTCCAGCCACGCCGGGTCGACCGCCGCGTTGGTGCGCGCAAACAGTTTCGAGGTTTGCACCAGTTGCGCGCTCATCACCCACTGCGGCGCTTTTTTGGCGAGCACCGAGGCCGGGAAGATGACGAACTTGCGCCCGCGGGGGCCCTGATACTCGGGGGCTTCAGGGCGCTTCAGGCCGATATGGTCGATCAGCCCGGTCAGCAGCGCGCGATGAATGTCGGGACTGAGCCGTTCCAGCGTCTCGGGCGGCAGCGGTGCCCAGCTCTCACGGCGCGGCTTGCCGTCGCGCTGCAGGTCGGCGACCTGTTGGTAGACCTGCGTCCATTCGGTCATGCGCAGGTAATTGACGAACCGTGCCTTGCACCATTTGCGCTGGCCGCCCTGCTTGAGGCCGGCCGCCTCGGCCTGCCAGCGCTCCCAGAGTTGCAACAGGGTGAGGAAGTCGGACTTGGCGTGGCGCCAGGTCGCGTGCTGTTGCCGGGCCTGGGTTTGCGCCTCGGGCGGCACTTCGTGCGGGTCCTGCACTGACAGCGCGGCGGCCAGCACCCACACGGCGTCGGGGCACGCGGTGTCGCGGCCCGCCAGCGCGATGCGGGCGATGCGCGGGTCCAGGGGCAGGCGTGCAATGTCACGGCCCTGCGCGGTGAGCTGGCGCGCGTCATCCAGCGCGCCAACGGTTTGCAGCAGGCGGTAGGCATCGCTGATGTGCCGCGATTCGGGTGCATCCACCCAGCCGAAATGCTCAACCTCGCCCAGCTTCAGGGCGGTCATCTGCAAGATCACCCCGGCGAGGTTGGCGCGCAGAATTTCCGGGTCGGTGAACAGCGGGCGGCCCTCGAAATCGACTTGCTCGAACAGCCGGATGCAGATGCCGGGCCCGACGCGGCCACAGCGCCCCGCCCGTTGATTGGCGGCCGATTGCGCCACCGGCTCAACGTGCAGTTGCTGCACGCCCAGACGCGGCGAGAAGCGGCTGATCCGGGCCGTGCCCAAGTCCACCACGTAGCGGATGCCGGGTACGGTGATCGAGGTTTCTGCCACGTTGGTGGCCAGCACGATGCGTGGCGCGTGGCCGCGGCTGAACACACGGTCCTGCTGCTGGGCCGGCAGGCGCGAATACAGCGGCAGCACCTCGGCGCGCGGGAAGCGGCCGGGCAGACTGCGTGCCAGTTCGTTGATCTCGCGCTCGCCGGGCAGAAACACCAGCACGTCGCCCAGCGGGCGCGGGTGCCAGCATTCGGCGATGGCATCGGCCACGGCGGCGTCAAGATCGCCGTCGGGATCGGGCGGGCGATAACGCACGTCCACCGGGTAAGCGCGGCCTTCAACCCGCAGGATGGGGCAATCGCCGAAATGACCGGAAAGTCGCTCCGGGTCCAGGGTCGCCGAGGTGATGATCAGCTTCAGTTCGGGCCGCTCGCGCAGCAGGTGCTTCAGCCAGCCCAGCAGAAAGTCGATGTTGAGGCTGCGCTCGTGGGCCTCGTCGATGATGAGGGTGTCGTAGGCCAGCAGGCGGCGGTCGCGCTGCATTTCGGCCAGCAGAATGCCGTCGGTCATCAGTTTGACCAGCGTCTGCTCGCAGGTGCGGCGGTCGAAACGGGTTTCAAACCCCACCATCTGGCCCAGCGGGGTGTTCAGCTCCTGGGCGATGCGCGTGGCGACGCTGCGGGCGGCCAGCCGCCTGGGCTGGGTGTGACCGATCAGCCCCCGCGTGCCGCGCCCCAGCTCCAGGCAGATCTTGGGAAGCTGCGTGGTCTTGCCCGAGCCGGTTTCGCCGCACAGCACGATGACCTGATGGGCCTCGATGGCGGCCTTGATCTCATCGCGGGCCTGCACCACCGGCAGTTCTTCGGGGTAGTTGATGCGGGTTGGGCGTAGCCGCTGACGATTCTCGGCGGCGGTCAGCGCGCGGGCCACGTCCTGCTCGAAACGTGGCGCGTCGAAGCGCCGCCCGCTCAGCATTCGGTGCAGGCGCTCGGCATCTCGGATCAGGAGTTGATCGCGCACGGCGGCAAAGGCCGCGCGCCGGGCCTCGGGGGTCGCTGCACTCATGCGCGGCGGCGTTTTCGCGGCGCGGCGGGCGGCGGTTCGGGGAGGAAGGGGTTGATGAGGGTCAGGCGCTCAATTTGTTGGCCGTGCTGCAGGTCCTCGGAGTACAGCGTCGTGCATCCGGCCTGCAGCGCACCCGCGACAATCAGGCTGTCGTAGAACGAAAAGCCAAGGCGCTGGTGAAGCGCCATGGCTCGGTGATAAAGGCCGGGCGAAGGCATGACACGACAGATGGGCCACAGCACCTCTTCAGCGATCTGCTGCGCGTCGAAGAGACTGACGTGTCGAGGAAACTTGAGCAAACAGATGTTGAGGAATTCCTGAATCACCTGACTGCTGATCACGGCCTGATGTTGCGCCAGGTGGTGGCGCTGCAGCTGTTTGGCGGTGCGTTGCTTGTCGGGGGTGTCGTTATCGACGGTGTAGACCAAAATGTTGGTGTCGAAGAACGCCAGCTCAACGCCGCTCATTCATCTCATCCCGGGTGAATTTACGGCCACCGGAGCCTGAGTAATTGACGCGGTTCATGATCTCGTTGAACACCCGAATCCGCTCTGCGGCATCTTCATCGGCATAGGTTTGCAGCCACGCGCGAAACTCGGCATTGAGGGTGGTGTTGTGGGCCTGCGCGCGGGCGCGGGCGCGGGCAATCAGTTCTTTGTCGGCCGACAGTGTGATGTTGCTGAGCATGGCGAGCCTCTCGGGTATACACCGGCGTAGTGTACACGGGGCTCGTGTGGAGTCAGCAAGGCCGGCGAGCGCTCAGGGCGTGGCGCTGGCCGCTGCGCCGCGCCCGCACAGCGCGGCTGAAAGCCCGTCAGTGCCGCTGCGCACCACCACAACGGGCAGGGGGCGATATTCCGGTTTTCTTTGCCAATGGCGGCCGCCACGGCCTGCAGGCCAAGGCCCCAGGCGTTCATCCGCTGCCGGTCGAGCACCACCTCGATCTCGCGCCCTTGCCCGCCCATGGCCTCGGCACTGAGCAGCGCCGGATTCTCGGTTGGCGAGAGCGGGCGCTCCAGCACCCGCACGAGTTGTTCTTCGATGACCTCGGGCGCGTCGGCAGCGTGCCGGCGTGTCAGGTGCCGACGCGAATCGGCATCACCTTGTCGTCGCTGCGTTGATTGAGGTGGTCCAGTTCGACCCAGCGCAGAATGCGGATCTGGCCGTTGAAATCCTCGACCAGTGCCGTGCAGCTTTCCACCCAGTCGCCACAGTTGTGGTAGGTCACGCCCTGGCGCTCGGCGATCTCGGCGTGGTGAATATGGCCGCAGACGACGCCGTCCATGCCGCGCCGCTGGCATTCGCGCGCCACCGATTCCTCGAAGGTCGACACGACGTTCACCGCCGCCTTGACCCGCTGCTTGGCAAACGCAGACAGCGACCAGTAGCGCATGCCCAGCGTGCGGCGCGCGCGGTTGAACCAGTAGTTGAAGCGCAGGGTGGCTTCGTAGGCGGCGTCACCGGCCATGGCGACCCAGGCGTGATAGCGGGTGATGACGTCGAAGGCGTCCCCGTGGGTGATCAGCAGTTGGCGACCATCGGCCGTGGTGTGGATGTGCTCGTTGACCACCTGGATATTGCCCAGCGATAACTGGAAGCCGACAAACTTGCGCAGAAACTCGTCGTGGTTGCCGGTCACGTAATACACCTTGGTGCCGCGCTTGGATTTGGTGAGAACGTTGCGGATGACGTTGGTGTGTTCCTGCGGCCAGTAGAAGTGATTCTTGAGCTTCCAGCCGTCGATGATGTCGCCGACCAGATACAGCGTTTCGCACTCGTGGGCCTTGAGGAAGTCGACCAGGTGGTCGGCCTTGCAGCCCACCGTGCCCAGGTGCACGTCAGAGATCCAGATGGTGCGGAACTTCGGCTTGTCGGGGGCCGCTTGTCTGGCCCTGCGGGGCCTGCGGGCCGGGGTGGCGGCTTTGGTGCGCGCGGCGCTCATGTGTCACTCCTGCGGGACCGGTCGGCCCCAGAATGGAAACGCCTTTAGCCTGTGCCTCCGGCATGCCCGCCTTGTGACGAATGCGTAAAGCTTTTATGACAGTGGCAGTTCGGCCGGGTCGTCGCCGAAGCCGAAATAGGCCAGCAACACCAATCCCAGCGCGATGCGATACCAGCCGAAGGGCACGAAGCTGTGCTTCGAGATGAAGCCCAGCAGCCACTTGACGGCGGCGAAGCCCACCACGGCAGAAACCACGAAGGCCAGGGCCAGTTGGTCCCAGGGCTCGGCGGCCACGGCATCGGCGTCCATCATCACCTTCATCAGCTCGTAGCCGGTGGCGGCAAACATGGTGGGAATGCCCACCAGAAAGGCGAACTCGGCCGCCTTGGGGCGAAAGGTCAGGCCTGCCAGCATGGCGGCAAAAATGGCCGCCGCCGAGCGCGAAGTGCCGGGAAAGATGCCGGCGACGATCTGCGCCACACCCACCGCCACCATCACCGACCAGGTCACTGTGTCACGCGACGGCTGCCGCTTGGCCCAGGCCTCGACCGCGAAGATCACCAGGCCGCCGAGGATCAGTGCCAGCGCGATGGGCGTCACGGTTTCGGGCAGCTCCGCCCCCAGCAGCTTGGCGCTCAGCCCCAGCACGGCGGTGATGAGAAAGGCCCCGACGATCTGCAGCGAGTAGCTGCGGTGCACCGGGTCGCGCCAGCCGCCGGCCAGTTCGATCAGGCGCAGGCGGTAGACCAGACACACCGCGGCGATGGCGCCGGCCTGGATGGCGACGTTGAACAGGTCGCTGCGCCGGCCCAGCCATTCCTGCGCGATCAGCAAATGACCGGTGGAGGAGATGGGCAGAAATTCGGTGATGCCTTCGATCACGCCCAGCAGCAGGGCGGAGAGCCAGTCGGTCATGGGGAGGCGCTATGCTCGAAACGATGAACGAACAGGATAAACGGGCGATCGCCGATAGGGGCATTGCACCAGTGGCGATGGTCACCGGCGCGGCCGTCCGGGTGGGGGCCGCGATAGCCGAAACCCTGCATGCCCAGGGCTTCCGCGTGGTCATCCATTGTCGGCACTCCCGCGCCGAGGCCGAGGCGCTGGCCGCGCGGCTCAACGCGGCCCGCGTCGACAGCGCGGCGGTGTTGGCCGCTGATCTCGCCGATCTGCCAGCCCTACCGGCGTTCGCCCGGGCGGCGCGCGCGCGCTGGGGACGGCTTGATGCCCTGGTCAACAACGCGTCGTCGTATTTTCGAACGCCGCTGGCCGCCGTGACGCCCGCGCAGTTCAGCGACCTGATCGGCAGCAACCTGGCGGCGCCGCTGTTCCTGTCGCAGGCCTGCGCGGCCTTTGCCGAGCTGCGGGCCATCGTCAACATCGTGGATGTGCACGCCCGCCGGCCACGCGCCGAATACGCGCCCTACTTCGCCGCCAAGGCCGGTCTGTGGACGCTCACCGAGGCGCTGGCCGTCGAGCTGGCGCCCAGGGTGCGCGTCAATGGCGTGGCGCCCGGCCACATGATCTGGGCGGCCACCCCGACACTGACGCCGCAACAGCAGGCCGCCGAGCTGGCGCGCATTCCCCTGGGCCGGCTGGGCGGCGCCGACGAGGTGGCCAAGGCCGTCGCGTTTTTGTTGTCGGAGGCGTCCGACTACATGACCGGTGCCGTGTTGCCCGTGGATGGCGGTCTGCGTCTTGGCTAGTGGATCGCGTCCAACAAAGCGTTAGGAGATGCCGGATGCGATGGGGTGCAGATCAAGGCGCGAAGAGGAGCGATAGCGGGTCCTATCGCGACGATGAGCAACGAAGAGATGCGCGCCATCGCGCCGGCAGAACGAATGTTCTGTTGGACGCGGTGCACTAGAACAGGCTGGAGGGCAGGGCGCCTTCCAGTTCCAGCAGCGCGCGTTTTCGCGGCAGGCCACCCGCATAGCCGGTGAGGGCGCCGCTGGCGCCAATCACCCGATGGCACGGCACCAGAATGACGATCGGGTTCTGGCCATTGGCCAGTCCGACGGCGCGTGCCGCTCCGGGGCTGTCGAGCGCGCGCGCCAGCGCGCCGTAGGCGCGGGTCTGACCGTAGCCGATGGTCTGCAGCAGGGCCCAGACGCGCGTTTGGAATGGGTTGCCGCTGGCCGCCAGCGGCACCTCGAACTGACGCCGCCGCCCGGCGAAATACTCGCCCAACTGTCGTTCAAGCCGGGCCAAATGGGCTGCGCCGTCGCGGTGGACCGCGCGCTCGCGCGGCGCGGGATCGAAGCACAGCCGGGTCAAGCCTTCGGCCGAGGCGGTGGCTCCGAGCAAACCGAGTGGCGAGTCAATGCACAGGTCCCAGCCCGGCAGGCTCATTGGGGGAGCTCCAGCGCGCTTTCGCCCAGCGGCCGCCCTTCGGGGCCGAAGCGCCGTTCAATGAGGCGTGCCGCGCCGTGAGCCGGCACCGTGACCACCGTCGAGGCGCGGGTGCCGTAACGGGCATCGCGGATGAACGGCGAGGACAGCAGGCGCTCCATCGGCGCGCCGACGCCGGTGTCGGGCATTTCGGCGTCGGCGGCCGGTCGCGGATCGGCCAGCGCGGTGAACAGCGTGTCGATGTGCCGCGCACCATCGGCCACCGCCTGCATCGCTGCGCGCAGGCGCAGCAGCTTGGGCCAGGGCGTGTCCAGCGCGTCGTTCGACAGGCCGTAGACCCCCGGTGGCAGCGTGGTGTGCTGGGGTGTCGGCCGGTTGCTGACGTATTCCAGCGTGTCCCCGTCCCACAGCAGAAGATTGAAGCCGGCATACGCCGGGGCGCGGTCGAGCAGGGCGACGGCGGCGTCTGCGGCGCGCGCATCACCACGCACGAAATCGGCCACCAGCGCGCCGCGGGAGGGCGCGCCCGGCAGCGGCTGGGCCATGCGGCGCACATTGGTGACGGCCGCCAGCCGGCCGCGGCCGGAGAGTGCCAGCCAGCTTCCCCCGGCTTCGAGGTCACGACCGCCGACGACCTGAGGCGCGTCGGGCCAGGGCGCGGCGTCGGCGGTGGGGCGGCCATGAAACTCGTCGCGGTTGCCGGCGAGAATCAGCGGGTAGTCCGGATGACAGCGGTAGGCGCAGGCGATCAGACACATGGTGTGCGGGACTCGATGAGGGGCGAAGCGCGCGGCGCCGGCAGTGTCAGGCTGCGTTCGCAGGTGGGTTGAGTAGACTCAAGGCTGATCCGAAATTCTGCAGCAAAGGTATTCCTGATGACCGACACACCGCTGGCACTGCCCCCGCAGGTGAACAAAGCCGCCCTCACCGATTATGAGCAGAACGTGCTCGATGACCTGATGCGCTGGCAACAGCAGGGACCCACCTGGGGCACGCGGCTGTTGGCCAAGCCCTCGGGAGTGACGGTGAAGGCGGTGCAGAGTCTGGTGCCGGTGGAGGCCCTGCGGCTGGGCCTGACCAAAGCCAACCAGTTTGCCCGCAAGATGGATGACCGCCGCGACGTGCTCAAGCGCTCCGGCCTGCCCAACGAAATCGCGCTGGGCGCGCAGTCATTGGAGGCCTCCGACCGCCTGGCGATCCAGATCGCGCGCCGGGCCATGGTGCTGGGCGGGGTCAGCGGCGGCGTGCTGGGTGTCACCGGTGTTGCGGGGATGGCGATCGACATTCCCCTGCTGCTGACCCTGGCGCTGCGCACCATTCACCGCACCGGGCACTGCTACGGCGAGTTGCTGGACGAGGCCGAACGTGAGCGCCTGGCCATTGGCATCTTTGCGCTGGCCTCGGCCAACAACCTTGACGAGAAAAAGCAGGCCTTCGAAGCCCTGGCGCAGGGCCGCAAGGTGGTGGACGACGCATGGCGGGATGGCCTTGAGCGGGTCGCCGAGCGCGAGATCGCCAAGGACGCCGCCGCCTACAGCGTGCAGACCCTGGCGTCGCGCGTCGGGCTGCATCTGGGCGCCCGCAAGGGCGCGGGCGTGGTGCCGATTCTCGGTGCGCTGGTGGGCAGCTCGATGAATGCCTGGTATCTGTCCGATGTGTCGCACACGGCGCGCCGGGTGTTTCAGTGGCGACGGCTGACCGCAGCAAAGCCCGGCGCAGTGCCCGTGGCCGCGCTGCCTGCGTGATAAAATGCTGCGACGCAACATATGACAGGAGTGCGCTTTGGTCAGTTCGTCGCAGGCTTCAGCTGCAGAGGAACCACGGCATCGCGTGGTCATCGTCGGTGGCGGCTTCGGGGGGCTGCACACCGCCAAGCACCTGTCCAAGTCGGGCTATGACGTAACCCTGCTCGACAAGCGCAACTTCCAGCTGTTCCAGCCGCTGCTGTACCAGGTGGCGACCGGCGCGCTCACCATTGGCGACATCGCCATTCCGCAGCGCGTGGTGCTGCGCAAGGCCGCCAACGTCACCTGTCTGACCGCCACCGCCTACGACATCGATCCCGAACGCCGGGTGGTGCTGCACGAGTACGGCGAGCTGGCCTACGACACGCTGGTGGTCGCAACCGGTGTCAAGCACCACTATTTCGGCAAGGATGAATGGCGCGCTTTCGCGCCGGGGCTGAAAACCGCCGAGCACGCCATCGAGATGCGCCGCAAGATTTTCGGCGCTTTCGAGCGCGCCGAGATGACCGACGATCCCCAGCTTCGAGACGAGCTGCTGACCTTCGTGATCGTCGGCGGCGGCCCTACCGGCGTGGAACTCGCCGGGGCCATTGGCGAACTGGCGCAGAAGGTCATGGTGCGCGACTTCAGGCGCATTGATTCGCGCGACGCCCGCGTGCTGCTGGTTGAAGGTGCGCCGCAGGTGCTGCCGGCGTTTGACGAAAAATTGCGCGTTGCCGCGCGGCACCATCTGGAAGCCCTGGGCGTCAAGGTCATAACCTCGACGATGGTCGAAAACGTGGACGCCGAGGGTGTGCGCATACGCAGCGGCGACACGGTGACCGACATTCGCGCCCGCACCGTGCTCTGGGCGGCGGGCGTGCGCGCCTCGCTGTTCGGGCAGGTTCTGACCGAACGTCTGGGCGTGCCGCTGGACCGCGGCGGCCGCGTACGCGTGGCGCCGGACTGCTCGCTGCCCGGGCACCCCGACATTTTCGTGATTGGGGATCTGGCGCGGCTCACCGACGCCCGCGGCCGTGAAGTGCCCGGCCTGGCGCCCGCGGCGATCCAGCAGGGGCGGTATGTTGCCGCCACCCTGAAACGGCGCGCCAATAGGAAGGTGGCGCTCAAGCCTTTCTATTACCGCGATCTGGGCTCGATGGCGGTGATCGGCATGAACCGCGCGGTGGGCGACCTGCGGGCCTTCAAGGTCACGGGCACCTTTGCCTGGTTCCTCTGGGCGTTCGTGCACATACGCGCGCTGATCGATGGCTCGCAGCGGGTGCGCGTGTTCGTGCAGTGGTTCTGGAAATACCTGACGCGCCGCGTGGGCGACCGACTGGTGACCGGGGCCCCGACCAGCACCAAGACACTGCGTGCCGAGCGCCTCGACAGCCCGCCGCCCACGCCCAGACCCTGAGGGGGTGACGGTTTGATGACCGCTGTCATCCAGTCATCACCCTTGCTCTGGCACCATGTTCGACCAATTGATTCAGGAAGATGGCAGTGGATGGCATGGCCCCGACCGAGTTGCTGCTCAATCGAGAGTTGTCGTTGCTCGAATTCAACCAGCGGGTGCTGGCCCAAGCGCAGGACGAGCGGGTGCCGCTGCTGGAGCGGCTGAAGTTTCTGTGCATTTCCAGCTCCAATCTTGATGAGTTTTTCGAGATTCGGGTGGCCGGCCTGCAGCAGATGGCCGAGGTCAATCCCGGCTCCCGTGGCCCCGATGGCCTGAGCCCGGCCGAAACCCTGGCGGCGATCGCCGACCGCGCCCATGCGCTGGTCGACCAGCAGTACCGAGTGTTCAACGATGAACTGCTGCCGGCGCTGGAGCGCGAGCAGATTCGCTTCCTGCGGCGTTCGGAGTGGACCCCCGAGCAGGACGCGTGGCTCAACCGCTTCTTCCATGACGAACTGCTGCCGGTGCTGTCGCCGTTGGGGCTGGACCCGGCGCACCCGTTTCCACGCATTCTCAACAAATCACTGAACTTCATCGTGCAGTTGGCGGGCAAGGACGCGTTTGGCCGCAACACAGGTTTTGCCGTGGTGCAGGCGCCGCGCGCGCTGCCGCGGCTGATCCAGATTCCACCGAGCGTCACCGGCAGTGGCCCGCACGACTTCGTGTTTCTGTCGAGCGTGATTCATGCCTATGTCGATGACCTGTTCCCCGGCATGGCGGCCAGTGGCTGCTACCAGTTCAGGGTGACGCGCAACGCCGACCTGCTGGTCGACGAAGAGGACGCCGAAGATCTGCTCGAAGCCCTGGAAGGCGAGTTGTCGCAGCGCCAGTGGGGCGACACGGTGCGGCTGGAAGTGGCCCACAACTGCCCGGAAGCGATGTGGCAGTTCATCATGGATGAGATTCAGCTCTCGCCCGCTGACGTGTATCAGGTCAACGGGCCGGTCAATCTCAACCGCCTGATGGCCCTGCCCGACCTCGTGGACCGGCCGCAGCTCAAGTACCCGCCGCACACGCCCAGAGTCAGCAAGGCACTGGCCAGCGGCGATATTTTCGCGGCGATTCGCGAGCGCGATCACCTGTTGCACCATCCCTACGACAGCTTCTCGTCGGTGCTGGAGTTCATTCGCCAGTCGGCCAGGGACCCGCGGGTGCTGGCCATCAAGCAGACCCTGTACCGCACGGGCTCCAAGAGCCTGGTGGTGGACGCACTGTGCGACGCCGCGCGCAATGGCAAGGAAGTGACGGTGGTGATCGAGTTGCGGGCCCGCTTCGATGAGGCCGACAACATCAGCCTCGCCGAGCGCCTGCAGGAGGTGGGCGCGCACGTGGTCTACGGCGTGGTGGGCTACAAGACCCACGCCAAGATGTGTCTGGTGGTCCGTCGCGAAGAGGGCGCCGCCGAGCTGCCGGGCGGGCTGCGTTACTACACCCACCTGAGCACCGGCAATTATCACCCCAAGACCGCGCGGCTCTACACCGACTATGGCCTGCTCACGGCGGACGCCAGCATCGGAAAAGATGCCCACTCGGTGTTTCTGCAGCTGACCAGCCTGGGCAAGGTCATCAAGCTCAATCGTCTGCTGCAGTCGCCGTTCACCCTCAACGAAGGCATGCACGCGCGCATCGAGCGCGAGATTGCCCACGCCGAGGCCGGCAAACCCGCGCGGCTGATCGCCAAGATGAACTCGCTGGTCGAGCCGGAGATCATCAAGAAGCTCTACGCCGCGTCCAGGGCCGGCGTGAAGATCGAACTGCTGGTTCGGGGCATGTGCTCGCTGCGTCCCGGCGTGGCCGGCCTGTCGGAAAACATCACCGTGCGCTCCATCATCGGGCGTTTTCTGGAACACCACCGCGTTTTCTACTTCCTCAACAACGGTGAGGAAGAAGTGTGGCTGTCCAGCGCCGACTGGATGGAGCGCAACCTGTTTCGCCGGGTCGAGGTGGCCTTCCCGGTGCTCGACAAGGCCCTGCGCGCGCGGCTTCTGCAACATCTGGAGGCTTATGTGGTCGACACCGCGCAAAGCTGGTTGCTGCAGCAGGACGGGCGATACCTGCGCCTCGAAACCGCCGGCGACGCCGTTCCCGTGCAGCAACAACTGATGGACGAAGGGCACCCCTGACGGGCGTCAATGGCCTGGCCCGCGGCGCGGCCTACGGCTGCGGAGCGGGTACGGGCGCGGGCATCGACCGCTGATCAATCGTGCGCGGCCGTCTGCCGCCTCATTCCGGTTTGCGGTTTGGGAGGCGTCATGCTGCGATCCCGCATGATCGTGGGTGCCCCTCTATGGAGGACTTGAGCCTGTCTCCCGCCCTCGCCAGCCTTGAGCAGGCGACGCAGTCCGGCACGTGGGTGCTGCACGTGGGTGAGGCCCAGCGGGTCTGGTGGTCGCCCGGCACCCGGCGCCTGCTGGAGTGGCCGGCTGATGCCAACTTTCCGGGGCTGGACGGCGTCATGCGCTTCTACACCCCGGACGCACAACTGCGGCTGCAGCAGGCGCTGCAAGCCGCGCAGCGCGCCGGTCAGGATTTTGACCTTGAGGTGGAGTTGATCACCCACCTCGGCCGTCCGCTGTTTGTGCGGGTGACCGGCCAGGCCGAGCGCGATGAACAGGGCGCCGTCGTGCGGGTGGCCGGCACCATCCAGAACGTCGACCGCAGCCGCCGTGCCGAGGCCAACGCCCAGGCCTTGCGCGAGCGCCTGGCCGAGTTTGAGGAGCGCTGGCGCATGGCCACCGAAGGCTCGGGCCTGGGCGTCTGGGATTGGGATGCGCAATCCAACACCGTGTATTACTCGCCGCAATGGAAGCGCTTGCTGGGCTACGACGACGCGCAGATCGGCGACGGCCCGGAAGAGTCCATCAGTCGCATCCACCCTGACGATCTTGACCAGGTCATGGCCGACCTGAATGCCCACCTTGACGGTGGCACCGCCCGATACCAGAACGAACATCGCATGATGTGCCGGGACGGTCAGTATCGGTGGATGCTGGATCGCGGCGAGGTGATGTCGCGCACCGTCGACGGCAAGCCCCTGCGGGTGGTCGGCAGCTTTGCCGACATCAGCAGGCGCAAGTTTGTCGAAGACGTTGCGCATCAGGTCAGCAGCCGCCTCAAGGCGATTTTCAATTCCACCTACCAGTACGTCGGCATCGTGTCGCCTGACGGCGTGTTGATGGAAGTCAACGACACAGCCCTGCGGTTCGCCGACCTGAAGGCCGACGCGGTAATTGGCAAGCCGTTCTGGGCCTGCCACTGGTTTCAGCTTGATGACGCCATCGCCAAGCGGGTCAGGGCGGCGGTGGGCCGTGCGGCCCAAGGCGAGCTGGTGAAATACCAGACCGAAGTGCGAGGCGCCGAGTCGCTGACCCACATCATCGATTTTTCCTTGAAGCCGGTCTTCGATGAGCGGGGCGACGTGACCTGCCTCGTGGCCGAGGGCCATGACATCACCGCAACGGTGTTCGCCCAGCGGGCGCGCGACGCCAACCTGCGCCTGTTCCAGGCGGCGTTCGACGAGTCCCCCATCGGGACGGCCATCGTCGGTCTTGACGGCCGCTGGATCGAGGTCAATGCGGCCCTCTGCGAGATGCTCGGCTTCAGTGCCCACGCACTGAAACGCATGACCTTTCAGGACATCACCCACCCCGACGATCTGGACATTGACATCGCCCACGTACAGCGCCTGCTCGACGGCGAGGCGACGCACTACCGCGTGGAAAAGCGCTACATGTGCGGCGATGCGCGGGTGATTCAGTGCCAGCTGGACGTGTCGCTGGTGCGCGACGAGCATCACCGTCCGAAGTGCTTCCTCTCCAAGATTCAGGACCTGACCGAACAGCGCCGAGCCGAGCAGGCACTTGAGGAAGAAAAGGAACTGGCCCAGGTCACGCTGTCGTCAATTGCCGACGGCGTGATCCGCACCGACCTTCAGGGACTCGTCACCTTCGTCAACGACACGGCGCTGCGGCTGCTGCGCCTGATCGAGACGGAGGTGATGGGCCAGCCCTTCGACGCTGTCGTGCGGCTGTTGCCCGAACACAGTGGCCGCTGGCGCGAGTCCCCCGTGGCGCGCGTGCTGCGTGATGGCGCGGCGGCCGATCTGTCCGGCGTCAGCCTGCTGGCGCTGCGCGACCACACCGAAGTACCCGTTGAATCGGCCTGTACGCCGCTGCGTGACCTCAACGGCCAATTGATCGGGTCGGTTTTTGTCTGCCGTGACGTGTCGGCAATGCAGCATCTTGCACAGCAGTTGGCCTACCAGGCTGCGCACGATCCGCTGACCGGGCTGCTCAATCGCCGGGCCTTTGAAGCCGAGATGGACGCCGTGCGGCGGATCGGGCAAAACGGGAAAGGCGAGCACTACATGCTGATGCTCGACCTCGACGACTTCAAATGCATCAACGACCAGTGTGGCCACCGGCTGGGCGATCGCGTCTTGCGGGACATCTCGGCACGCATGCGCGCGCGCCTGCGCCAGACCGACGTCTTCGCCCGCCTGGGCGGCGATGAGTTCGGCCTGATCCTGCGCAACTGCCCCCTGTCGCAAGTGGCGCGCATTGCCGAAGGCCTGATCCGGTCGGTGTCGACCTATGTCGTCTCGTTTGCCGGCCAGACCTATCCCCTGGGCGTCTCGATCGGTGTGGCCGTCATCGACGCAACGCAGAGCGCCGCCCAGGCCTTTAGCCGCGCCGATCAGGCCTGTTACAGCGCCAAGGCCTGCGGTCGTGGGGTCGCGGTGATGGACGGGCAACCGCTGACCGCAGAGGGGCCCGTAGCAGAGGCTGAGCGTCGCGTGTCGGCCGTCAGCCAGGGCTGAGGGACCGGCCGGGCCGCCCATGGGGTGAGCGGTGCGGGGAGGGGCCGCAACATGGCGCGTTACGACGCGCGACTGCAACCCTTATTTTCGGCACACTCTCGGCCACGGAATCGGTGCTTGGAGGCGCGAACATGGTGCAGGTGCTGACCGACACATGGCAGATGATCGAAGCCTTCGGCGTCGAAAAAGTCTTTCTGCTGCTCATGGCCCCGGTGTTCATGGTGTGCATGGGCATTGAGGCCTGGTACCTGCAGCGCCGGCATGCGCAGACGTACAGCGTCGAACAGGTGGGCACCAACACGGTGCTGGCGGTCTCGCACGCGGTGGCAGATGGCCTGGCCTGGACGCTGGTGATCGGGCTGTTCTACGCGCTTTACGAGGTGCGCCTGTTCGAGATTCCGGCAACGTGGTGGAGCCTGTTGTTGCTGGTGGTGCTGCAGGATTTTTTCTACTACGGGTTTCACCGCGCCAGCCACCGCATCCGCTGGATGTGGGCCAGCCATGTGACGCATCACTCGTCCGAGACCCTGAACCTTGCCACTGCGCTGCGCCAGAGCATCACCTATCCGGTCTCGGGCATGTGGGTGTTCTGGTTGCCGCTGGCGTGGATAGGCTTCAAGCCTGAGTTGGTGATTCTGGCGGTGGCGATCAGTCTGGCGTACCAGTTTTTCGTGCACACCGAGAGCGTGAAAAAGCTGCCCGCGTGGTTTGAGGCGGTGTTCAACACGCCGTCGCATCACCGGGTGCATCACGCCCGCAACGCCCAGTACATCGACCGCAACTATGCCGGCGTGCTGATCCTCTGGGACAAGTGGTTCGGCACCTTCACGCCCGAGACCGAGACCTGCGTTTACGGCATCGTGCGCCCGATTCACACCCGCAATCCGCTGACGATGATGTTTCACGAATGGCGCGACATGTTCGCCGACGTGCGTCGGCCCGGGCCGCTCTGGCAACGCCTCAGGCACCTGTGGGCGCCGCCGGAGTGGCAGCGGCCAGGCAAGGTTTCTCAGCCCCAGTAGCTGTCGGCGGCGTCGGTCAGCCGCCACAGGTACCAACTGGCGCAGGATCGATACGGTGCCCAGCGATCGGTGATGCGCCGGGTGGCGGCCACGTCGAGCCGGGCGCCGTCGGCATACAGGCGATTGATGGCATTGCGCAGCCCCACGTCGCCCATCGAGAACAGGTCTTGGCGACCCTGGGCGAAGATCAGCCACATCTCGGCGGTCCAGGGTCCGACGCCGGGCAGGGCATCGAGCGCGCGGATGGCGGTGTCGTCGTCCATGTCGGCGATGGCATGAAAATCGAGCGCGCCGGTGGTCACTGCATGCCCAAGGGCGATCAGCCAGCCTGCCTTGGCGGTGGACAGCCCGCAGGCCCTCAGTGCGACGGCATCGGCACGCGCCAGGGCCGCTGCGGTGAGGGGGCCGACCTGCGCCACGACCCGGTTCTGGATGGTCGCTGCAGCCTTGTTCGACAACTGCTGGCTGATGATGGCCGCGGCCAGCACTTCGAAGGGTGCGCCGTTCTTCACCGTGAGGGTGCAGGGGCCGAAGCGGTCGATCAGTCTGGCCATGACCGGGTCGGCGGCGCGCAGGTGGGCATCGGCCAGGGCGTTCCGTTCAGGGCTCATATCAGTACTCATGGCAGGACGCTTTACGAACCCTCATTCAGGGCCGCATCGAGCAGTTCGCGGGTATCGGTGGACTGCACCTGGGCGCGCAACCTGATGACGACCTGCTTCTGCTGCGAGGCCCAGGGTTCGGCGAGGCGCCTGAAGCCCAGCAGCGGCTTCAGCAGCCGCGCTGCGGTTTGCGGGTTGAGGGCGTCGAGCCGGGCAATGCCGTCGGCGTAGGCACGGTAGCCGGCTTCGGTGTGAAAACCCTGCAAAGCCTCGCGGGCGAAGCTGCCCAGCACCGCGCGCACGCGGTTGGGGTTGCGCCAGTCGAACTGGGGGTGGTCGATCAGCGCCGGCAGGTCGGCGGCCTGCACGTGGGCACCGCCGGCCCGCAGGGCAAACCAGCGGTCCATGACCAGGGCATCGTCGTGCCAGCGTTGCTCGAAGCGCCGCAGTGCCTCGGCGGGCACGGCGGCGTCGGTGTGGTGCCCGAGCGCACGCAGCGCGCCGATGGCCAGCGTCATGTTGTCGCTGACCACCCGGTCGTCGGCCATGCGCTGCACGCTGGCGCTGCCAAGCCGGGCGAGATAGCCAAGCGCCACATTGCTGAGCGCCCGCTCGCCGGCCTGGCCCCTGAGCGTCGGCGCCTTGGGCGCCCACACCGACAGCGGCCCGCACAGGGCTTCGGCGATGGCGCGGCCCAGCTGCGCGTAGGCGTCAAGAAAGCGCTGCGGGTGCACCTCGGGGTATTGGTCCCACAGCCAGGCGGTGCCCGGCAGGCTCATCAGGTGGGCGGTGAGCATGGCGTCGTCCACCGGCTCGGCGGCAATTCTCTGCAGGGCGACGATGAGGGCATCCAGGGCGCTGCGATCGCCTTCCATCAGGCCGGCATGGGCGCGGGCGTGCAGGCTTTGCAGGGTGTCCCAGCGCACGAAAGGGTCGCTTTCGTAGGCGGCGATGCGCTGCAGCTCGTCCAGCGTGTAATCGGCCAGCAGCTTGACCGGCGCCGAGAAGCCCAGCAGCACGCTGGGCAGCAGCGGCTCGTCGGTATCCATCTCCAGGGTCAGTGCGTCACCCCGCATCACGATCAGTTCGTCGCCCAGCGCGTCGGCGTGCGCCGGCAGCGGCACCACCTGACCGCGGCCGTTGCGCAGTCGCAGGCGAATCGGCAGGGGCAGCGCCTGCTTCTCGGGCTGGCCCGGCGTGGGCGCGGTGTGCTGGGTGAAGCGGATGATCAGCCGGCGGCTGGCGGCATCCCAGGCGCGGGTCAGGCGCAGTTGCGGGGTGCCGGCCTGTGCGTACCACGCCAGGAATGGCGACAGGTCGGTGCCCGCGGCGGCGCTCAGCGCGCCCACGAAATCTTCAATGGTGGCCGCCTTGCCGTCCTGCTCGGCGAGATAACGCCGCAGGCCGTCGCGGAAGGCCGCTGTGCCGATCACCGTGTGCAGCATGCGCACGATCTCGGCGCCTTTTTCGTAGATCGTCGCGGTGTAGAAATTGTTGACCTCCTGGTAGGCGTCGGGCCGCACCGGATGGGCGGTGGGGCCGGCGTCTTCAGGAAACTGCGCGGCGCGCAGCATGCGCACCTGTTCGATGCGCTGCACCGCGCCGCCAAGGTGGTCTTCGCTGAAACGCTGGTCTCGGAACACGGTGAGGCCTTCCTTCAACGACAACTGGAACCAGTCGCGGCAGGTGACGCGGTTGCCGGTGTAGTTGTGGAAATACTCGTGGGCGATCACCGCGCTGATGGCCTCAAAGCTCTCGTCGGTGGCGGTGTCGGGGGTGGCCAGCACGTAGGCGGCGTTGAAGATGTTGAGGCCCTTGTTCTCCATTGCGCCCATGTTGAAGGCGCGGGCGGCAACGATCATGTACACGTCGAGGTCGTAGACCAGCCCGAAGCGCTCTTCGTCCCAGCGCATGGCGTCTTTGAGCGAGGCCATGGCGTGAGCGACGCGATCTTCGTTGCCGTGATCAACGTAGAACTCCAGCGCAATGTCGCGGCCATCGGCGGCGCGATAGGTGTCGGCCACCTTGGCCAGATCGCCGGCCACCATGGCAAACAGATAGCAGGGCTTGGCGAACGGGTCTTCCCACACGGCGTAGTGCTGACCGCCTTCCAGCGCGCCCCGCTCGATGCAGTTGCCATTGGCCAGCAGCACCGGGAAACGCGCGGCGTCGGCCTGCAGGCGCACGGTGAATCGCGACAGCACGTCGGGTCGGTCCAGATACGGCGTGATGCGTGAAAAGCCGTGGGCCTCGCACTGTGTGCAGTACATCGGCCCGGATTGATAGAACCCTTCAAGCGCCGTGTTGGCCTCGGGCTGCAGCCGGGTCACCGTGGTCAGGGTGAATTGATCGGGCACCTCGGCGATGTCCAGCGCGTGGTCGTCCAGCGTCCACGCGCCCGCCGGCAGGGGCTGGTCATCGATGGCGACCGACACCACCCGTAGCGCCCGGACGTCGAGGCGCAGGCCGGTGTCGCGCGCGCGCCCGGTTCCGCTGGCGGCCGCCCGCCGCATCGACAGTCGCGCGGTGACCAGAGTCTGCTCGGCAATCCGCACGTCCAGTGCGACCTGATCGATGACGAAGGCAGGAGGGCGGTAGTCGGTACGGCGGTGAATCATGCGGTGTCTCCAGGCGGCGAGGGCCCGCGCGAGCGGTGTGGGATGACCTGCAATGTGCAGGAACGCGTAAATTGGCGCCAAAATGTTCAAAAAGCAGGCGCCCTGGCGCCATGATGAATTGAAGCCCAGTTGTGCGCGAGGATGAGGCGTGGCGTCAGCCCAGTGTTTGCAGTCGTACCGGCCTGTCGGCGCTTCGGCGTCGGGGACCCGCCGTGCGCTGCCCCAAACCCCGGGCCGCTCTCATCAGGGGCCGGAGGCCGGATGACCCGCAAGAAGGCGTCAGTGCCTGCGGTGTCGCCCGCAGCGGTTTACGCCCACAAGCTTTTTGCGCCGCGCGCCTCGGCGGGCATGGTGGTGCGTCACCGGCTGCTGCAAGGCTTGGCGGCGGCCGACGTGCGCATCGTCGTGTTGCAGGCGCCCGCCGGCCACGGCAAATCGACCACGCTGTTGCAGATCAAGCAGGGCTGCGAAGCCCGCGGCGTGCCGACCGCGTGGCTGACGCTGGACGATGCCGACAACGAGCCGCGACGGTTCTTTGCCTACTTCCGCAGTCTGATCCTGCACCTGCACGGCGGCGTCGATGCCGATTGGCAGCCCAGCCGGGTGCGCCGTCACGTCGACTGGATCATCGAACAGCTGGCCGGACTCGAGCGGCCGGTGGCGCTGTTCATCGATGAATTGCAGACCATCACCTCAGCGGCCGTGCTGCAGTTTTTCCGCGAGCTGATGGAGTACCTGCCACACAATGTGACCTTGTATTTCGGCACCCGCGCGATCCCCGAACTGGGGCTGACGCGGCTGATCGTGGACGGCCGCGCGCTGCTGGTCTCGGCCGAGATGCTGCGCTTTTCACGCGACGAAACCGTCGCCTTTTTCGACCATGCCCGCGATCTTGTGGTGCGGCCCGACGAGCTGGACTCCATTTTCCGGCGCACCGAAGGCTGGCCTGCGGCCCTGCAACTGTTCCGGCTGTCGCTGAACCGGCGCAACGTGCGCAGCACGCTGGAGCGCGCGATCAGCGACCAGCCGCGTGAACTGGCGGAGTACCTGACCGAAAACGTGCTGGCGCTGCAGTCACCGGACGTGCAGGACTTCTTGCTGCGCACCGCGCTGCTGCCGCGACTGAGCGCGCCGCTGTGCAAAGCGGTCACCGGACTGGCCAACGCCCAGGCGCTGCTGGAGCAGCTGGAGCGCAACGGCCTGTTCTTGCGCGCGCTTGATGGCGATCTTCACTGGTTCAAATACCACGGCCTGTTCGCGAAATGCCTGTCGGACCAGTTCAGTGCCCGCCAGCCCGAGGCCGCGCGCGAGGTGCATCTGCGGGCGGCGCGCTGGTATGCCGCCGAACAGATGTGGGCCGAAGGCGTACACCACGCGCTGGCGGCCGGGGCACTGCCGCTGGCGGCCGACATGCTCGACGAATGGGGCAGCACCCTGGTCGCGGAGGGGCAGTTGATCACCCTGGAGCGCTGGGCCAGTCAGCTTCCGCTGGAGGAGATCACCGCGCGGCCGACGCTGACCATCAAGGTGGCGTACGTGTACGTCTTTCTGCGGCGGCGCGCGGCCTTCGGGCCCATCCATGCCGCGTTGCTGCGCATGGAGCGTGAAGGGCGCATTCGGCCCGAGATCGTGCTGTCGATGGCCGCCGTCTCGGCAGATGACCTCGGCGAGGCCTTTCGCCGCGCGCAGCGGGTGGACATCGAGAAGGTCGACGAGTCCGGCTTCGATGCCTTCGAGCGCGCCGCGGCCGCCAATCTGCAGGGCGTGTGTGCCCTGTCGCTGGGCGACTTCGAGCAGGCGCGCGTCGCGCTGGGGTACGCGCGCCTGCACACCGAACGCGGCGTGGCGCCGTTCAGCGGCGGCTACGAGGTGGGCGTGACCGGCATCAGCCAGATGCTACAGGGTGACCTGCCCGGCGCGCTGGCGACGTTCGACGCGGCGGCGGCGCAATCGCCGATCCGGCTCGACCGCATGCTGGCCTCGGCGGCGATGACCGCCTGCCATGTCTGGGCCTTGTACGAGGCCAACGAACTGGATGCCGCCGAGGCGCTGTTCATGCCGCATCAGGAGCTGATTGCCGAGTCGACGATGCTCGATTTCGTGGCCGTCGCGTTCATTGCCATGTCGCGGATCGACCACGCCTGCGGGCGGCGCCAGGCGGCCCAGGACAAGCTCGATGTGCTGGAGCAGGTGGCCCAGGCCAGCGGCTGGCCGCGGCTGCTGCGGCTGGTGGGCTGGGAACGGGCGACCCGCGCCCTGGCGACCGGGCATGCCGACCCTGCGCAGTCGCTGATCGCCGCCATCGCGCCCGACACCGCGCCGCCTCACGCGTGGGTGATGTTCGCCGACGAACTGGGCGAGGCGCAGTTTGGCGACATCCGGCTGATGATCCATCTGGGTCAGCTCGACCGCGCGTCACGACGGTTGCAGGCCGCCAGCGCGCAGGCGGGCGGGCGCGTCTACCGGCAGATTCGTCTCAAGCTGCTGGAGACCGCCTGGCATCTTCAGGCCGGGTCGGAACCGGCCGCGCAGAACAGTCTGGTGCAGGCCCTGCAGTTCGCGGCGCCGGGACGGCTGATCCGCTGTTTTTTCGAGGGCGGACCGCGGGTGATGCCCCTGCTGCTGCGCCTGCACCGCGCGCCACCCCCCGGGCTGGCCCGGCACACCCGCTTTCTGGCCGATGTGGTCAGTGCCTGTGGCGGCGCCCCGGGCGCTGACGGTGGCGAGCGGGCCCCGTTCGACAGCCTGACCGATCGCGAGCAGGCCATTCTCACCCTGCTCTCTGCCGGCGCCTCCAACAAGGAAATGGCGCGGCAGATGACGGTGTCGGAAAACACGGTGAAATTCCACCTCAAGAACATCTACGCCAAGCTGGCAGTCGACAATCGGCTGCGCGCCATTGCCGCAGCGCGCGAGCGGGGCCTGATCGCATGATCACCCTCGTGGGCCCGCCATGACGAACACTTTATTGACTACCCTTAGGGGTGGTGGCTGGGCCGCCGGCCAGCCGCCAATCTTGGTCGGACGACCCGCAAACCACGCGCAGATTGCACACGCGCAGGCTCGCCAAAGGGCGAGACCGTTACCCGCATGAGGAGAGATTGCATGAGCGCAGGCACGATGAGCCGGTTTCGTCTGGACGGCAGGGTGGCCCTGGTCACCGGCGCGGCGCGGGGCATCGGTGCGGCCGTCGCCGAGGCGATGGCCGAGGCCGGGGCAGCGGTGGTGGTCACCGACCGGCTGGAGGATCAGGGCCAGGCCACGGTGCGGCGTATCACGGATCAGGGCGGCAAGGCGCTGTTCGTGACCCACGATGTGACGGTGGAAGGCCAGTGGGAAGCCGCCGTGGCCGCAGCGCAGCAGCATTTCGGCCGTCTCGACGTGCTGGTCAACAATGCCGGCGTCGAGACCGCGGCACTGCTCACCGAGTGCACGGTCGAGGCCTTCCGCAGCCTCATGGAGGTCAACGTCACCGGCGTGTTTCTGGGCATGAAGCACGCAGCGCGGGTGATGAAGGCCGGGGCGTCAATCGTCAACCTGTCGTCGGTGGCGGGCATGATCGGCACGCCCGCCCACATTGCCTATCACGCGTCCAAGGGCGCGGTGCGCACCATGACCAAGGCGGCTGCGGTGGAGCTGGCCAAGCTGGGCACCGGCATTCGCGTCAACTCGGTGCATCCCGCCATCGTCGACACCGAGATGGGCAGCAATTTCGTGCAGGACTTCGTCACCCTGGGCCTGGCACCCGATTACGCGACCGCCGAGGCCGACATCAAGGCCGCGCATCTGTTGGGCCGCTTCGGCACGCCCTCTGACATTGCGGGCGCGGTGATCTATCTGGCCTCAGACGCCACCGCGTGGATGACCGGCAGCGAACTGGTCATCGATGGCGGCTTCACCGCCGCCTGAGGCGCGCCCTTTTTTCATCCCCCCTTTCATTTTCGCAGGAGCAATGCCGATGAGCGCCCCCCTGAACCCGCAGGCCAAGCAAGTGCTGGACATGATGGCGGCCTCCGGCCAGCCGACGATGGATCAGATGTCCCCCGCCGAAGCCCGCAGCGCCTTCGGGCTGGGCCTGAAGATGCTGCAATCCAAGCCAGACCCGGTGGCCGAGGTGCGCGATCTGGCGGTGCCGGGCCCGGCCGGCGAGATTCCCACCCGCTACTACCGCCCGCACGGCACGACCGCCGATGCGGTGCTGCCGCTGTGTCTGTTCTTCCATGGTGGCGGCTTCGTGATCGGCGATCTCGACGCCTACGATTCGCTGTGCCGGCGCTTCACCAATCTGTCGGGCTGCGCGGTGCTGTCGGTGGACTACCGTCTGGCACCCGAGGCCCCGTTCCCTGCAGCGGTGGACGATTGCTGGGCGGTGACCCAATGGGCGGCCACGCAAGCCGATGCGCTGAAGATCGACGCCGACCGCATTGCCGTGGCCGGCGATTCGGCCGGCGGCAACCTGGCGGCGGTGACCTGTCTGCTGGCGCGCGATGCCGGCGGCCCCAAGATTGCCTACCAGGTGCTGATCTATCCGGTGTCCGACATGCAGGGCGAGACCGAAAGCGCGGTCAGGAATGCCGACGGCTATTTTTTGACGGCCAACCTGATGCGGTATTTCCTGGGCCACTATCTCAGCGATGCCGTGCACGCGGCGGACTGGCGCGCCTCGCCGCTGCGCGCGCCCAAACTCAAGGGCCTGCCGCCGGCCAGCGTGCTGGTCTGTGGGTATGACCCCTTGCACGACGACGGCGTACGCTATGCCGAGGCGCTGAAGCGCGCGGGGGTGCCGGTCAGCCTGACGGAACTGCCCGACCAGATTCACGGCCTGTTCTCGCTCGATGGCGCCATCCCCGCAGCCGGCGAGGCGCTGGCGGCGCTTAGCAAGGAACTGAAAGCCGCCTTGCAGTGAGGCGCGCAGTGGCCTGTGCGCAACGCTGCATCGGCCGCGGGCGGCGCATGCCTTCAGGGCGCGGAGGTGTGACGCCCCCGCGCCTGTCGGCACGACCCCATCGCGCTTTTATTCGCAGAGCGTTCGCCCCATGACCCCCGCACCCCCAACCGCCGCTGAAGACACGCGCCGTGGCCTGATGGCGGTGGCCTGCGCGTTCCTCATCTGGGGCACGCTGCCGCTGTACATGCGCGCACTCGACAGCGTGTCGCCGGTGGAAATCATGGTCCACCGCATGGTCTGGGCCTGCCTGTTCACCTTCGCGCTGCTGGCGTTCAAGCGGCAATTGGGCAATGTGATCGCCGTGCTGCGACAGCCGCGTGCGGTGGCCTGGCTGCTGGCCTCGGCGACCATGATTTCACTGAACTGGTTCATCTATGTCTGGGCCGTCGCCGAGCGCCAGGTGGTCGAGGCCAGCCTCGGCTACTTCATCAACCCGCTGGTGAGCGTGGCGCTGGGCGTGCTGCTGCTGGGCGAAAAGCTCAACCGCTGGCAGACGCTGGCCGTAGGGTTCGCGGCGGCGGGGGTGATCTGGCTGACGCTGCTGGTCGGACGCCTGCCGTGGATTGCGCTGGTGCTGGCCTTCAGCTTTGCCTTCTACGGCTTCATCCGCAAACGGGTGGCGGTGGACGCCATCACCGGCCTGCACGTCGAGACCCTGCTGCTGTTGCCGTTTGCCGTCGGCTACCTGCTGTGGTGGGGTGAATCGGGGGCGTTCTTCACGCAGGGCGGGGCGATCGGTGTGCTGCTGGTCGGCGCCGGCATCTTCACCGCCATTCCCCTGATGAGCTTTGCCTTTGGCGTGCGCCGGGTCTCGCTGTCGACCGTGGGGGTGATGCAGTACCTCGCGCCCAGCCTGCAGTTGCTGACGGCGGTGGCGCTGTTTGCCGAACCCTTCTCACTGCAGCAGGGCGTGGGCTTCGGCCTCATCTGGATCGCGCTGGCCATTTACGCGTTCGACGGCCTCAGCCGTCATCGCCGCGCGGCGCCGGCGCCGGCGCCGGTGGCGGTGCAATGTGCAGAGGCGGTGGCGCCGGTGAAGGACGCCCCGGCTCGGGTTGAATGAGGGCGGCCGGCTTTTTGCGGCGGCGCTTCAGCGACCGTGGCCGTCCAGCAATCTGGCCCAGTCGGCGTCGGTGAAGTGAAAGCCCGGCAGGCGATCCCGCTGCTTGTGCAGTGAGCGCAGAAACCGGGCGAGCACCTTGGGAACGAAGTCGCGGCTGGTCGCGCGCTGGCCGCGATCGAAGTCGAGCAGGTGAAAGCGGCCCTGGTCGTCGAGCAGCACGTTGCCGGTGTTGAGGTCGGCGTGGTGCACGCCGGCGTCGTGAAAGCGGCGCAGGCACTGGCCCAGGGCCGTCCACTCGGCGTCGCCCATCGGCCGGGTCTGCAGCACGCCTTGCAGCGGTTCGGCGTTGTGGCCGATGCGCTCGGTAAGCAGATGCTGCTCGTAGACCGCGCCCAGGCGGATGACATGCGCGGCGATGGGTCTGGGCACCGGCAGCGCCTGTTCGCGCATCCAGCCCAGCAGGCGCAGTTCGCGCCAGGCGCGGGTGCGCTCCAGGCCCAGCCAGGTGTAGCGCCCGCGCACCAGTTTGCCCACCAGTCCCCCGCGCGCGTAATGGCGCAGCACCCAGTCGGGACCCTCGCTGCGCGGATAAAGCCAGGTGCTGTTGCGACCGCCGCCGAAGGGGCGCAGCGCCTCGTGTTGCCGGATGCCGGCGTCGAACAGGCTGAACCCGGCGTCCGGCCACGCGGCAGGCGCAAACAGCAGATGGCGGTGGCCTTGGGCGCGCTGTTCAAAAGTCATGGCCACAGCATAAGCGAGGTATTTCGGGGGGGTGGCGTGCGTGTCGGCTGCGCGTCACCGAGGCGGGCAGATGCCGCGCGATGGGGTTGCAGGGGGTGACGCCGCGCGCCGATCGCTCAGGGTTGCAGCGTCTGCAAGCGCGGCTGAAGCGTGGCGATGAGCTGCTGCGCGACCTCCGGCGCATAGGGGCGCGGCGGGTACTTGCCCCAGACCGGTCCGGGCCAGGCGTCGTCGCCGGCAAAGCGCACCACGTGGTGCACATGCAGTTGCGCCACGACATTGCCCAGGGCGGCGACGTTGAGTTTGTGGCCCTGCGCGTGCTGCATCAGGGCGCGTGACGCGGTGGTGGACTCACGCCAGAATTGCGCAAGATCAGGGGCATCAAGTTCGTAGAGTTCGCGCAGCCCCGGACGTCGCGGAATCAGCACCAGCCAGGGGTAGCGGGCGTCATTCATCAGGCGAATGCTGCACAGGGCCGCGTCGATCACCGGTAAGGTGTCGGCGGCCAGACGAGGGTCGAGGGTGTAGGCGCTCATGCGGGTGTCAATGTTCTGTGACCTTGTTCCGCCACTCTAAGTGACCGAACGCTTTTGGCGTCATTTCCTCAAGGTACATTCTGCGCATCATGGCCACTTCTGGATCGCTCGCGTCGAGATTGCGAATTGCGTTTGCCGGCGCCACCGGCGCCGTCGGCCAGCATCTGGCCCAGCGGCTGCGCAGCCACCCGGATCAGGTCGCGGTGTGGGCGTGGCAGCGGGCCGGCGCCGAGCCGCCAGACGGGAACTGGAACACCCTTGCGTTTGCCGATGGGGCCTTGCAGGTGCCGGTGGATGCCTTCGTCAGCGCCCTGGGCACGACGCTCAAGCAGGCGGGTTCCAAGGCGGCGTTTCGCGCCATCGATGTCGACGCGGTGCTGGCGCGCGCGGCAGAGGCGCGTGCTCAGGGTGCGCGAACCGCGGTGGTGGTCAGTGCGGTGGGGGCGTCCAAGTCGGCCGCGTCGTTCTACCTGCGCTGCAAGGCCGAGATGGAGGAGGGTATTCTCGCGCTGGAGTTTGAACACGTTCATGTGATGCGCCCTTCGCTGTTGCTGACGCCCCGTCATCCGTCGCGTCCTGCCGAAGCGGTGGGCCAGGCGGTAGCCCCCCTGATGGCACCGGTGCTGCGGGGACGCTTCGTCTACTACCGCCCGGTGAGCGCCGTTGCCGTTGCCGCGGAGATGTGGGCGTGTCTGCAGCGCCGTGCCCCGGAGCGCCTTGTGCATCATTTCGACGGCGAAGGCTGGAAGGCCGCGCCCCTGTGATCGCCCCGGTGCGCCCCCCCCTGACCCATTGCGGGCTGCGGAGTGCCGCATGTTGCTGATGCTTGCGGTGATCATTGCCGGCGCCGTGGCGGCGCCGTGGATCAGCCGGCTGGCCGGGGGGCGGGGGGTCTTCGCGCTGGTCGCCGTGCCGGTGGCGGCCCTGCTGCTGTTGCTGCGCCTGGCCTCTGGCGAAACCGCCGAGGTGCTCGAAGCCTACACCTGGGTGCCGGGGCTTGATGTCGCCGCCGCTTACCGGCTAGACGGGCTGTCGCTGCTCATGGCGGCGCTGGTGCTGGGCATCGGGGTGTTCATCGTCGCCTACGCCGCCAAGTATCTGGAGGGCGACGAACGCCAGCCGCGCTTCATGGCGACGCTGTTGTTGTTCATGGCGGCGATGCTGGGCCTGGTGCTGGCCGATGACGTGATTCTGCTGTTCATCTTCTGGGAGCTGACCAGCCTGACGAGCTATCTGCTCATCGGCTTCGACCACACCCAGGCCAAGGCCCGACAGGCGGCGCTGCAGGGCCTGGTGGTGACCGTGGCCGGCGGCCTGTGTCTGCTGGTGGGGCTGGTCATGTTCGGCGAGATGGCGGGCAGCCATCGGCTTTCGGAGTGGGTGTTGCAGGGCGAGGTGCTGATCAGTCAGCCAACCTCGGGGTGGGCCCTCCTGCTGGTCGTGCTGGGCTGCGTGACCAAGTCGGCGCAGTTCCCCTTCCATTTCTGGCTGCCGAATGCCATGGCGGCGCCGACCCCGGTGTCGGCCTACCTGCACTCCGCCACCATGGTCAAGGCCGGCGTGTTCCTGCTGGCGCGCCTGTACCCGACGCTGGGGGCGCACCCCGGCTGGCAATGGCTGGTGCCGCTGGGCGCGTTCACCGCGGTTTTCGCTGCGTTCATGGCGTTTCGATCCGATGAAATGAAGAAGGTGCTGGCCTACACCACGGTGATGGCGCTGGGCACGCTGACCCTGCTGATCGGGATGGGCGAGGCGCAGGCGGCGGTGGGCTTCCTGCTGGCGCATGCGCTCTACAAGGGGGCGCTGTTCATGCTGGCCGGTGTGATCACCCATGAGACCGGAGCCAAGGCCCTCTCGGGCGTGGGCGGCATGCGGCGTCATCTGCCCTGGACCTGGGGCGCCGCACTGTTTGCGGCGGCATCGGCGGCCGGAGTGATGCCGTGGTTTGGGTTCATCGCCAAGGAACTGCTGCTGGAGTCGGCCCTGGGCCACGGCGCCTGGGTCGTGGTTGCCGCCGTGGTGTCGGCCGGTCTGGTCGGCGGCATGCTGTTCACCGTCGCCCTGCGACCCTTCATCGGCGCCCCGCGGGCGCCCAGGGCGCCCGAGGCGATTCATGAAGCGGGCCCCTGGCTGCTCGCGGGCCCGGTGGCGCTGGCCAGCCTGGGGCTGCTGCTGGGTTTGGTGCCCGGCCTTGCGGATCGGGTGCTGTCGCCGGCCGCGCGCGCGGTCGGGGCCGTTGATCCTGCTGCGCTGGCGCTCTGGCATGGGGTCAACCACGCCTTCGTCGCCTCACTGGGATCGCTGGCGATTGCGGCGCTGGTGTGGTGGCTCTGGCCTCGAACACGGGGCTGGATGGCCGCGGCGGGCTGGGACCGGTTTGGCCCCGAACGCGCGTATGACGCAACACTGGGCGCGCTGGGCGCTGTGGCGGTCGGGGTGACCGCGACACTGCAGTCGGGTCTGCTGCGCCGTTATGTGGCGATCACCCTGCTGAGCACCATCGTGCTGCTGTTTTCGACCCTGCTGCTGCGCGGAGATGCCGTGGCCTGGCCGCAGTTTTCCGCGACGATTTCGGTGCCCATCGTCCTGGCGGCCGGGGTGCTGGTGCTGGCGGTTCTGGCCATCCGCCTCGTGGATGCCCTGAGCGTCGCGCTGATTCTGGGCGCCGTCGGCTTCGGGGTTTCCCTGCTCTATCTCTGGTTTTCGGCGCCGGACCTCGCCATCACCCAGGTGATGATCGAGACCCTGACCACCATCCTGCTGGTGCTGATTCTGTTCCGTCTGCCGCGCATGCGGCGGCTGTCGTCCCCCTCGCAGCGGATGGCCGATATGGTGCTCGCCATTTTCGGCGGCGGCATTGTCTCGCTGGTCTTGTGGCAGGTGATGGCGGCGCCCAGCCCGGTGTCGATTTCAGAATGGCTGATCGCCAGGTCCATGCCCGAAGGCCACGGGCGCAACATCGTCAACGTGATTCTTGTGGACTTTCGCGCGCTGGACACCCTGGGCGAGATCGTGGTGCTGGCGCTTGCGGCCATGGGCGGCTATGCCTTGTTGAAATCTCCGCCGAACACAGGAGAACGTGAGTCATGAGGCGCGATCTTCGCTCTTCGTCGGTCATCCTCAAAGCGGCAGCGCAGTTGCTGCTGCCCCTGCTGCTGCTGCTGTCACTGTTTCTGTTGTTGCGCGGCCACCACGAGCCGGGGGGCGGATTCATCGGCGGACTGGTGGCCGCGTCGGCCATTGCGCTGCATCTTTTTGCCACCGACATGCGCTCGGCCCGCGGCGTGCTGCGGGTGGACCCGCGCAGTTTGATGGGCGTGGGCCTGCTGGTCGCGCTGCTGGCGGGAATCGTCGGTCCGCTCACCGGCGGTCCGCTGTTGGCGGGGCGCTGGGTTGACCTCACGGTGCCGATACTCGGCGAGCTGCACCTGGGCACGCCGATCCTGTTTGACGTGGGGGTCTACCTGGTGGTGGTGGGATCGGTGCTCACCTTCGTCTTGACGCTGGCCGAAACGGGGGAGGGTTGATGTCGGCTGATCCGTGGTTGGTGCTGTTGATTGGCGGGCTCTACAGCTGCGCCTTCTACATGATGCTGCGCCGCTCGCTCACCAAGACGCTGTTCGGCCTGGTGCTGCTGTCCAACGCCGCCAATCTGCTGATCTTCGTGGCCGCTGGCGTGACCATCGGCCGCCCGGCGCTGGTGCCGGATGGCCTGCAGGCGCCCGAGGGCCTGGTGGCCGACCCGCTTGCCCAGGCCTTCATCCTGACGGCCATTGTCATCGGCTTTGGCGTCCTGGCCTTTGCGGTGGTGTTGATCCGCCGTGCCCACGAGGTGCTGGACGTGGACGATTTTGATGAACTCAAGGACGCTGAGCAGTGAGTCTGCTGGTTGCCCTGCCGTTTCTGATTCCGATGGTGGCCGGTTCGGTGTCGCTGCTGGCGTGGCCGTCGCGCCGCGCGCAGCGTGCCATCGCGGTGGTGGGCACCGCGGGACAGCTCATCGCCGCGGTGGTGTTGCTGGTGGTGGTGTGGAACGACGGCATCCAGGTCCTTGCGGCCGGCGCCTGGCCGGCGCCTTATGGCATCACCCTGGCGACGGACCTGCTGTCGGCGCTGATGGTGCTGATGACCGGCATCACCGGCTTTGCGGCCGCGCTGTATTCGCTGCCCACCATTTCGAGCCGCATGGAGCGCAACGGCTACTACCCGCTGATGCACATGCTGCTGGCCGGCGTGGCGGGGGTGTTTCTCACCACCGATCTGTTCAATCTTTACGTCTGGTTCGAGATTCTGCTGCTCGCCAGTTTCGCCTTGCTGGCGATGGGGCAGGAGCGGGCGCAGATGGCGGGCGCGCTCAAGTACGTGGTGTTGAACCTGTTTTCGTCGGCGATGTTTCTCAGTGCCCTGGGCCTGCTCTACGGCCTCGCCGGCACGCTGAACATGGCCGACCTGGCGGTCAAGCTTCCCGCGCTGGACGACGGCGGTCGGGTGACGCTGGTCTCGATGCTGTTCATGTTGGCGTTTTCGATCAAGGCCGCGTCCTTTCCGCTGTTTTTCTGGCTTCCGGCCAGTTATCACACCGCGCCGGTGGCGGTGTCGGCGCTGTTTGCGGGCCTGCTCACCAAGGTCGGCGTGTACTCGCTCTACCGCACGTTTACCCTGGTGTTCACCGAAGATGTGCCCTGGACGCACGGCTGGCTGCAGGTCTCCGCCGGATTCACCATGGTGGTGGGCGCGCTGGGGGCGCTGGCGCAAACTGACATTCGTCGCACCTTCGCGTTTCTGCATGTCAGCCAGATCGGTTACATGCTGATGGGGCTGGCGCTGTTCACGCCCATCGCACTGGCGGCCGGGGTGTTCTATTTCGCCCACCACATCATCATGAAGTCCAACCTGTTCTTTCTGTCGGGCGTGATTTACCGGCTTGGCGGCAGTTACCGTCGCGACGAACTGGGCGGGCTGTGGACGGCCAGGCCCTGGTTGTCGCTGGTGTTTCTGGTGCCCGCCCTGTCGCTGTGCGGCATTCCGCCGCTGTCCGGATTCTGGGGCAAGCTGCTGATCGTGCGCGCCGGGGTCGATGCCGGCAGCGGATGGCTGCTGGCGGCAGTGCTGGTGACCAGCGTGCTGACCCTGCTGGCCGTCATGCGGATCTGGGCGGACGTGTTCTGGAAGGCCGCGCCCCAAGACCGACCGGTGCGTCGTGCGCCCTTGCCGGCGATGCTCTGGGTGGTCACGGTGGGCCTTGCGGCCGGGACCCTGTGGATTGGCTTCACCGTGGAGCCGCTGTGGGCGCTGGCCGAGCGGGCCAGTGCGCAATTGCTGGATCCCTCGGCCTACATCGAGGCGGTGCTGTCACCGGAATTGCCATGACGCCTTATGTGTACAACCTGAGCCTGATGCTGGTCTGGGCCTTGATTACCGGCGACCTCAGCCTGCAGAACCTGACCCTGGGGTTTCTGATGGGCTACGGCGTGCTGGCCTTTGCGCTGACCTCGGACGAGATGGACCCCCGCTTCCGGGCGTATGCCAAGCGCATGCCGAAGGCCCTGGTCTTTCTGCTTCGGTTCTTGAAGGACATGGTGATGTCGAACCTGCGCGTGGCCTACGACGTGGTCACGCCGACCCACCTGATGCACCCCGCCATCATCCGCCTGCCGTTGGAGGCACGCACGCCGGGGGAGATCACCTTTTTGGCCAACATCATCTCGCTCACCCCCGGAACCCTCTCACTGGATGTGAGCGATGACGGCAAGGCATTGTTCGTGCATGTCATGTACCTCGACGATGAAGCGCAGACGCTGGCCGAGCTCAAGTCACTGGAAGCGCGGATGCTGGAGTTGATGCGATGAACGCGATCGTGGCGACGGTGATTTTCGGGCTGCTGCTGCTCGCGCTGATGCTGTCCTCGTTGCGCCTGGTCATCGGTCCCAGCGCCGCAGATCGGGTGGTGGCACTGGAGGTGATCGCCAGCATCATGATTGGCATGCTCGCCACTTACGCGGTCTTCTACAGGGTGCCGCAGGCGCTGGACGTCGCCATGGTGCTGGCGCTGACCGGCTTTCTGGCGGCCATCGGCGTGTCCCGTTATCTGGTGCAGCGCGTGGTGCAGGGGGAGCGCGAGGCCGCCGACAAGGAGAAGAAATGATCGTGGGTCACATCATCATGCTGCTGGGCGCCGTGTTCATGCTGCTGGCGGCCGTGGGATCGGTGCGCATGCCCGATCTCATGACCCGCATGCACTCCACCACCAAGGCCGGCGCGTTCGGGGCCGGGATGATGCTGATCGGCGTCACGCTGGAGTTCTCGGCGCTGGACATCCAGGTGCGCGCCATCGCCATTCTGCTGTTCATTCTGTTGACCACACCGGTGGCGGCACACGCGATTGGTCATGCGGGCTATCTGAGCGGCGCAAAAATGTGGGAGGGAACGCTGAAAGATGAGCTGAAGGATCAGTTGGGCGCTCATCCCCCGTCGGACGCAGCAGCGGCGGATGCCACACCGAGTAGGCCCGCTTCGGAAGATTTTCCGACAGCCAGGTGAGCATGTCGGTCCAGATGCGCTGGGCGTGTGACGGGCTGGGCATCAGCCCCGCGTGCGGCAGCTCCAGGGTGATGACCGGCAGCCCGAGGTCGACCCCCGCGTAGTTGCCCAGCGAGCCCGGAAAAATGCCCAGTTGCCGCAGGGGCAGCGGGCCAAAACGGCGGGGCGGCTTCTGGGGCCCGTCAAAATCGAGCAGGCCGTAGGGCGCATGCACGCTGACGATGGCATGGGGCTGAAACGCCGCGATGTGCGCCGTCAGCCATTGCGCCTCGGGCGCCGACAGCGCCGCAGCGCCCGGAAAGCGGCGCGGGTCGGAGCCGGTGCGGCGCTTCCAGTAATCCATGGCGCGCGCGTCCCAGTCGGCCGAGGGAAAGTTGCGGTTGAGGTCGATGCCGCCCAGGTTCATGCGCCGTGAGGGCCGGGCCAGCAGCCCATCGGGATTGGACGCCGGAATGACCCGCCAGTGGAAGGGCTGCAGGCGTTCGGTTTGCAGGCGCTCCATCCACAGGAAGCTGAGGCTCACCGAGGTCAGCTCATCGCCGTGCATGCCGCCGATCATGAGAATCCGGGGCGCGTCGGGATCGGCCGGACGCGGCGCGAAGTCCTTGAACACCAGCGGAAATCCGCTCTGCGAACCGGCATCGGCGCGCAACTCCAGTGCCAGGCACTTGGCCTCGTCGACGCTGCGCAACCGCTGCGCAAAGGCGTGGCAGGCCTGGGCGGTGGTGCCGAGCGGCATCATCGGCACCTGGGCCATCACGGCAAGCGGCAGCGCCGTCAGCACAAAAAACCCGGCCAGAAGCCGGGTCGGGATGCGTGCCTTCATGGTGCTTTACTTTCGACGCTCTTCACGAACCTTGTTCACCAGAAAGTCGGTGATTGCCAGCATCTGTTCAAAGCCACCCGCCATGGACGGATTGGTGGTGTACTTGCCGCCGACCACAATGGTCGGCGTGCTGGTCACGCCGTAATCGCGTGACAGTTTTTCGGCGCGACGGACCCGTGCATCAACCGCAAAGCCGCTCAGGGTGTTCTGCACCACGTCGGGCATCAGCGACGTGTTGGCCTCGAACAGGCCGACAATCTGCGCCTCGGTGGCCAGCGGCTGATTGCGCACGTGCATGGCCTCGAAGAGCTTGTTGTGCATGTCGTCCATCACCTTGAGCGTTTCGGCCGTGTAGAAGGCTTTGCTGTGCAGCACCCCCACCGGACGCCCGAGGCTGTTGGGAACCGCTTCAAACTGCACATCGGCGGCCAGCTTCTTCTTCCACGGCGTGAGGGTGGCCTCGAAGTTGTAGCAGTGATTGCAGCCGTACCAGAAGAATTCCTGCACGGTGACCTTGGCCGGATCTGCCGGAGCCTGCACGTCGCGGACTTCGCGGTAGTCCTTGCCTGCAACGAAACTGGGCGAGGAGGTCTGCGCGGAGCAGGCGAATGTCAGGCAGGTCAAACCCAGGGCAAAGACACGTAACAGCATGCTGATCTCCTGATGTATGCGCGGCCACGCCCCGAGTCGGGTGCCTTGCCGCGGTGGGATATGACGCTGTGGAATAACCCCCAGCGCCTTTACCGGATCTGAAGTCCGTTCAGATATGAGGCGAGGGCATCGATTTCTTCGTCGGTCAGTTTTTCGGCAACGGCAGCCATGATCTTGCCGTGGGCCGTCTCGATGCCGTCACCGCTGCGGTAGGCGCGCAGTCGCTTGGCCGTGTAGGTGGCGTGCTGACCGGCGACCTTGGGATACCCCGCTGCCGGGTTGCCCACGCCGTTGGGCGCATGGCAGCCGGCGCAGCCCAGGATGCCGCGCTCCAGATCGCCCGCGCGATACAGCGGCTCGGCGATGGCCACCGATTCTTCGCTGGCCACGCCCGGCTTGGCGGTCTGCTCGGCGAAGTAGGCCGCCAGATCACGCATGTTCTGTTCGGTCAGTCCTGCGGCCTGTGCGGACATGAGCGGATTCTTCCGCGTGCCCTCCTTGAAGGCCTTCAGTTGCTCGAAGGTGTAGCGCGCGTTCTGCTGCGCCAGGCTGGGCCACTCCGGATTGCCGCTGACGCCGGCGGGGCCGTGGCAGGCAGCGCAGGTGCCGGCCAGCTTTTCGCCGGCGGCGGCATCGCCTTTGACAAACAGATTACCCGAGGTTTCGGCGGCAGCGAGCAGCGGTGCGCACAGGGCAAGGGCAAGGACCAGACGCTTCATATTTGGGGGGCTCCGGAAAGATCGATGCGCTGTTCAGGCGTCGACCGGGTATAAGGTTCTGAAGAATCCGCAATTCTACACTCAAGGCCTCATGTCACAGAACCCATTTGCACGCGCGACCTTTTTATTGTCCTGCGCCCGTATCGAGCAACTGCCCGATGACACCTTGCCGGAGATCGCTTTCGCCGGCCGTTCCAATGCCGGAAAGTCGTCAGCGCTGAACACCCTCTGCGGCCTGCGCGCACTTGCGCGGGTCTCCAAGACCCCCGGCCGCACCCAGTTGATCAACCTGTTCGAGGTGCCGGGCGGCCGCTTCGTGGACCTGCCCGGCTATGGCTATGCCCAGGTGCCCGGACAGGTCCGGCGCGATTGGGGCAAGCTCATCGAGCAGTACATGCAGGTTCGCCAGACCCTGGCGGGCGTGGTGTTGATCATGGACATTCGTCATCCCCTCACCGACTTTGACACGCAGATGCTGGACTGGGCCAAGGCGCGGCACATGCCCATTCATGCGCTGCTGACCAAGGCCGACAAGCTGGGCTACGGTGCCTCGAAGAACACCCTGTTGTCAGTGCAGAAGGCCCTGGCCGATCGTGAGCAGCCCGCCTGTTCGGTGGCGCTGTTCTCGGCCACCGCGCGGACCGGGCTCGAACCGGCACGCGAACACCTCATGGCCTGGCTGGGCATCGAGGCCACGGGCCAGCCCCGGGTCGATGGCGACAGGGCCCCAGAGCCGGAAGGCGATTGATCGGGGCGCGGACGTTCACCCATAAAAACACCCGACGGCTCAGGGAAACCGTCGGGTGACCAAAATTCCGGCGGTGGGGGATGCCGGAAATGCCGCCCCAGGGAGAGAGAGCGGGAGAGCCAGAAGGGAGGGCTGCCTCTCGCTAATTGAGACGGCGCATTGCAGATAAAGTTCAGCGGCGGGGCCCTATCAAGTGTGTGCGACTGGTCGCACTGCGGCGGCGCGGGCAGAACCTCGCCCAAAAAAACACCCGACGGCTCGGGGAAACCGTCGGGTGACCATACTCCGGCGTTGGGGGGTGCCGGAAATGCCGCCCCAGGGAGAGAGGGCGGGAGAGCCAGAAGGGAGGGCTGCCTCTCGCTACGTCAGACGACGTTTCCCCGGAAAAGTTCGCGGGTGGCGCGCTGCCGTTTTCGTGACCATGTTCACGCGGCGGTGCCGGGCGTCCGTAATCCTGCATAAAATCAACGGACTGCAATCGGATTAGGGAGGGTCATGGCCGGCTGCCCGGCCCTCATGTCGGCCCTGATCCCGGCTGCGCCCACCCCCTGGTGACCGGCGCGGTCAGCTGCTTGCGCTGCCCTCGCGGCCGTGTGCGGCGTCCCAGTGCGCGCCGATGCCGAAGTCGGCCACCAGTGGCACCTTCAGCGGCGTCATGCGGCACATGCGTTCGGCAATGGTCTGCGCATGCTGGCGCAGCGCGGCCTCGGGGCCTTCAAACACCAGTTCGTCATGCACCTGCATGATCATCTGCACCTCGGGCGCGGTGTCGGCCAGATAGGCGTCGAGGTCGATCATGGCCATCTTGATCAGATCAGCAGCCGTGCCTTGTAGCGGCGCGTTGATGGCAATGCGCTCGGCGCCCTGGCGCAGGGCGGCATTGCGGGCGCGAATGTTCGGCAACAGCAGGCGGCGGCCAAACCAGGTTTCGACATGGCCCTGCTCGTGCGCCTTGGCGCGGGTGCCGTCCATGTAGGCCTTGACGCCGGGGTAGCGGTCGAAGAAGCGCTCGATGATGCTGGCAGCCTCGCCCCGCGTGACGCCGATGTTGCGTGCCAGCCCGAATGCCGAAATGCCATAGATCAGGCCGAAATTGATCGCCTTGGCGGCGCGGCGCTGGTCATCGGTGACTGCGGCGCTGTCGAGGCCGAACACCTCGGCGGCCGTGGCGCGGTGGATGTCCTGCCCGCTGACGAAGGCGTTGATCAGCTTTTCGTCTTCGGAAAAATGCGCCATGAGGCGCAGTTCTATCTGCGAATAGTCGATGGCCAGCAGCGCCTTGCCCTCGGCGGCGATGAAGGCCTTGCGAATCTCGCGCCCGGCATCGGTACGGATGGGGATGTTCTGCAGGTTCGGGTCGGTCGATGACAGCCGCCCGGTGGCGGCCACCGCCTGCTGGTAACTGGTGTGCACGCGGCCGGTCTGCGGGTTGACCATCTGCGGCAGGGTTTCGGTGTAGGTCGAGCGCAGCTTCGACAGGCTGCGCCAGTCGAGGATCAGTCGCGGCAGCGGATGCTCGCTGCTCAGCTCTTCCAGAACGTCTTCGGCGGTGGAGGGCTCGCCCTTGGGCGTGCGCGCCTTTACCGGCAGCTTGAGTGTGTCGAACAACAGCGCGCCGATCTGCTTGGGCGAGCCCAGATTGAAGGGGCCGCCGGCGGCTTCGAAGGCTTCGGCCTCCAGCCGCTCCATGCCTTTGTGCAACTCGGCGCTCAGGGCCTTGAGCTTCTTGGGGTCGATCTGTACGCCGCGCGCTTCCATGGCGGCCAGCACCGGCACCAGCGGGCGCTCCAGGGTTTCATAGACCCGCGCCAGTTGCGGATCGGCGCTGAGACGCGGGAACAGCACCTGATGCAGACGCAGGGTGATGTCGGCGTCTTCGGCGGCGTAGGGCGCGGCCTGCTCCAGCGCGATCTGGTCGAAGGTGAGCTGCTGCTTGCCCTTGCCGGCCACGTCGCTGAAGGTCGTCGTCGTGAAATTAAGATGGGCCTTGGCCAGCGAGTCCATGTCGTGGCGATGGCTGCCGGCATCGAGCACGTAGCTTTGCAGCATGGTGTCGTGCAGCACGCCGCGCAGGCGGATGCCGTGGCGGGCCAGCACATTGATGTCGTACTTGAGGTTCTGGCCCAACTTGGCGCGGGTCGGATCTTCGAGCAGCGGCTTGAGCCTGGCGATGACGTGGTCCATGGCCAGCTGCCGGGGCACGTCGAGGTAGCGGTGCCCGACCGGAATGTAGGCGCCCTTGCCGGCTTCGGTGGCCAGGGCAATGCCGACCAGGCGCGCCCGGTGGGCGTCGAGCGCGTCGGTCTCGGTGTCGACGCAGATCAGTTCGGCGTTCTGCAGCCGGGCGACCCAGTCGTCGAGTTGCGTTTCGGTGAGCACGCACTCGGTCTCGGTCTGGACCTGTGCAGCCGCGTCGCTGGCAACCGGCGGCGCGCCTGCGGCCGGTTTCGACGCCGACGCAGCCACCACCGACGCCAATTCGCCCTCGTCCGTCCGCCGGGGCAGCTCACGCGCGCCCTTGAAGCCGAGACGGTCGAGCAGCGCATTGACGCGATCCTGATCGGCCGGGCCGGGCACCAGCGTGTCCAGGCTGACCGGCAATGCAACGTCGCAGACCAGGGTGACCAGCTTCTTGGACAGGGGCAGATGGTCGGCGGCTTCGCGCAGGCGTTCGCCAGCCTTGCCCTTGATGGCGTCGGCGTTGGCCAGCAGCGCGTCCAGGCTGTCGTACTCCGCCAGCCACTTGGCCGCCGTTTTGGGGCCCACGCCGTTGACGCCGGGGATGTTGTCACTGGTGTCGCCGATGAGGGTCAGGTAATCGATGATCTGCCCGGGGTTCACGCCGAACTTCTCGACCACGCCGGCCGGGTCGAGGCGCCGGTTCTTCATGGTGTCGAGCAGGTGTACGTCGGGGCCGACGAGCTGCGCCAGGTCTTTGTCGGAACTGACGATCAACACGTCCAGCCCCGCGCTGCGGGCCTGCGCCGTCAATGTTCCGATCACGTCATCGGCCTCGACGCCATCGACGGTGATCACCGGGAGTGCCATGGCATCGAGCAGCTCGCGAATGCGCGGAAACTGGCTTTTCAGATCGTCCGGCGTGTCGCCGCGATTGGCCTTGTACTGCGGATACCAGTCGTTGCGGAAGGTGTTGCCCGGCGGATCGAAGACCACGCAGAAACGTTCGGGCTGGTAGTCCTTGTTGAGCCGCCGCAGCATGTTGAAGAAGCCGAACACCGCGCCGGTGGGTTCGCCCTCGGGGCTGGTCAGCGGCGGCAGCGCGTGAAAGGCGCGAAACAGCCACGACGAGCCATCGATGAGAATCAGCGGTGCGCTGCGGCCGGTGTCGGTCATGGCAGGGTGTGCTCGCCGCGAATGAGATCGTCGAAGGTTTCGCGCTCGCGCACGATGTGCAGGCGGTCGCCGTCGACCATCACCTCGGCCGCGCGGCCGCGGGAGTTGTAGTTGGACGCCATGGTGAAGCCATAGGCGCCGGCCGAGCGGATCGCAAGCAGGTCGCCCTCTGCCAGCGCCAGTTGCCGGTCACGCCCCAGCCAGTCGCCGGTTTCGCAGACCGGACCGACGATGTCGTAGGTGTGCTCGGCTTCGCCGCTGTCGGCGGTGACGCGCACGATGTCCATCCACGCGTTGTACAGCGCCGGCCGCAGCAGGTCGTTCATGGCGGCGTCGACCACGGCGAACCGCTTGACCTCGCTGGTTTTCAGCACTTCAACGCGGGTGATCAGCACGCCGGCATTGGCGGCAATCGACCGGCCCGGCTCGGTGTGCAGCGCCAGACCGCGGCCCAGCAGCTTTCCGGTGACGGCGGCCGCCCACGCGGCCGGGGTGGGCGGCACCTCGTCGCGGTAGCGCACGCCCAGGCCGCCACCGACATCGATATGGTGCAGTCGAATGCCCTGCGCCGACAGCCGGTCCACCAGGGCCAGCACCCGGTCCAGCGCGTCGAGGAACGGCTGCAGCTCCAGCAGTTGCGAGCCGATGTGGCTGGCGATGCCCTCGATGCGGATGCCGGGCAGGCGCGCGGCTTCGGCATACAGCACTTCGGCCGCAGCGAATTCCACCCCAAACTTGTTCTGCTTCAGGCCGGTGGAAATGTAGGGGTGGGTCTTGGCGTCAACATCCGGGTTCACACGCAGGGCAATCGGCGCGATCTTGCCGTTGGCCATGGCGACGCGGTTGAGGCGTGCCAGTTCCGAGGCCGACTCGATGTTGAAGCAGCCGATGCCGGCGTCCAGCGCCAGGGCCATCTCGGCCTCGGTCTTGCCCACGCCCGAGAACACCACTTTGCGCGGGTCTCCGCCTGCCGCGATGACGCGTTGCAGTTCGCCGCCCGAGAC
>OJGS01000025.1_pt1 | contig 75029 bp, 66 predicted proteins | sample 1594531 | NCBI WGS metagenome assembly OJGS01 (sample SAMN05416816, study PRJEB24817) | seawater metagenome | isolation source: Sea water | place: Canada:Atlantic | collected 2013-07 | reverse complement strand
TGATGCCAATGCCGCCCACGGCCAATGACACCAGCGCGATCGACGCCAGCAGGGCCGTGAGTGTGCGGGTGCTTTCGGCGCTGGCGGTGGCGATCTCGCCAAGATTGCGGATGGTGAAGTCGTCGGTCCCGCCCGGTGCGATGCGGTGGCGATCGCGCAGCAGCGTGGCAATCGCGGTTTCGGCGCGGGCCGTGTCCTGTGCCGACATGGCGCTGACCACGATTTGCCCGGGCACGAAAGTCGACAGGTTGCGTTCAACCCGCGTCAGGTAGGCGCTCACCGGCACGAACACCGTGTCGTCATTGTCGCCGCCCCAGCCGCTCTGGCCCTTTGCGTCGAGCACGCCGATCACTTCGAAGGGGGCCTGGCGAATGCGGATCAACTGGCCGACCGGGTCGGCATCTGCGCCGAACAGCTCGGCCACCACGGTGCGTCCCAGCAACGCCACGCGCTGGTTGTTGTTGACGTCGGCCTCCGTAATGGCGCGGCCCCAGGCCACACCCCAGTTGCGGATCGGCAGATAGTCCGGGGTAATGCCGTGCACCGTGCTCGTCCAGTTGGCCGACTCACTGATCACGTCGGCCGTGGTGCGGATCTGCGGTGCGGCGTGACGCACCGAGGGCAGGGTGGCGATGGCGTCCAGGTCATGCCAGGTCAGGGTGGGCTGGCTGCCGGCACCGCCGCGCGCGCCGCTGGAATGCGACGTGCCAGAAGTCACGATCAGCATGTGGGTGCCCATCGACGCAAAGGTTGCTTCGACCCGCTGTTTGGCGCCTTCGCCCAGGGACACCATGGCGATGACGGCGGCCACGCCGATGATGATGCCCAGCGCCGTCAGAAACGCCCGCAGGCGGTTGCGCAGCAGCGCCCGCAGGGCAATGCGCACGGTCAGCAGCGGGTTCATGCGCGCACCCCGGCTTGCGTGCGGTCGCTGCCGATGACGCCGTCACGCAGGGTGATAACGCGGCGCGCGTGGGCGGCGATGTCGGCTTCGTGGGTGACCAGCACCACGGTCATGCCCTCGGCGTTGAGCCCTTGCAGCAGCCGCATGATGTCGACACTGGTGGTGGAGTCGAGGTTGCCGGTGGGCTCGTCGGCCAGCAGCAGCGGCGCCTCGGTGACCAGCGCGCGGGCAATGGCCACGCGCTGCTGCTGGCCTCCTGAAAGCTGGCTGGGGTGGTGATCGAGCCGCTCACCCAGCCCGACCCGCTGCAGCGCGGCGCGGGCGCGGGCGCGCCGGTCGCGGGCGCTGACGTTGGCGTAGAGCAGCGGCAGCTCGACATTTTCCAGCGCCGAAGTACGGGTCAGCAGATTGAAGCTCTGGAAGACGAAGCCGATGAAGCGGTTGCGGATGTCGGCCAGCTCGCGGCGGCTCAGGCCGGCCACGTCCCGTCCCTGCAGCCGGTACTGGCCCTGGGTGGGGCGGTCCAGACAGCCGAGGATGTTCATGAGGGTCGATTTTCCCGACCCGGAACTGCCCATGATCGCCACGGATTCGCCCGCCTCGACGCGCAGATCGAGGCCCTTGAGCGCCATCAGCGGCGTGCCGCCCATCGGGTAGATGCGGGTGACGCCCTGCAGCGACAGCAGCGGGGCATCGGCCATCAGAACATCCTGAAGCGGCGCGAACCACCACCCTGTGCCGCGTCCTCTTCGGCCCGGCCGACCAGCACCTCCAGGCCCGGCGCGGCATCATCGCCCCGCCATTCGGTGTACTGCCCGTCGTTGAGGCCGAGCTGCACGGCACGGGCCTCGGGCTCGCCAGCGGGCGACAGCGTCCAGACCACGCCGCTGCCGCGTTTGCGCGCGGGTGGGGAGGTGCCGGGCGGGCGGAAACGCAGGGCCGCATTGGGGATGCGCACCGCGTCCCGTTCTTCGGCAATCAGGATGCTGACATTGGCCGTCATGCCCGGACGCAGCTTGAGCTCGGGGTTGTCGACATCGATCACCGCGTCGAAGGTGACGACGTTCTGCAACACATTGGCGGCATTGCGAATCTGCCGCAGCGTGCCCTCGAACGGCTCGTTGGGGAAGGCGTCCACGGTGAAGCTGACCTGCTGGCCTTCTTCAAGCTGGCCGATGTCGGCCTCCGAAATGGCCGCCACGACCTGCATGTCGCGCAGGTCCTGGGCCAGGGTGAACAGCACCGGGGCCTGCAACGACGCCGCCACGGTTTGACCGACATTGACCGCGCGAGAGAGGACGATGCCGTCGGTTGGCGACACGATGTTGGTGAAACGCAGATTGGCCTCGGCTTCGACCAGTGACGCCCGGGTCTGCTGCACGCTGGCTTCGGCAGAGCGCAGGTCGGCGCGGGTGGTGGCGACTTGCGCCCTGGCGGTGTCGAGCTCGCTTTCGGACACCAGTTTGCGCTCGGTGAGTTCGCTGATGCGGCGCTCCAGGCGCTGGGCTTCGGTGAGCTGAATGCGCGCACGCGCGACATTGGCCTGGGCCACGGCCAGGTTGGCACGCGCCCGCTGCACGGCCGCTTCGAACAGCGAGGGGTCGATGCGGGCGATCAGGTCACCCTGCTTCACCTCGCTGTTGAAATCGGCGTGCAGCGAGGCGATGCGCCCGCTGACCTGACTGCCGATTTCAACCGTGACCAGCGCCGACAGGGTGCCGGTGGCCGCCACCGTAAGGGCCAGATCGCCGCGATCGATGATGGCGGTCGTGAAGGCCGGCCCGGCCTCCGGTTCGGCGCGCAGGGTGTTGAACCCCCACCAGGCCAGCCCGAGCACGACAAGCAACAGCCCGACACGGCGGGGCCAAACCGAAGGAGAAATGCTCATGGGCTCAAAGGTCACCGGGTGCACGAAAAAGGCAGGGCCATAGAGCGCCCTGCCTGGTGAAAGTTGCAGCGGAGGTCAAAACCGAAGCCCAGCGGCGCGGTGCCCGCCGCCCCTCACGGGTGATCGCGCGTGGCGGCCTCCTGGGGTACAGCAGCAGCGTCGGCCACCTCGGCCGCCTCGACGGCTTCGGCGGGCGCCTGGGGGCTGAAGCGTTTGATGTAGTCCATTGCCGGTGCGGTGGCCCGTGTTGCCGGCGCCTCGCCCACTGGCTGGCCGTTGCCGAGCAGGGGCTCGGGCGCCGGGGCCGGCGTGGCATCGGTCTCCGCATCTGCAGGCTTGGCCGCTGCGCCGGTCCCCGTGTCTTCAGCTGCGGGGGTTGGGGCGTTCGATGCAGGTACCGGCGCGGGGGATTCGGCGTCGATGTCGGTCTGGCCCGCATCGATCGCATCGGGCGGCGCCAGCGGCGTGGCCGCGCCTTCGGCCCTGGCCTCGTCCTCGGGCACGGCCGTGGCGGTCACTTCAACGGCCGCAATGACCGGGTTCGACGCGTCCGGCTCTGCGGCCGCAACCGCCACCGCTTCGACCTCGGCGGCTGGTGGCGGCACGGGTGAGTCCTCGACCGCCGCCGAGGTCACGGAAGGGACTTCGACCACGACCGGTGCCGCATCGTCGGCGTCGGCGTCTTCGGCGACTTCACTGACGGCAGCGCTTGCGGCCACGACCACCGGCGTCTCGATCTCGGTGCCCTCCTCGGAAGGCGCCGGCGCAGCCACGTCGCTGTCGGATGCCGGCGCCGCCGCTGTGGGGTCATTGACCGTGCCGGCGGCCTTGTTGCGACCCCGACCGCGTCCACGGCGATTCCGGCGATTGCGCGGGCTCTTCAGCGCACCCGGTTCATTGTCGTCGGAGCTGTCGTCGGTGCTGCCGTCGAGCGCAGCGTCGTCGTCCTCGTCTGCGAGAGTCTCAGTGTCGTCCTCGTCGCGTGCGACCGCCTCGCGGGACGGCGGCGCGGCGGAGGCGGGCGCCGGTGCGGGCATTGCGCCCGCCGCACTGGCGTCTACCGGCTTCATGACCAAGGTGTCGGGCAGCGGCTCAGATTCTGCGGTCTGCGCGTGCGTGGCCTCAGCCACCGTGGCCGCGGCTGCGGTTGCGCTGGCGACGCTCAGGGTTTCGGCGCTGCCGCTGTCCTGCACGCTGCCCGACGAGGCGCGGCTGCGTCCCCGACCGCCACGGCTGCGGCGACGGCCGCTGCGACCCTCGCTGCGAGCTTCCGAGGCCGGGTTGGCGGCGGCGTTGCGATCGACCTCTTTGCCGCCCCGTTCGCTGTCGGGGGGCGGCGCTGCGCCGACGACGGCCAGCCGCGGCTGGGCCGGCTGTGGCTGATCGCGGCGGCCGCGGGGCTCGTTGCGCTCTTCGGGACGGCCATCGCCACCCCGCGCCCCGCGCCGGGCACTGTTGCGACCGCCGCGTTCGCGACGTCGATGGCTGCGCGCGTCGTCCTCGCTGCGGCCGGGCTGTGCCGGTTTCGGAGGGGGCTCGACCGCCACCGGACTGGCCTTGGCACCCAGCCCCAGCCACCGCAGAAACTGCAGGATCAGGCTGCCGAGTGTGGCCGAGGCCACCGTGGTGTCGGCCGCCTTGACCACTGGCTGCAGTGCCTCGGCCGCCGCAGCCGGGGCGGCCGGCGGCGGTGCGCTGGGGGCGATCTGCGCCACTGCGGGCCGTGGTGCCGGGCGCACCGGGGCCTGGGCCTCGGAATCGTCCTTGGTGGTGTCGAAATTACGCGCCAGGAAGTAGCTGATCGAGGCGTTGTCTTCGAGGTTGAGATGGTCCCCGCGCACACGCTTGATCTCGAAGTGCGGTGTCTGCAGGGTCGCGTTGGGCACGATGGTGACCTGCACGCGATTGCGCGCTTCGATTTCGCGAATCACCGCGCGTTTTTCGTTGAGCAGGAAGGTGCCGGCATCCACCGGCAACTGCACGATGACCCGAGCGGTGCGGTCCTTCATCGCCTCTTCTTCGATCAGGCGCAGCACCGACAGGCCGGTGGATTCGACCGAACGGATCTGGCCTCGGCCTTCGCAGCGCGGGCAGGCGTGCTGGGCGTGCTCGCCGAGGCTGGGACGCAGCCGCTGGCGCGACAGCTCCAGCAGGCCGAAGCGCGAAATGCGACCCAGTTGGATGCGCGCGCGGTCGGCCTCGGTGGATTGCTCCAGGCGCTTTTCGACGTCGCGTTGATTCTTGCTGCTGTTCATGTCGATGAAATCGATCACGACCAGGCCGCCAAGGTCGCGCAGGCGCATCTGGCGGGCAATTTCTTCAGCGGCTTCGAGGTTGGTGTTGAGCGCTGTTTCTTCGATGTTGCCGCCGCCGGTGGCACGCGCCGAGTTGATGTCGATGGCGGTGAGCGCTTCAGTGCGGTCGATGACAATCGAGCCGCCAGAGGGCAGCCTTACTTCGCGCTCATGGGCCGATTCAATCTGGCTTTCAATCTGATAGCGCGAAAACAGCGGCATCTCTTCAGAATAAAGCTTGAGTTTATCCAGGTCATTCGGCATGGAAAACTGCATCTGCTCGCGCGCGGCAATGAAGATTTCTTCGTTGTCAATCACGACTTCATTGATGTCGGCGCGCAGATAATCGCGCAGCGCCCGCAGCAGAATATTGTTTTCCTGGAAGATCAGGAATGGCGCGTTTTTATTGGCCGCGGCTTCGGTAATGGCCGTCCAGTACGCGACGCGATGGTCGAGGTCCCATTGCAGTTCTTCGACGCTGCGCCCAATGCCATTCGATCGAATGATCAAGCCCATGCCATCGGGCAGGTTCAGGGCATCGAGGGCGGCCTTGGCCTCCTCGCGCTCGTCACCCTCGGCACGCCGCGACACGCCGCCCGCTTTCGGGTTATTGGGCATCAGCACCAGATAGCGCCCGGCGAGGCTGACATAGGTGGTCAGCGCAGCGCCTTTGTTGCCGCGTTCTTCTTTTTCGACCTGAACAATGACTTCCAGCCCCTCGCGGAGCTTGGACTTGTCACCGTTGTAAAAGCCGGGAGCGACCTCTTTCAGCGGCAGAAAGCCGTGGCGTTCGCCGCCGTATTCGACAAAACAGGCTTCAAGTGACGGTTCAACGCGGGTAATTCGGCCTTTGTAGATATTCCCTTTTTTTTGTTCCCGGCTGGCGGTCTCGATATCGAGATCTTGGAGTTTCTGTCCATCAACAATGGCAACCCGGAGTTCTTCGCGTTGGGTTGCATTGATCAAAATGCGTTTCATGGTGGTGCGGCTCGGTAGGAGGCGCACCGCCGCGGCTCAGGGGGTGTGTTTAGGGGTCATAAGGTTGATTTCGTTAAGCCCTTTTGGCATCGCCCGGGAGGCGGCGGCGCAGCGACATTCTTGAGGCGGTCCGCGAGGAGCGCGGGACCGTGTGGTTGGCCGGGCGGGACGGTTTGCTTCTGCTAGGCTTGCGGCGCATTAAGCGCTTCGCAAGAGCAACCGACTTCGCTGGCCTGGCGCCGGTTACTTGCGATTCAAGGGCTTAGCCTTTTTTCGCATCTTAACCGGACGTTCGAGTTTGACACAGAATCGTAGTGAAGTGCGCAAGGTTCGTGTCAGTACGAACGAAGATGGTCAGCGCATCGACAATTTCCTGCTGAAGCAGCTGCCGGGCGTTCCCAAATCCCACGTTTATCGCCTGTTGCGCTCGGGCCAGGTTCGGGTGGATGGCGGTCGCGCCAAGGCCGAGCGCAAGCTGGTGGTCGGTGAAGAAGTGCGCATTCCGCCCGTGCGCATGGCCGAGGCCGGCGACACCAAGCGTCCGCCAGACTCGATGACCCGGCGCCTGCGCGAAGCCATCATTCATGAAGACGCGCATTACCTGGCGGTCAGTAAGCCGGCGGGTTTGGCGTCGCATGCGGGCAGCGGGGTGGATTTTGGCGTGATCGAGGTCGCCCGCGCCTGGGGCACGCATCCGTGGATCGAGCTGGTGCACCGGCTGGATCGAGACACCAGCGGGGTGCTGCTGCTGGCCAAGAATCGCGAGGCCCTGTTGCGCGCCCAGCGGGCGTTCAAGAACGGCACCACGATCAAGAAATACTTTGCCCTGCTGGTGGGCCGTTGGAAGGGTGAGGACCGCGACGTCAATGCCGCCCTGCTCCGCGACGCGGTGTCGGCCGGCGAGCGGCTGGTGCGGATCGTGGAGGATGACGATGACGGCAAGCCCTCGCATTCCCGGTTCTCACCGCGCCAGTGGTATCGCGACGCGACGCTGATGGAAGTGCAGATCTTTTCGGGCCGCACCCATCAGATTCGCGTTCATTCCGCCGCCTTGGGCTACCCCGTGGTGGGCGACGACAAATACGGCGAACGCGAGGTCAACAAACCGTTCCGCGAGCGTGGCTTGAAGCGCATGTTCCTGCATTCCCATTTGCTGCAGCTTCCTGCCGAGGGTGATTTCGAGAAGCTGCTGATCACGGCGCCGCTCCCGAATGAATTGCGCGATGCCCTGAACGGCCTGCCCACGGCGGTGGCCACCCGCAAGCGGCGATGAGCGGTGGGCAGGGGCCATCAGAGACAAGGAGTTCGGCCATGGACGGCTTTAAGTACCGTTTGATCATTTTCGACTGGGACGGAACCTTAAGCGACTCCGCCGCCCAGATCGTCTCCTCCATGCAGCGCGCCGTTGCAGCCCTGGACTTGCCGCCGCGCGCGGACGACGATTTTCGGCAGATGATCGGTCTCAGCTTCGAGGAGGGTCTGGGCCGGGTTTACCCGGATCACGATACGCCCACCCTGATCCGGTTGATCCACGGCTACCGCCGCCAGTGGCTGGGGCAAATGGGTGAGCAGGGCGAGCCGCCCTTGTTCACCGGCGCACTGCCGGCCCTGGAGGTTCTGGCGACGGCAGGGCACACGCTGGCCATTGCCACCGGCAAGTCGCGGGTGGGCCTGGACCGCTCGCTGCAGCATCACCGTGCGGTCCGGCGCCTGATGCACGCCACGCGCACCGCCGACGAAACCGCCAACAAGCCCCACCCATTGATGCTAGAAGAGTTGCTGGCGCGTTTCGAGGTGCCGGTATCCGAGGCGTTAATGGTGGGCGACACCGAATTCGATGTGGCCATGGCCCGCGCCCTGGGCATGGACGTCGTGGGCGTGACCTGCGGGGTCCATCCGCCCGAGCGACTGGTGGCCGCCGGGGCGCTCGCCCTGCTGCCCGACGTGGCGGCCTTGCCCGGTTGGCTCGGCGCCTCCTTGTAGTGGCGCGGCGGGTTCATCAGGGCAGACTGAAGCCGGCCTGTCGCAGCAAGGCGGCGACGCCGATCAGTGGCAGGCCGATCAGCGCGGTGGGGTCGCGCGTTTCGATGGCATCAAAGAGCGTGATGCCCAGACCCTCGCATTTGAAGCTGCCGGCGCAGTCAAGGGCAGGCTCTCTGGCCAGATAGCCGTCAATCTCCGCGTCGCTCAGGGTGCGCAGGTGCACGGTGGTGCAGTCGGCGCCCTGCAGCAGCACGTCATCACGGCCCAGGGCATAGGCCGTGTGGAACTGCACCCGCTGGCCCGACATGGCCTGTAACTGGAGGCGCGCGCGGGGCAGGGTCCCCGGCTTTTCCAGGCGCAGGGCGGCGGTGGAGGCGGCCTGATCCGAGCCCAGCACCCAAACGCCAGGACGCGCGCGGGCAATGGCCTGCACCTTGGCGCGCGCCAGTCGGGCAGCCAGGGCCGGGGCCGGCTCACCGGGCAGTGGGGCCTCGTCAACCGCAGGAGCGGCCACATCGAAGGGCAGGCCGAGTCGGCCCAGCAGTTCGGCGCGGTAGCGCGAGGTGGAGGCCAGGCACAGGGTGGGGGCGGGCGGCATACGGGTGCTTTGACTTGAGGGCGGTCGATCTCTATTATGCGCGGCCATTTTTAGGGGTCATCTGATGTCGTTGCCCCCCACGATTGGCGTGTCGAGTGCGGTTCAGCGGGCTGCGGAGTATGCGGGTCCGGTGGCGGCAGAGCGTTTCGTGCGACTCACGGCCGAAGGGCTGGGTTGGGCCACGCCCTGCCAGGCGCGGTTGCGGTTCGGTCGCGAGGGCCGGCAACGTCAGGTGCATTGCGAGATTCGCGGCGCATTGACGTTGCGATGCGAGCCCTGCGAAAAGCTGTTTGCACGCGAGGTGAACATCACCACGCAGTGGACCTTGGTCGAAAGCGACGAGGCAGAGTTGGCGGCCTTGGCCCATGCCGAGCCGGTGCGGTTCGAAGACGACCAACTGGCGGTTGACGAGGCGCTGGAGCAGGAACTGATTTTGGATTTACCGGTGGTTGCGCGATGTCCGGCATGCGAGCGAACGCTTGCCGAGGCGCCGTCGAACGTCACCCCGGGCGGTCCCACGCACAAGCCATTCGCCGGGCTGCGGCTCGGCAAGCAGTAGAATTGCAATTCATTCGGGTTTTTTCGGCGTTCAACGCCAGCGGAGTTCATCATGGCAGTCCCCCAGAATCGTAAAACGCGCTCCAAGCGTGGCCATCGTCGTTCGCATGACGCGCTCAGCGCGCCTGCACTGTCCATCGACCCGACCTCTGGCGAAACTCACCTGCGTCATCACGTGACCGCCGAAGGCTATTACCGTGGTCGCAAGGTCATCAACACCGCGTCGCCGGATTCCGCCGAAGACGCTTGATGTTGGGCGCCGCGTGCCTGATGTGGCGCGATGCATAACGCAGCCAACAATGTGCGCATTGCGGTAGACGCCATGGGCGGTGACGTGGGGGTGTCGGTCACCGTGCCTGCCGTCATTCTCGCCCTGAAGGCCGATGCCGACCTGCAGATGACGTTGGTGGGTGACCCCGCAGCCATCGAGCCGCTCCTTGCGCGGGTGCCTGCGGCGCTGCGCGCCCGCGTGACCGTGCATCCCGCCTCGGAAGTGGTGGGCATGGACGAGCTGCCCTCCAAGGCGCTGCGGCTCAAGAAAGACTCCTCGATGCGCGTGGCGCTGGACTTGGTCAAGGCAGGCCACGCCGACGCCATGGTCTCGGCCGGCAACACCGGCGCGCTGATGGCAACCGCCAAGTTCGTGCTGAAGACCCTGCCGAAGATCGACCGGCCCGCGATCGTCAGCGCGCTGCCGTCGCTGCGGCCAACCGGGCATGTGCACCTGCTGGATCTGGGCGCCAATGCCGAATGCACCGCCGAGCAACTGGTCCAGTTCGCGGTCATGGGCGTGGCCATGGTCAGTGCGCTGGAAGACGTGGCGCGCCCGCGCGTGGCCTTGCTCAATATCGGCGCCGAAGAGATCAAGGGCAACGAGACCATTCGCACCACGGCGCGGCTATTGCAGGCCATGCCGATCAACTACGTCGGCTATATCGAGGGCGACGGCATTTTTCATGCCGATGTCGATGTGGTGGTGGCCGACGGCTTCGTCGGCAATGTGGCGCTGAAGGCCAGCGAAGGGGTGGCCAAGCTCGTCACCGCGTTCATGAAGCAGGCCTTCTTGCAGAACACGGTGACCAAGCTCGGTGCCGCGCTGGTCAAGCCCATCCTTGCGCGGTTCGCGCAGCGTATCGATCCGCGCATGCACAACGGGGCCAGTTTGCTGGGGCTGCGAGGCGTGGTGATCAAGTCCCATGGCAGCGCCGACGAGTTGGCCTTTGCCAACGCCCTGCGCGTGGCGGCGCGCGAAGCGCGGATTGATCTGCCGAATCGCATCACGGCCCTGTGGAACGCGTCCCAGCTCGCTACCCCTGAGGCCTGAGACAGGCTGCGGCGCGCCAAGTGCGCCCGGGGCGGGTGATCTTCAATTCTCAATTCTTCATGCGGTCAATCAAAGCTCATGCGCATTGCATCAAAAGGAAAAAGTGACGCCGTTCGAACCCGAGTGGCCATCATCGGCGCCGGTTTCGGGGGGCTGGGCATGGCCCATTATCTCAAGCAGGCGGGCTTCGAAGACCTCACGATCTTCGAGAAAAAGGGCGCCCTGGGCGGCGTCTGGCGCGACAACACCTATCCCGGCGCGGCCTGTGATGTGCCGTCGCACCTGTACTCCTTCTCGTTCGAAACCGGCTACCCATGGTCGCACCGCTTCGCGCGCCAGCCCGAAATTCTGGCGTATCAACAACACTGCGCCGAGCGCCACGATCTGCTGCGCCATATTCGCTTCGGTCATGAACTCACCGCGGCCCGTTTCGACCCGGCGCGGGCGATCTGGACCCTAAGCTTTGCAGGCGGAGACACGGTTGAAGCCGACATCGTGGTCAGCGCCGTAGGCCAGCTGCATCGCCCGTCGATTCCCGATATTCCCGGCGCCGAGGGCTTTGCCGGCTTGCGTTTCCACTCGGCCCAGTGGCCTGCTTCGCTGGACCTCAGCGGCAAGCGCGTCGCCGTGGTCGGGACCGGTGCCAGCGCCGTGCAGTTCGTGCCCGAAATTGCGCCGCAGGTCCACACGCTGCACGTCTTTCAGCGCTCGCCCGGCTGGGTGCTGCCCATGGAGTGGGTCTCGCCTGGCGCCGCAGTGCCCTACTCGCCGCTGTCGCGCACACTGTTCAAGGCCATACCGATGCTGGAGGCGCTGGACCGCACCCGCGTCTTCAACATTGCCGAACTGCTGGCCACGGCCTACAACCGTGGCGGCGCCGGCGAGGCGATCATCCGCCGTCTGTGCTTGCGCAACCTGCGCCAACAGGTGGCCGATCCGGTGCTGCGCGACCGGCTCACCCCCGACTTCCCCGTGGGCTGCAAGCGCATTCTGCTGACCTCGCGCTGGCTGCCGGCGCTGACCCGCGACAACGTGGAGGTGGTGACCGACGGCATCGAAACCATCACCCCGACTGGCGTGCGCACGGCCGATGGCATGCAGCGTGATGTCGACGTGCTGATCTACGGCACGGGTTTCGCAGCCACCGATTTTCTGGCGCCGATGGCCGTCACTGGCCGTGATGGACAAGACCTGCGCGGCGGTTGGCAGCAGGGTGCCGAAGCCTATCTGGGCATGTCGGTGGCGGGGTTTCCCAACTTTTTCATGCTCTACGGGCCCAACACCAACGTCGGATCCGGCTCGATCATCGTGATGCTTGAAGCCCAGCAGCAGTACATCGTTCAGTTGTTGCAGGCGCGCGCGGAGCGGGGCGGGGTGGCCCTCGACGTACGGCCCGAGGCGCAAGCCCGATATAACGCCGAGATTCAATCCCGCAGCGAGAACACCACGTATGCCGGCGACTGCCAGAGCTGGTACAAGACCGCCGACGGCCGCAACACCAACAACTGGGTGGGCACCATGCGGGAATTCCGGCGTCGTACCCGCCGCCCCGATCTGGGCGATTTTGCCTGGACCCCCTTACGCCAGGCGCCGTGACTCGCGTAAGCTTGCGCGCCTTCGTTTGACGTGGCGGATGCGCGAGTGGTGAGCCCGGTCGAGCTGCGCCGTTGAATGAGGGCATGGAGGCGCGTTGGCAAGGCACTGCCTCGACCTCTTGGGCCGGAATCACCGGCAGTCGATTCGGGTCACGCCAGGCAGGACATGCCCTGCTGTCGATGAAGCGTGGTAGATGAAGTGTTGAAGTACGCTGCGAGAGACACCCTTGAATGGGTGCACCGAAGGCGCAAACCGCCCGGAATCGCTCAGGTAAACGTAGCGGCGTACCGTGGCAAAACTCTGGAGAGCGTCCGCCACAGGCGGACCACCGAAGGCGCGCTAACGCTCAGGTATCAAGGACAGAGGGGCGGCGATTCATTTTCTTGAGGACGCCGCCTGATGCTGAAAACCACCGCCCTGCACGCCGAGCACCAGCGTTTGAACGCGCGCCTGGTCGATTTTGCCGGGTGGGAAATGCCCATCCAGTACGCCTCGCAGCTTGAAGAGCATCATGCCGTGCGCCGGGCCGCCGGCATGTTCGACGTGGCCCACATGACCGCGGTCGATGTGACCGGCGCCGATGCCACCGATTTTCTGCGCCATCTGCTGGCCAACGACGTCGCCAAGCTCGCCGTCGTGGGACGCGCCCTGTACGCGACCATGCTGCGCGAAGACGGCGGCGTCATCGACGACCTTATCGTCTACCGCACCGGCGACCAAGCCTATCGACTGGTGGTTAATGCCGGCACCACCGACAAGGATGTCGCCTGGCTGCAGCAGCACAGCGCCGGCCGCGCCGTGGCCGTGCAGCGGCGTGATGACCTGGGCATCCTCGCCGTGCAGGGGCCCACCGCCGGCGCGCTGAGCCTGCCGCACCTGCCTGCGACGCTGCGTGACGCGGTTGCGGCCCTGAAACCGTTCAACGCCGCCTGGAATGACCGGGTGTTCGTGGGGCGCACCGGCTACACCGGCGAAGATGGCTTCGAGCTGATCCTGCCGCATGACGATCTGGTGTCGCTGTGGCGCGCCCTGGAAGCGGCCGGCGTGGTGCCCTGCGGTCTGGGGGCCCGCGACACGCTGCGCCTCGAAGCCGGCATGAACCTCTACGGGCAGGACATGGACGAGTCCCGCCATCCGCTGGAATCCGGCCTGGGCTGGACCATTGCCTGGGCCCCGGATGACCGCGACTTTATCGGCCGTGCTGCGCTGGAGCGCATCAGGCAAGGGGCGCCCGCGCAGTTCATCGGCCTGGTGCTGGAAGGCCGAGGCGTTCTGCGCGCCCACATGCCGGTGCGCTTTGCCGACGGCCGAAAGGGCGAGACCACCAGCGGTGGCTTTGCCCCCACACTCAAGCAATCGATCGCCCTGGCGCGGGTCGAGGCCGGAGCCGAGGGCGCTTGCGAGGTCCAGATCCGTGGCCAGTGGCTGCCGGCGCGGCGCGTCAAGCCGCCGTTCGTGCGCCACGGCAAGGTGCGGGTGTGAACTCGCGCCGCCCCCATCTGCAGTGTTTGCGTCAAGCTTTGCGCCCCATCCCTTAGATTTTTCCTGGACCCAGACCCATGAGCCAAATCCCGACTGATCTGAAATACGTTGCGTCCCATGAGTGGGTACGCGTAGAGCCGGACGGCAGCCTCACCATCGGCATCACCGACCACGCCCAGGCCGCCCTCGGCGATCTGGTGTTCGTCGAAGCACCGGAAGCCGGTCGCGTGCTGAAAGCCGGCGACAGTTGCGCCGTGGTCGAGTCAGTGAAGGCCGCCAGTGACGTGTACGCGCCGGTTGCCGGCACGGTGACGGCCGCCAATCCGGCCCTGACCGATGCGCCCGAACTGCTCAACAGCGACCCCTACGGCGACGCTTGGCTGTGGAAGATGCAGCCGGCCGACCCGGCCGCACTCGAAAAACTGCTGGATGCCGACGGCTACGCCAAGGCACTGGCCGACGCCTGAGCCCAAAGGATCACATGCCTTTTATTCCGCACACCGAAACCGACGTTCGCGAAATGCTCGCGGTGATTGGCGCCCCGACCATCGAGGCGCTGTTCGACGAGATCCCCCCGGCACTGCGCGCCCAGCCCCTGAAGCAGGTGCCCGAAGCGCTGCCCGAGATGGGGATCAGCCAGCTGATGCACGCCCGCGCCGCGCAGGACGCGGTGGCGCTCAACTTCATTGGCGCCGGCGCTTACGAGCACCACATTCCGGCGGCCGTGTGGGAAATCACCACCCGCGGCGAGTTCTACTCGGCCTACACGCCCTACCAGGCCGAGGCCAGCCAAGGCACGCTGCAGTTGCTTTACGAATACCAGACCATGATCTGCGCCTTGACCGCCATGGAAGTGAGCAATGCCTCGCTCTATGACGGCGCCAGTGCTCTGGGCGAAGCCCTGCTCATGGCGCTGCGGGCCAACCGCAAGAACGGCAGTGGTCGGGTGCTGATCCCCGACACCGTGCACCCGCGCTACCGCGACGTGGTCAATGCCACCACCGGCGCGCAGGGCATCGAGTCGGTGATCCTGCCCTTTGATACCAGCACCGGCACACTGGACCTTGCCGGCCTCGATGATCACGTCGATGCCGCGCCCACCGCCGTGGTCATTCAGCAGCCCAACTTCTTCGGGCAGCTTGAAGCGGTCGATGCCATCACCGACTGGGCGCATGCCCGTGGCGCACTGGTGGTGGCGGTGGTCAACCCGACCGCGCTGGCCTTGCTGAAGCCGCCGGGCGAGTGGGGCGCCCAGGGCGCCGACATCGTGTGTGGTGAGGGCCAGCCGCTGGGCGCGCCGCTGTCGTCGGGCGGGCCGTATTTTGGTTTCCTGACCGCACGCCAGGCGCTGGTGCGTGAAATGCCGGGCCGTATCGTCGGCCGCACCGTGGATCTTGAGGGCAAGCCCGGCTTCACCCTGACCCTGCAGGCCCGCGAGCAGCACATTCGGCGGGCCAAGGCCAAGTCGAACATCTGCACCAATCAGGGCCTACTGGTCACGGCGGCGACGATCTACATGAGTCTGCTGGGGCCAGAGGGCCTGGCGCGGGTGGCCGCCGCCAGCCACCGCAACACGCAGACCCTGCTGGGTCTTCTGACCGCGATCGACGGCGTGCGCGCCGCATTTCAGGCGCCCGGGTTCCACGAGGCGGTGATCGTGCTCGATCGACCGGTCGCGCCGGTGCTTGCCCAGCTTGCCGGGCAGGGCATTCTCGGCGGCATGGACCTGACGGCGGACTATCCGACCCTCGGCAACGCGCTGCTGGTCTGCGCAACCGAAACCAAATCTCCCGAACATCTTCGTCAGTACGCCGACGCGCTGCGCTCGGTTCTGGCATCCACACAGTAGGAGCTATGCGATGGCAACCGTAACCCTCAAAGGCAATCCCATCCAGATTCACGGCGCGCTGCCGGCGGTGGGCAGTGACGCCCCCGGCTTCCGCCTGGTGGGCGGCAATCTCAAAGACATCACGCTTCACGATTTCGCCGGCAAGCGCAAGATTCTGAACATCTTTCCCAGCGTCGACACGCCCACCTGCGCCACCAGCGTGCGCAAGTTCAACGAAAAGGCGGCGGCGCTCGACAACACCGTGGTGCTCTGCATTTCGGCTGACCTGCCGTTCGCCCAGGCGCGCTTCTGCGGCGCCGAGGGCCTGAAGAATGTGGTCAGCGCCTCATTGATGCGCGGCCGCAGTTTCTCCAAGGACTACGGCGTGCTGATCGAAAACAGCCCGTTTGCCGGCCTGACCGCGCGCGCGGTGGTGGTGCTGGATGCCGACAACAAGGTGCTGCACGCCGAACTGGTCAGCGAAGTGGCCGACGAACCGAACTACGACGCGGCACTGGCCGTTCTGAGCTGACCTGAGCCTGAGGTAAAGCGCCCGGCGGCCGTCACCGCTGCCGGGCGCGTGTGGCAATGCCTTTTTTTTGATTCACCGATTCCGAGCTGCGAACATGGTCCAAAGCCTGATCTTCGAAAAATCGTCTCCTGGCCGTGCCGCCCACGCGCAGATGCCGCGCGACGCGGTGGGCGAGCTGGCCATTCCCGCCGCCTTGCGCCGCCGCACGCCGCCGCTGTTGCCTGAGGTTTCCGAACTGCAGGTGGTGCGCCACTACACCCAGTTGTCGCGGCTGAATTTTTCCATCGACACGCACTTCTACCCGCTGGGTTCGTGCACCATGAAATACAACCCGCGCGCCTGTAACACCCTGGCCTTGTTGCCGGGGTTTGCCGGCCGGCACCCGCTGGCCCCGGCGTCGCATTCCCAAGGCTTTCTGGCGTGCATGCATGACCTGCAGGAGATCCTCAAGGACGTCACCGGCATGGCCGGCGTAAGCCTTACGCCCATGGCCGGCGCCCAGGGTGAATTCGCCGGCGTGGCGATGATCCGTGCCTATCACCGTGCGCGGGGCGACACCGGGCGCACCGAGATTCTGGTTCCGGACGCGGCGCACGGCACCAATCCGGCCACGGCGACGATGCTCGGCTACGTGGCGCGCGAGGTGCCCACCAACGACGAGGGCGATGTCGATGTCGAGGCGCTGAAGGCGGCGGTGGGACCGCAGACCGCCGGCATCATGTTGACCAATCCCAGCACCTTCGGCGTGTTCGAACGGCGCATCAAGGAGATTGCCGACATCGTGCATCAGGCCGGTGGCCTGCTGTACTACGACGGCGCCAACCTCAATGCCATTCTGGGCAAGGTGCGGCCGGGTGACATGGGGTTCGACGTCATCCACATGAACCTGCACAAGACCTTCTCCACGCCGCACGGCGGCGGTGGGCCGGGCTCAGGCGCCATCGGCGTTTCAAAGCGTCTGTTGCCGTTCATGCCCATTCCCCTGGTCGGCAAAGACGATCACGGCGGCTATCGCTGGCTGGCGGAGGCCGATCTGCCCCAGTCCATCGGCCGCTTGTCGGCGTGGATGGGCAATGCCGGGGTGCTGTTGCGGGCCTACATCTATGCGCGCCTGCTGGGCCACGAGGGCATGCAGCGGGTCGCCGAGTACGCAACGCTCAACGCCAACTATCTGGCGGCCGCGCTGAAGGCGCGAGGCTTTGATCTGGCCTTTCCGCAACGGCGGGCGACGCATGAGTTCATCGTCACGCTCAAGCGCCAGAAGACGCAGCTCAACCTCACCGCCACCGACGTGGCCAAGCGCCTGCTGGACTACGGCATGCACGCGCCGACCATCTATTTTCCGCTGGTCGTGCCCGAATGCCTGTTGATCGAGCCCACCGAAACCGAAGACAAGGCCACGCTGGATGCCTTTGTCGAGGCCCTGGCGAGCATCGGCGAGGAGGCCGCCGCCGACATCGCTTACGTAAAAGGCTCGCCCTACACCCAGCCGGTACGGCGACTGGACGACGTGCGCGCGGCTCGGCAGTTGGACCTGCGTTATGTCCCGGCCTAACCTGCACGTCGACCGTGGCGTGCGCGGCGCTCGCGAAACGGGCACACAGGGATGTGGACCCGGGGGTACATAGCGTTCACGGCTGTCTCGCCAGGGATGGCCCAACACATCAAAAATGGGATTTGCTACATGTCAGTTGTTATCTGCGGTTCGCTGGCCTACGACACGATCATGGTGTACTCAGGCCAATTCAAAGACGCCATCCTTCCCGACAAGGTGCACATTCTCAATGTGTCCTTTCTGGTGCCCGAGTTGCGCCGCGAGTTTGGCGGCTGCGCCGGCAACATCGCGTTCAATCTGCATTTGCTCGGCGGCGACGCCAAGCCGATGGGCACGGTGGGCAAAGACTTCGAAGCCTATGCCGGCTGGATGACCGACAACCAGATCGATCAGAGTCTGGTGAAGGTAATCGACAGTGCCTACACCGCGCAGGCCTACATCACCACCGATCTGGACGACAACCAGATCACCGCCTTTCACCCCGGCGCGATGAACCTGTCGCATACCCAGAAGCTGGCCCCCAAGGGCGTCAAGCTGGGGTCGGTGTCGCCCGACGGTCGCGATGGCATGTTGCAGCATGCGCACCAGTTCACCGAGGCCGGTATTCCGTTTCTGTTCGACCCCGGCCAGGGGTTGCCGATGTTCAATGGCGACGAGCTGAAAACCTTCATCACCCAGGCCAGCTACGTGGCGGTCAACGACTACGAGGCCGAGTTGCTGGTGGACCGCACCGGCTGGTCGCTGAAACAGATTGCCGAACGCGTCGATGCGCTGGTGGTCACCCGGGGCGGCAAGGGCTCCAACATCATTGCCAAGGGCAAGGCCTACAGCATCCCGGTGGCCAAGGCCGAAAGCCTGGCCGACCCCACTGGCTGTGGCGATGCCTATCGCGGCGGGCTGCTTTATGGCATCAGCAAGGGGCTGGACTGGGAAACCACCGGCCGCATCGCCAGCCTCATGGGCGCCATCAAGATCGAGCGGCCCGGCACGCAGAATCACCGTTTCGCGCTGGATGATTTTCGCGCGCGCTTCAAGCGTGAATTCCGCTACGACGTGAAGTTGGGCTGATCGTCGGCCGCTCCCGTCGCGCCATCGGAGCGCGGCAGCGGTCAGGCCCTATACTCCGCGCCCTTGCGGTGCGCCCGGCCGGTTGATGCCGCCCTGCGCCGTTCATTTTTTACGTCCACGCGGAGCCGCGCCATGCTCAACATCCAACTCAAACCGCGTGAAGATCGCCGCCTGCGGGCCGGCCATCTGTGGGTGTATTCCAACGAGATCGTCGCCCCCCCCAATTTTGCCAAGCTGACGCCCGGCACCTTGTGCCGCGTGCTCGACGCGCGCGCCAAGCCGCTGGGCACCGGTTACATCAACCCGCACACCCTGATCTGCCTGCGGCTGCTGACTGGCGACATCACCGCGGAAATCGACGCCGACTGGTTTGCGCGGCGCCTCAACGCGGCACTGGCCTTGCGTGCCCGCCTGTATCCGACGCCGCATTACCGGCTGGTGTTCGGTGAGGCCGACGGCCTGCCGGGCCTGGTGATTGACCGTTACGACGACGTGCTGGCGGTGCAGATCACCACGGCGGGCATGGAGCTGCTCAAGCCGGCCTTGCTGGAGGCGCTGAAGATCGTGCTGAAGCCGCGCGGCATTCTCATCAGCAATGATCTGGCGATGCGCGAGACCGAGGGTCTTCCGCAGATCGACGAGGTGATCGGCGAGGTGCCGGACGAGATCGAGATCATCGAGAGCGGCCTGCGCTTCCGCGTGCCGCTTGCGGGCGGGCAGAAAACCGGCTGGTTCTACGACCAGCGCCACAATCGCGACCGATTTGCCGCCTACGCGCGCGGCGGGCGCCTGCTGGACGTTTTCAGTTACGCGGGGGGCTGGGCCTTGCGGGGCCTGCAGGCCGGTGCCAGCGCAGCCATCTGCCTCGACAGCTCGGCCTCGGCGCTGGCCGCCGCGCAGGCCAGTGCCAAGGCCAACGACCTGACGGTGGAGACCCGGCAAGGCGAGGCCATGGACCTGCTGCGCGAACTCAAGGCCGAAGGCCAGCGCTTCGAGACGGTCGTGGTCGATCCGCCGGCGCTCATCAAGCGAAAGCGCGACCATGAAAAAGGGCTGGAGCATTACGCGGCGCTCAACCGCGCGGCGATGCAGGTGATGAGTGCCGACGGCATTTTGATCGCCTGCTCCTGCTCGCACCACCTCGAACCGGCAGAGCTGCAGCGCGTCCTGCTGCGCGAGGCGCGCAAGCTGGACCGCCGCCTGCAGATACTCGAAACCGGCTCCCAGGGCGCCGACCACCCGGTCCACCCGGCGATTCCTGAAACCCGCTATCTCAAGGCACTCGTCGCTCGGGTGTTCTGAGCCACGGACGTTCTGAACCTCCTTGCTCCATCGGGCCCGGGGCAGGGCGGTCTCGCGTCGGCGCCTGCCGTCATCAATCCGCATCGATCAGCCGCTATCATCACGCCATGTTGACCCACCCCGGTTTCGACCCCGTCGCCGTTCATCTCGGCCCCATCAGCATCCACTGGTACGGGTTGATGTACCTGCTGGCCTTCGGCATCGGCTGGTGGCTGGGCACGCAGCGCGCCAGGCAGCCGCACATCGGCTGGACCCAGGACCAGGTCACCGATCTGCTGTTCTACATCGTGATGGGCGTGATCTTCGGCGGCCGCATCGGCTACACGCTGTTCTATGGCTTCGATCAGTGGATGGACGATCCGCTGATGCTGTTGCGTATCTGGGAAGGCGGCATGAGTTTTCATGGCGGGCTGCTCGGCGTCATCGTGGCCTACTTCTGGTTCGCCAGGGCCAAGAACCTGAACGTGTTCGACATCGCCGATTTCGCTGCGCCGCTGATCCCGGTGGGGCTGCTCACCGGCCGCATCGGCAACTTCATCAACGGCGAACTCTATGGCGCACCGACGACCCTGCCCTGGGGCATGGTGTTCCCGGGCGCCGGGCCGGTGCCGCGCCACCCGTCGATGTTGTACGAGGCCCTGCTGGAAGGCCTGGTGATGCTGGTGGTGCTGTGGTGGTTCTCCAAAAATCCGCGTCCGCGCATGGCCGTGTCCGGCCTGTTTCTGCTGATGTATGGCGTGTTCCGCTCGCTGGTCGAAACCGTGCGTCTGCCTGATGGGCACATCGGCTACCTGTACGGGACCGACTGGTTCACCATGGGCATGCAGTTGAGCGCCCCGATGGTGGTGGCCGGCGCCGTCATTCTGGTCGTGGCCTACCGTCGCCCCGCAGCGTTCGGCACCAAAGGCACCTGACGTGCAGCCGTATCTGGACCTGATGCGCAAGGTGCTGGACGAAGGCACCGCGAAGACCGACCGCACCGGCACCGGCACCCGCTCGATCTTTGGCCACCAGATGCGCTTCGATCTGGCGCAGGGCTTTCCGCTGGTGACCACCAAGAAGCTGCACCTGAAGTCGATCATCGTCGAGCTGCTGTGGTTCCTGCGCGGCGACACCAATATCGCCTATCTGAAGGAACACGGCGTTCGCATCTGGGACGAATGGGCCGATGCCAACGGCGACCTGGGCCCGGTGTATGGCAAGCAGTGGCGCAACTGGCCCACGCCGGATGGCCGCCACATCGACCAGATTGCGCGGCTGGTCGAGCAGATCCGCAGCACGCCCGATTCGCGGCGCCTGATCGTCTCGGCCTGGAACGTGGGCGAGCTGGAGCAGATGGCGCTGATGCCGTGTCATGCGCTGTTCCAGTTCTATGTGGCCGATGGAAAGCTGTCGTGTCAGCTTTACCAGCGCAGCGCCGATATTTTTCTGGGCGTGCCGTTCAACATCGCCAGCTACGCGCTGCTGACCCTGATGATGGCGCAGGTCTGCGGTCTGCAACCGGGTGATTTCGTCTGGACCGGTGGCGACTGCCATCTGTATACCAATCACCTTGCGCAAGCAGAAGAACAGTTGTCGCGCGCCCCGCACCCGCTGCCGCGCATGCAGATCAATCCCGCCGTGACCGACCTGTTCGGTTTCCAGCCTGAGGACTTCACCCTCTGCGACTACCTCGCCCACCCGCACATCAAGGCGCCCGTCGCGGTCTGATGGCGCTGGAGACGCCGCTGTACCTCATTGCCGCGCTGGGGCGCAATCGCGTCATCGGCGTATCCGGCGACCTGCCGTGGCGCCTGCCCGACGACCTGAAGCGTTTTAAGGCGCTGACGCTGGGTCAGACCCTCCTCATGGGCCGCAAGACCTGGACCTCACTGGGCCGCCCGCTGCCGGGGCGCGACAACCGTGTGCTGAGCCGCGCACCCCGATTCGCCGCTGAAGGCGCCCGCGTCTTCGACCGGCTCGAGGCCGCGCTGGCGTGTCCGCAGGGCGAAGCGGTGTGGGTGATCGGCGGCGGCGAGCTGTACGCCGCGCTGTTGCCGCGCGCCACGCGGCTGTACCTGACCGAAGTCGATGCCGCGCCCGAGGGCGACACCTGGTTTCCCGCGCTGGACCCGGCGCAGTGGCATGAAGTGGCCCGCACCCATCACGCGGCCGATGAACGACACGCCGCGGCGTTTGACTTTGTGGACTACGTGCGACGGTTGCCGGGCGAGCAGTGAGCCGAAGGGCCCGTGCTATAAACCGGGCCTTCATCTTTCTCACCGACACGTCATCAGGAGCCACAAATGGCCGAGATTCACCCCGCGTTCGTGCAAGCCCAGGTCGACGTCAAGACGCTGACCAAGCGGCCGTCGAACGACGACTTGCTGTTCCTTTATGCCCACTTCAAGCAGGCCTCCGAGGGCGACGTGCAGGGCAAGCGCCCCGGCATGCTCGATCCGGTGGGGCGCGCCAAATACGACGCCTGGGCCAAGCTCTCGGGCATGTCCAGTGACAAGGCGCAGCAGGCCTACACCGACAAGGTGAGCGCGCTGCTCAAAAGCCACAAGTAACCATGTCGCGCATCCAGACCCGGCGCGCCGATTACCTTCACTTCGCCCGCTTCGAAACCCGCTGGAAAGACAACGACCTGTACGGGCACCTCAACAACGTTGAGTACTACAGCGCCTTTGACACGGTCATCAACCGGCACCTGATCGACGCTGGCGGGCTGGACCTGCACGGCGGCCAGATCATCGGCCTGTGCGTGGAATCACAGTGCCGCTTTCATGACTCGTTCTCGTTCCCCGAAGTCATCGAGGCCGGGCTGCGGGTCGGCCACCTGGGCCGCACCAGCGCGCGGTACGAGCTGGGCCTGTTCAAGACGGGCAGCGACGTGCCGGCGGCCGAAGGTCACTTCGTGCATGTGTTCGTGGACCGCGCCGGGCGGCGCCCCTGTCCGCCGCACGAGGCCCTGCGGGCGGTGCTGGAAGCCCTGCTGCCGCCCGCATGATCACCACCCGTGCCGCCGTGCTGCGCCAGATGGGCCTGCCGGCGCCGTACGTCGCGTCCCGGCCGCTGGCCATCGAAACCCTGCAGCTCGCGCCCCCGGCCGACGGCGAACTGCTGATCAAGGTGCGCGCAGCGGGCCTGTGCCATTCCGACCTGTCGGTGATCGACGGCTCGCGCCCCAGGGTCATGCCCATGGTGCTGGGGCATGAAGCGGCCGGCGTGGTCGAAGCCTGCGGCCCTGGCGTGACCGCCTTCGCGCCTGGTGATCACGTGGTGTTCTCGTTCGTGCCGGTGTGCGGCCATTGCGACCCCTGCGCCAGCGGGCGCGCGGCGCTGTGTGAACCGGGCGCGAAGGCCAACGTCGCCGGCACGCTGCTGGGCGGCACGCAGCCGTTTGCCACCGGCGAAGGCGTCGCGCTGAATCACCATCTGGGCGTGTCTGGCTTTGCCGAACGCACCGTCGTGTCGCAGCGCTCGGCTGTGAAAATCGCCCCGGACCTGCCGTACGAGATTGCCGCCCTGTTCGGCTGTGCGGTGATGACCGGTGTGGGCGCGGTGGTCAACACGGCGCAGCTGCGCGCCGGGCAGAGCATCGCCATATTCGGGCTGGGCGGCGTGGGCCTGGCCGCGTTGCTGGGGGCGGTCGCCGCCGGTGCGTATCCCGTGGTGGCGGTCGACGTGAACCCCGCCAAACTGGCGTTGGCCGCCGGGCTGGGCGCCAGTCATTGCATCCAGGCCGGCAAAGCCGTCGACGTGCCTGCACAGATCAAGGCCGCAGTGAACGGGGGCGTCGACATCGCCATCGAAACCGTCGGGCACGAGCAGGTGCTCGCCGATGCCTATCACGCCACCCGGCGCGGCGGCACCACGGTCACCGTGGGCCTGCCGCATCCCGGCCGCATGCTCAGCCTCTCGGCCGTCAGCCTCGTCGCCGAGGAGCGCACGCTCAAGGGCTCTTACATGGGCTCGTGCGTGCCCAGCCGCGACCTGCCGCGTTTCGTGGCGCTGTACCAGGCCGGGCGCCTGCCGGTGGACCGGCTGCTGACCCACAGACTGACGCTCGATGAGATCAACGCAGGCTTTGACCGGCTGGTGCGCGGCCAAGCGGTGCGGCAGGTGATCCTGATGGGCTGAAGGCCCGCCCCGAAGGTTCAAGTGCGGCGTCCCCCAAATCCACGCGCATCCGGTCGCTTAGCGGTCCGATGTCGCGGACCTGCGGCGCTCAATCACGGGAACTGCCGGGACCGGGGTCTGGGTCGGGATCGGCGTCAGGCGGGGCCGCCCCGGTCATCGGCGTTGTCTCCGCCGATGTGGCCGATGTGGCCGACGCGGCCGGCGCGGCGCGAAAAGGAATGGCCAGACACCACCGCAGCGATTCGGGGCGTTCGCGCGCGAAGTCACTCAGGCCAATCTGCATGTCCAGGTGCCCGTCGCGGGGCTGCGCCACATAGGTGCCAAACCACCGGTCCCAGACCGACAGGCTGAAGCCGAAGTTGTTGTGATGCTCGCCGGGGCGCGTCGAGTGGTGCACGCGGTGCATGTCGGGCGTGACCAGCACCCGGCGCAGTGGCGTATCGAGCCACAAAGGCAGGCGCAGGTTGGCGTGGTTGAACATCGCACAGGCGTTGAGCATCACCTCAAACAGCACCACCGCGACCGCGCTGGGGCCCAGCAGCAATACCGCGACCACCTTGATCGCCATCGACAGCAGAATCTCGATGGGGTGAAAGCGCAGCGCCGTGGTCGCATCGAAGTCGGGATCGGCGTGGTGCATGCGGTGGAGGCGCCACAGCAGCGGGACGCGATGAAACACCCGGTGCTGGGCCCAGATGAGCAGATCGAACAGCGCCAGCGCCACTGCGACCTCCAGCCAGGCCGGCCCGGCAAACTGGTTCAACAGCCCCCAGCCGTGGGCCTGCGCCCAGATCGCCGCGCCCACGGCCAGCAGCGGCGCGGCCAGCGCGCCCAGCACCCGCAGGCACAGGCCGTCAAGCACGACAATGGACAGATTGGTGGTCCAGCGCGCCCGCCGGGACCTGTGCAGCCCCCGCCGCGGCAGCACCGCTTCAAGGGCCATCAGGGCCGCGAGCACGCCCAGAAACACGCTCAGCCGCAGCACCGGCTCTGACAGCCCGCCGAAACTCAGGCTGCTCACGTGAGCCTTGCCATCGGGCCGCTCAACGCGTGGGTCGGTTTGATCGGCATCATCGGTCGATGGTAGCCGTTAGCACTGATGGTGATGGCATCGGCATCGCGCGCTTTGCGGCATGGCGCATGGTCAGCATGCCGTCATGCCGCGGCGCCCCAATTGAGGCGTCCGCCGGCGATGCGCTCAAGGCGCGGCGGGGGTCAACAGGGCCGACACGACCCCGATGGCCAGATACGCCATCGACGACCAGCGAGCGGCGCCCCAGTTCTGGATGGGCTGGGCCTGCCGCGTTGTGCGACGCGCGCAGGCCGTCAGGCCGAAGTGGGCCAGGCTGCCGCCGGCGGCGAACAGGCCCCAGCTTTGCATCGCGGTTTCGGGCGAACGGCCCGCCAGCCACAGCATCACCGCAGCGGCATTGGCCAGCACGCAGGCCCCCGCGCAGTCGATCTGGGCGTGTTCATCGTCAGTGCAGGCCCACAGCGTGCGCGTCCACAGCAGGGACGCGGAAACCATCAGCCCGCCGGCGGCCGCATCAGCGATCACGGGGCAATGGCCGTTTCGGCGGGCTGGCCGGCGCGTTCGGGTCGCGCGCGTCGTCGCCGCGGTGGCCGTGCTCGCGCTGGCCCGCCTGCGGCAGGGGCATTTGCGGGGGCGCCAGGCGGTGCCGCGCCCTGCAGAGCGTTTTCAATCCGAAGGTCGCCATTGAAGACTCGGGGGGAGGTGAGGGCCGACTCTATCAATAATGAGACTGATTCGCATTAACAATCCATCGGCATAAGCAGCTTCTGAGAACCCACCTCAACCCGGCGTTCGCCGCAGGCATCATGGTCCGCTGCCGCGCATCACGAAGCGGGCGTCGCCCCTTGGACCGCAGATAACCGGGTCGTCTGGCAGCGCTCGTGGGATCAACGTATAAACGCGGTCAGACGTGCACAACGACGAACAGGAGAATCTGCATGAGTGTTTCGGTACACCCGGTCCAGCCCGCATGGCGGCAAGGCGCCAAGCTCGATGACGCCGGTTATCAGAAGATGTATGCGGCGTCGGTGGCCGACCCGGAAGCGTTCTGGGCCGAGCAGGGCAAGCGGCTGGACTGGATCAAGCCATACACCCAGGTGAAGGATGTCAGCTTTGATGCCAAGGACCTGCACATTCGCTGGTACCACGACGGCACGCTCAATGTCGCCGCCAACTGTCTGGACCGCCACCTCGCCACCCGCGGCGACCAGGTGGCCATCATCTGGGAGGGCGATGATCCCGCCGTTGACGCGCGCATCACCTATCGGCAGCTGCATGGTCTGGTGGGCAAACTGGCCAACGCGCTGAAGGCGCAGGGCGTCAAAAAGGGCGAGGTGGTGACGCTGTACATGCCGATGATTCCCGAAGCGGCGGTGGCGATGCTGGCCTGCGCGCGCATCGGGGCGATCCACTCCATCGTCTTTGGTGGCTTTTCGCCGGACGCGCTGGCCGGGCGCATCGAGGACTGCGGCTCCAGGTACGTGATCACCGCCGACGAAGGCATCCGCGGCGGCAAGACCATTCCGCTGAAGGTCAACGTCGACAAGGCGCTGGAAAAGCCCGGCGCTGCCAGCGTACAGAAGGTGGTGGTGGTCAAGCGCACCGGCGCCGAAGTGGCGTGGAAAGCCGGCCGTGATGTCTGGTACGAGGCCATCACCGCCGAGGCTTCCAGCGACTGTCCGGCGGAAGAGATGAACGCCGAAGACCCGCTGTTCATCCTCTACACCTCGGGTTCTACCGGCAAACCCAAGGGCGTGCTGCACACCACCGGCGGCTACCTGCTGTACGCCAGCCTGACCCACGAATACGTGTTCGACTATCGCGAAGGCGAGGTCTACTGGTGCACCGCCGACGTGGGCTGGGTCACCGGCCACAGCTACATCGTCTACGGGCCGCTGGCCAACGGCGCGACCACGGTCATGTTCGAAGGCGTGCCCAACTATCCCAGTGTCAGCCGCTTCTGGGAGGTCTGCGACAAGCACCAGGTCAACATTTTCTACACCGCGCCCACGGCCATCCGCGCCCTCATGCGCGAGGGCGACGGCCCGGTGAAGCAGAGCGCCCGCAGCAGCCTGCGGGTGCTGGGCAGCGTCGGTGAGCCGATCAATCCTGAAGCCTGGGAGTGGTATTACCGCGTCGTGGGCGACAGCCGCTGCCCCATCGTCGACACCTGGTGGCAGACCGAAACCGGCGGCATTCTCATCTCGCCGTTGCCCGGTGCCACCGACCTCAAGCCCGGATCGGCCACCCGGCCACTGTTTGGCATCAAGCCCGCGCTGGTCGATGCCGAGGGCCGGCAGCTCGCCGGCGCGGCCGATGGCAATCTGGTGATGCTCGATTCATGGCCGGGCCAGATGCGCACGGTCTATGGCGACCATGAGCGTTTCATCCAGACCTACTTCTCGACCTATCCCGGCACCTACTTCACCGGCGACGGCGCCCGTCGTGACGAAGACGGTGATTACTGGATCACTGGCCGCGTCGATGACGTGATCAACGTTTCCGGCCACCGCATGGGCACCGCCGAAGTGGAATCGGCGCTGGTGGCGCACCCCAAGGTGGCCGAGGCGGCGGTGGTGGGCTATCCCCACGAGGTGAAGGGGCAGGGCATCTATGCCTATGTCAACCTCAACGTCGGCGAGGCCGCGTCTCCTGAGCTGGAGCAAGACCTCAAGGCCTGGGTGCGCAACGAGATCGGCCCCATCGCCACGCCGGACGTGCTGCACATTGCGCCGGGCCTGCCCAAGACCCGCTCCGGCAAGATCATGCGTCGCATTTTGCGCAAGATTGCCGAGGGCGAATACGCGGCGCTGGGTGACACCTCCACCCTGGCCGACCCCGGCGTGGTCGACACGCTGGTGGCCGAGGCCAAGGCCCGCAAGGGTTGACGCACGCCTGTTGATGACTCAGCGCCGCCAACGACGGGACGATGCCACATGAAAGCGTGTTTGCCGTGGATCAAGGTGTTTTTGATGGGATACGTCTCGACCCTGTTCGCGCATCAGGGCCTGTTGGCCCTGATGCATGCGCAGGGCTGGGTGCCGAACGCCGCCTACAGCCTGGCGCCGACGTCGCCGTTCGGCATTCCGGCGGTGGTGTCGCTGGCCTTCTTCGGCGGGCTTTGGGCGCTGCCGATGTGGGCGCTGCTGCAGCACCAGCCGGGTGCGCGGCGCTTTGCGGGGGCGCTGCTGTTCGGTGCCGTGTTCCCCACGGCGGTGGCCTTGCTGGTGGTGTTTCCGCTCAAGGGCCTGCCGGTCGCGCCCATCAGCTGGGTCATCGGCGGGCTGCTCAACGGGGCCTGGGGGCTGGGCGTGGCGGTGCTGATGTGGCTGTTCAACACCGGGCCCGACGCTGCCAGCGACGTGTCATCCGGTTGACCGTTCAGCGCTCCAGGGTGCAGTAGGCCAGCGCCTGCTGGTGCAGGTCGGCCCGGTAGCAACGGTTCAGCGCGGCCGAGGGCGACACCGGCACTTCGCCCCAATCCTGCAGTTGGTCTTCGAGCCACGCCATGTCGGCGCTGCGCGGCGCGCCCAGGTCGTCGCCCGAGAAGCAGAATCCCGGATTCAGGTTGCCTTCGCTGCGGTCGCTGAGCGCCGCCAGCAGAATCTGGGGTGACACGTCGAGGTAGGCCCCCCGGGCGAGAATCTGCGCGGCTTCTTCGCGTCGGCCTTTACCTTCCAGCCATTGTCCGGCCTCGATCAAGGCGGCGACCAGCTGCAAATGGGTTCGGGGATAGCGTTCGGCCCATTCGGCGCGCACGCCCAAAACCTTCTCGACGCAGTCGGGCCGTACCTTCTGGGTGGCAAACAGGTTGCGGCCGACGCCCGCCGCTTCGGCGGCCAGGCCCCAGGGCGCGCCGGCGCAGAAACCGTCGATCTGGCCGGCCCGCAGGCAGTGCACCAGCAGCGGCGGCGGAATGCTCAGCAAGTGCAGGTCGCGGTCGGCATCGATGCCGGAACGGCCCAGCCATTCGCGCAGCAGGAAATGATGTGACGAATGCGGGTACACGTGGGCCAGCACGCGCGGCCGTTTGCCGGCGGTGCGTTCCCGGGTCAGCAGCGCGTTCAGCGCCAGGCCGTGTGCCGTGGGGTCGGCCTCGGGGCCGGCGAGTGCGTCGCGCAGGCTGTTCGATACCGTGATCATGTTGCCGTTGCGGCTGAGGGTGAGCGCCGAGATCAGCGGCACGCCGAAGCCATCCATGCCCAGCTGGGCGGCCAGTGGCATCGGTGCCAGCATCTGCGCGGCGTCGAGCAGGCCGGCGGCCAGCTTGTCGCGAACCCCGGCCCATGAGCCCTCCACCGACAGGCTTACGTCCAGCCCGTGGCGGGCGAAAAAGCCGCACTCACGGGCGACCACCAGCGGGGCGCAATCGGCCAGGGGCACCAGGCCCATCCGCAGGCGACTCAACTCAGGTTCGTGCATCAGAGCAACTCCGCAGCGGAAATAAGGGCGCGTGCGGCATCGCCGAGCCGCAGGTTGCGGCTCATGGCCATGCGTCGCAGCATCGCGTAGGCGGCCGCCTCATCCAGCCCGCGGCGCTGCATGAGCAGGCCCTTGGCCTTGTCGACATCGCGTCGGTCGGCCAGCTTCAGGCGGGTGTCATCGAGCTCTTGCTGCAACGCGCGGAACTCGCCAAAGCGGGCGATGGCCACGTCAATCACCGACTGGATGCGGTTGGCCGACAGGCCGTCGACCACATAGGCACTGACGCCGGCATGGATGGCCTGACGAATCGTGTTGGCATCGGAATAGGCGGCAAACATCACCACCGGGCAGGGCTGGTCGCGCTTGACCTGGCCCAGCGACTCCAGCGTGTCGCGGTTGGGGGCATCGACATCGATCAGCACGATGTCGGGCCGGTGACGCTGCACGGCAGCCAGCAGCGGCTCGTGGGTGCCCAGGCTGGCCGCGATGCGATGCCCGGCCGCCGTGAGGGCGGCATCGAGCAGGGCCAGGCGCTCCGGATGGTCATCCACCAGCATCACGCGTAACGGACGAAAAACGGGCGGGGGAGCACTCATGCGGGGGGCGGTGCAAAGAACGTGCCGAGGCCAGATGCACGATTTGGAGGCCTGCTCTGCATGGTTACGGTGCGTTCCGCGATGCCATGCGCGGAACTGGTGCGTTCATGACCCGTTGCGGCCCGTTGCAGCTGAATGCTGCCTGTTTTTAGCGCACGAGGGACTGGCACGCCGCTTGCTTTCTCAGGGGTGGGGGTCAATGAAGACTCCCATTTGCGGACAACGGCGCCCGCGACACTTTAGTTCTTCAGTGAGCCCCGGAGCGCTATGTCTCACCCCTCGACGCACCTCGATCTTCGCCGTTTGCGCGAAACCCCCATCCGCGTGTTTCACCTGTCGTGGCTGGCATTCTTCACCTGCTTTTTCGCGTGGTTCGCCGTGGCGCCCCTGATGCCCGTGATCCGCGCTGAGTTCGATCTCTCGGTGGACCAGATCGCCAATCTCAACATTGCCGCCGTGGCCGTGACCATCCTGGTCCGTCTGGTCATCGGGCCTCTGTGCGACCGCTTCGGCCCGCGCCGCACCTACGCCGTGCTCATGGGGCTGGGCGCGTTGCCGGTGCTGGGCGTGGCCACCGCGCAGAGCTATGAAGCCTTTCTGGTCTTCCGGCTGCTGATCGGCGCGATTGGCGCCAGTTTTGTCATTACCCAGGTGCACACCTCGGTGATGTTTGCGCCCAACGTGGTGGGCACCGCCAACGCCGCCGCCGCCGGCTGGGGCAATGCCGGCGGTGGGGCGGCCCAGGCGCTGATGCCGCTGTTGCTGGCCGCCGTGATGATGCTGGGCGTGGAGCAGGGCCTGGGTTGGCGGGTGGCCTTGCTGGTGCCCGGCATCGCGCTGTTGGTCATGGCTCTGGTGTACTGGCGCTGGGCTGACGACAGCCCCGCCGGGCGTGATATCAGGACCAGCGCGGGGGCCAAGAAAGGCGGCTGGAAGAGCTTCCGCGCAGCGGCGGCCAACTACCGTGCGTGGCTGCTCAGCCTGGTGTACGGGGCCAGCTTCGGCATCGAAATCTTTATTCATGTCAGCGCCGCGCTGTACTTCGTCGATCACTTCGAGCTGGGCATGGCCGGCGCCGGGCTGGCCGTGGGCGCCTTTGGCGGGTTGGCCCTGTTTGCCCGCGCGCTGGGCGGTTGGGTTTCAGATCGCGGGGCCCGGCGCGGAGGGCTGTCGGCACGCGGGCAGGTGCTGTTCGTATTGCTGCTGGCCGAGGGTGTGGGCCTGCTCTGGTTCGCCTATTCGCCCGGCGTCGGCATGGCGGTGGTGGCATTGCTGGTATTCGGCCTGTTCACCCACATGGCCTGCGGCGCCACTTATGCGCTGGTGCCGTTCATCGACCGGCAGGCGCTGGGCGGGGTGGCCGGCATTGTCGGGGCCGGCGGCAACATCGGCGCCGTGGGTGCCGGCCTGCTGCTCAAGTTCACCGGCAGCGTGGCCGCCACCCTGCCGATTCTGGGGATGACCGTGCTGGTGGTGGCGCTGGCTGCCCTGGCGATTCGCTTTTCCCCCGAACACCGCGCCCGCGAAGAGGCACTGCTTGATGCAGCGCTGTCCCGCCGCGCTGCCACGTCTTGAAGGAGCAACGGATGAACAAACACAACATCGTCGTGATCGGTAACGGCATGATCGGTCACCGCTTTGTCGAGCGGCTCTGCGATCTGGCGGGCGACACGGTGCAGGTCACCGTGCTCGGCGAAGAATCGCGCCCCGCCTACGACCGGGTACAGCTTTCGGCGTTTTTTGGCGGCAAGACGGCCGAAGACCTGTCGCTGGTGCAGGCCGGGCAGTACGAGGCCATGGGGGCGGTACTGCGGCTGAACTGCCGGGCCAGCGCCATCGACACCGCGGCCCGCACCGTCACCACGGCCGAGGGCGAGATCCTGCCCTACGACCGGCTGGTGCTGGCCACGGGCTCGTATCCGTTCGTGCCGCCCATCGACGGGCGCGACCGCTCGGGCTGCTTCGTGTACCGCACCATCGAAGACCTCGAGGCCATGCAGGCCGCGGGCCGTACCGGCCGCGTGGGCACCGTGGTCGGCGGCGGTCTGCTGGGGCTGGAGGCCGCCAAGGCGCTGAAAGACATGGGCCTTGAAACCCACGTCGTCGAATTTGCACCGCGCCTGATGGCGGTGCAGGTGGACGAAGCGGGCGGGGCGCTGCTGCGCCGCAAGATCGAGGCCCTGGGCGTGGTGGTGCACACCGCCACCCAGACACTGTCGATCGGCGACGGCAAGACCGCGCGCCACGCCATGCACTTTGCCGGGGGCGAATCGCTGGAAACCGATCTGATCGTGTTCTCGGCCGGCATCCGCCCGCGTGACGAACTGGCGCGCACGGCGGGCCTGACCGTGGCAGAGCGCGGCGGCATCACCATTGATGACCAGTGCCGCACCAGCGATCCCCGTGTGTACGCGGTGGGCGAATGCGCCGCCCACCACGGCCGGTGCTACGGCCTGGTGGCGCCCGGCTACGAGATGGCCCGGGTGGCCGCCGCGCAACTGCTGGCCGATCTGGGGGCCGCCACCGCCGCGCCGCCGGCGACGTTTTCCGGCGCCGACATGAGCACCAAGCTCAAGCTGCTGGGCGTGGACGTGGCCTCGATTGGCGATGCCCACGCCACCACCACCGGGGCGCGCACCCTGTCGTTTCACGACGAGCGCAGCGGCAGCTACAAGAAGCTGGTGATGGATGCCGACGGCAAACGCCTGATCGGCGCCGTGCTGGTGGGCGATGCGCGTGACTACGGCGACTGGCTGTCGTTGATGCAGAACGATCTGCCGTTGCCCGAGCGGCCCGAAACCCTGCTGCTGGGTGCCGGTGATGACGACGCGCCCAGTGCGGCCAGTGGCGCCGCGGCCCTTCCCGACAGTGCGCAGATCTGCTCCTGCAACGATGTCAGCAAAGGGGCGATCTGCGCCGCGGTGGCGGGCGGCAGCGTCACCCTGGCGCAGGTCAAGAGCTGCACCAAGGCGGGCACCTCCTGCGGCGGCTGCGTGCCGCTGGTGACCAAGGTGCTCAATGCCGAACTGGCCAAGTCTGGCGTCGAGGTCAAGAACCACCTGTGCGAGCACTTTCCGCTGTCGCGGCAGGAGCTGTTTCATCAGGTGCGGGTCGGCCAACTGCGCAGTTTCGAGACGGTCCTCGCGGCCCATGGTCGCGGTGCCGGCTGCGACATCTGCAAGCCCACGGTGGCCAGCATTCTGGCCAGCTGCTGGAACGACTTCGTGCTGCAGCCCGAACTGGCGCCGCTGCAAGACTCCAACGATTACTTCCTGGGCAACATCCAGCGTGACGGCACCTACTCGGTGGTGCCGCGCATCGCCGGCGGCGAGATCACGCCAGACGGCCTGATCGCCTTGGGCGCGGTGGCCAAGAAGTACGGCCTGTACACCAAGATCACCGGCGGCCAGCGTGTGGACCTGTTCGGCGCGCAGGTTCACGAGTTGCCGCAGATCTGGGAAGAACTCATCGCCGCCGGCTTCGAGACCGGGCACGCCTACGGCAAATCGGTGCGCACCGTGAAAAGCTGCGTCGGCAGCACCTGGTGCCGCTACGGTGTGGATGATTCGGTGGGCCTGGCCATCCGCCTGGAGCATCGCTACAAGGGCCTGCGCTCGCCCCACAAGCTCAAGTTCGCGGTGTCGGGCTGCACCCGTGAATGTGCCGAGGCGCAAAGCAAGGATGTGGGCGTGATCGCCACCGAACGCGGCTGGAACCTCTACGTCTGTGGCAACGGCGGCATGAAGCCGCGTCACGCCGAACTGCTGGCGTCCGATCTGGACGAGGCGACCCTGATCCGCATGATCGACCGCTTCTTGATGTTCTACGTGCGCACCGCCGACCGGCTGCAGCGCACCAGCACCTGGCGCGAGGGCCTGGAAGGCGGGCTGGACTATCTCAAGGGCGTGGTGCTCGACGACACTCTGGGCCTGGCCGCCGAGCTCGAGGCGCAAATGGCTGCGGTCATCGACACTTATCAATGCGAGTGGAAAACCGCTGTTGAAACACCTGCCGTACGCCGCCGCTTCCAGAGCTTCATCAATGGCGAGGGGGGTGACACCGACTTGCTGTACGTGGCCGAGCGGGGCCAGAAACGGCCGGCCTATCCCGAGGAACGGGCCTCGCTCAAGGGCATTCCCGTGGCGGTGGAAGCATGAGCGCCGCGCCGTCGTGGCAGCGCATCTGCCCGCTTGACGCCATCCTGCCCGAGACCGGAGCCTGCGCGCGGGTGGACGGGCGCCAGATCGCCATCTTCCGCCTGGCCGACGACCGCGTGTTTGCCATCGACAACCACGACCCGTTTTCGGGCGCCAACGTCCTGTGGCGGGGCGTGCTGGGCGGGCTCGAAGGCGAGCGCGTGGTTGCCAGCCCCATCTACAAGCAGCATTTCAGCCTGGCCACCGGGCGCTGTCTCGAAGACCCGGCCGCGTCGCGTGACGCCTTTCCCGTGAGGGTCGAGTCCGGCGCCATCTGGCTGCTGCCCGAGGTCAAGCGCGTCTATCGACCCCCGGCGGTGGCCGAAACGCCCAAGACCCGGTCACTGGTGGTGGTGGGCAACGGCATGGCGGCCATGCGCGCCGTGGAAGAGCTGCTGGACCGCGCGCCCGGCCGCTATAACATCACCGTGTTCGGCGCCGAGCCGCGCGGCAACTACAACCGCATCCTGCTCTCGCCGGTGCTGGCCGGGGAAAAGCGGGTGGAAGACATCACCCTGCACCCGGTGGCCTGGTATGCCGAAAAGGGCATCACCCTGCATGTCGGCGATCCGGTGGTCGGCATCGACCGTGGGCGCCGCACGGTCACGTCGAGCAAAGGGGTCAAGGTGCCCTACGACCGGCTGCTGCTGGCCACCGGCTCCGAGCCCTTCGTGCCTCGCGTTCCCGGTACCGACCTCGCCGGGGTGACGACCTTCCGCGATCTCGACGACGTGGAACGCATGCAGGCCGCCGCGGGTCCGCACCGGCCCGCCGTGGTGATCGGCGGCGGCCTGCTGGGCCTCGAGGCGGCCACCGGATTGGCCGCGCGCGGCATGGCGGTGACCGTGGTGCACCTCATGGACCGGCTGATGGAACGCCAACTCGATGCCCGCGCCGCCGCGCTGCTGCGGGACACCCTGGCCGCACGCGGCGTCCAGGTGAGGCTCAGCGCCGAAACCGAAGCGCTGGAAGGGGATGCCGACGGTCGGGTCAACGCCCTGCGGCTCAAGGGCGGCGAGCGGCTGCCGGCCGATCTGGTGGTCATTGCCGCCGGCATTCGACCCGATGCCCGGCTTGCACGGGCCGCGGGCCTCGCCTGCAACCGTGGCGTGCTGGTCAACGACACCCTGCAGACCTTCGATCCGCGCATCTACGCCGTGGGCGAGTGTGTCGAGCACCGCAGCCAGACCTACGGGCTGGTGGCGCCGCTCTACGAGCAGGCCGGCATCTGTGCCGGACAGCTCGCCGGAGAAGGGCGCGGCGCCTATCGCGGCTCGGTCACCGGCACCCAGCTCAAGGTCAGCGGCGTGCAGGTGTACTCGGCGGGCGACTTCAGCGGCGGCCCCGGCACCGAAGACCTGGTGCTCAACGACGCGCGCCGGGGCGTCTACAAGCGTCTGGTGCTCAAGAACGACCGCATCGTCGGTGCGGTGCTGTTCGGCGACACGGCCGACGGACCCTGGTATTTCGACCTGATCCGCGCCGGCGTCGACATCCGCGAACAGCGCAGCCGGCTGTTGTTCGGCGCGGCGTACTGTGACGCGGAGGCCGCGTGAGCGGTCGCCCCGCCAGCGCCTGCACTCGGCCCCGCCGACCTCCGACGGAGGCCGCGCGGTGATCCGCACCACCTGTCCTTACTGTGGCGTGGGCTGCGGCGTGCAGGTTCAGGCGCAGACCGATGGCTGGGCGGTGACCGGCGACGCCGCGCACCCGGCCAATCTGGGTCGGCTGTGCGTCAAGGGCGCGGCGCTGGGTGAAACCCTGGGCGATCACGGCCGGCTGACGCAGCCCATGCGGCGTGCGCGCGGCGCGGCGGCGCAGGCCGTGAGCTGGGATGCGGCGCTGGACGAGGTGGCCGCCGGTTTCGCCCGCATCATCGACACCCACGGGCCCGAGGCCGTCGCGTTCTACGTGTCCGGCCAACTGTTGACCGAGGACTATTACGTTGCCAACAAGCTGATGAAGGGCTTCATCGGCAGCGCCAACATCGACACCAACTCGCGGCTGTGCATGTCGTCGGCGGTGGCCGGACATACCCGCGCCTTCGGCGAGGACTGGGTGCCGGTGTCCTACGCCGACGTGGAGCAGGCCGATCTGGTGATTCTCAGCGGCAGCAATCTGGCGTGGTGCCATCCGGTGCTCTACCAGCGTCTGGCGGCGGCCAAGGCCGCCCGGCCGCAGATGCGGGTGGTGGTCATCGACCCACGGCGCACCGCCACCTGTGACCTTGCCGACCTGCATCTGCCCATTCGGCCCGACAGCGACGTGCGTTTGTGGAACCGCCTGCTGGTGCATCTGGCCGATGTCGGTGCCGGCGATGGCGGCTTTCTTGCGGGCACCTCGGGCGCCGATGCGGCAGTGCAGGCGGCCAGGGCCGAAGCCGACGACCCGGCGCAGGTGGCGGCCGACTGTGGCGTGCAGGCCGAGGTGCTGGCCCGCTTCGAAGACTGGTTTGCCACCACCGAAAAGGTGGTCACGCTGTTCTCACAGGGCGTCAACCAGTCGGCCAGCGGCAGCGACAAGGTCAACGCCATCATCAACGCCCACCTGTACACCGGACGCATCGGCCGCCCCGGCATGGGGCCGTTGTCGATCACCGGCCAGCCCAACGCCATGGGCGGGCGCGAAGTGGGCGGGCTGGCCAACCAGCTTGCCGCGCACCTCAAACTGGAGTCGCCCCGACACCGCGCGCTGGTGCAGCAGCACTGGCAGGCGCCGCGCATCGCCGGGCGCCCCGGCCTGAAGGCGGTGGATCTGTTCGAGGCGCTGCACGAAGGCCGCGTGAAGGCCGTGTGGATCATGGCCACCAACCCGGTCGTGAGCCTGCCCGATGCCGACCGCGTGCGTGCGGCCTTGGCGCGCGCCGAGCTGGTGGTGGTGTCTGATGCCATGGCCCACACCGACACCACCGCACTGGCCGACGTGCTGCTGCCGGCCACCACCTGGGGCGAGCGCGACGGCACCGTCACCAACTCCGAGCGCTGCATCTCGCGGCAGCGGCCGTTCCGCACCGCGCCCGGCGAGGCCCGGCCCGACTGGTGGATCCTGAGCCGCTTCGCCGCAAAGATGGGCTGGGGCGCACACTTTGACTACACCCATGCGGCCGGGATCTTTGACGAATACACCCGGCTCACCGCCGCCGGAAACCAGCCCGACGACAGCCCGCGACTGCTGCACCTAGGGGGGCTCTCCGGAATGACCGCCGCGCAGTACGACGCCCTGCAACCGGTGCGCTGGCCAGTGCCCGCAGCCGACACGCCGGCCGCCACCGCCCCGGCGCACTACCGGCTGATCGCCACCCCGTCGCGCAGCTATCCCCACGCGGTCGACGCCGACTGGCCCCTGGTGCTCAACACCGGCCGGGTACGCGACCAGTGGCACACCATGAGCCGCACCGGAATGGCCCCCACGCTGGCCGGCCACCGCGCCGAGCCGGTGGTGGACCTGCACCCCGAAGACGCCCTGCTGTCGGGCGTGCGCATCGGCGAGCTGGCCCGCGTCCAAACCCGCTGGGGCGCACTGGTGGCGCGGACCACCAGCAGCGGCGACATGCGCCGCGGCGAAGCCTTCGTGCCCATCCACTGGAACGACCGCACCGCCTCTGATGCCCGCGTGGGCGCCCTGGTGGCCCCGGTGGTCGACCCGGTCTCGGGCGAACCTGCGTTCAAGCACACCCCGGCGCGGGTCGTGCCGTTCCCGGTCAACTGGCAGGGCTTCGTGATGAGCCGTGCGCCGGTCGATCTGGCCCACACCGACTGGTGGGTGCGGGTGCAGGGCGCCGGCCACGTCCGCTTCGAACTGGCGGGTCGCCGGGTTCCCGAGGACTGGACGGCCGCCCTGCGTCGCTGGCTGGGCGTGCCCGACGACGCCGACTGGATCGAGGCCGCCGACCCCGAGGCGGGCATTCATCGCGCCGCCTGGCTGGTGAACGATCGCTTGCAGGCCTGCGTGTTCATCTCGCCGCGCGCCGACCTGCCGCACCGCGAATGGCTGTCAGGCCTCTTCGGCGATCGACCGCTGTCGGTCCCCGAGCGTGCGGCCGTGCTGGCCGGCGCGCCGCTGAAGGGCGGCGACGCCGGCCCCACCGTCTGCGCCTGTTTCAGCGTGGGGCGCAACACGCTGGTCAAGGCCATACGCGGGGGCTGCCACACGCCGCAGGCCGTCACTGCAAAGCTCCGCGCCGGCGGCAACTGCGGATCGTGCCTGCCCGAAATCCGCACCCTCATCGCCGACCTGCAACCGGCGGCACTGCCAGATCGCGGACCGGTATCGGCCTGAAGGCTGACCTGCAAATGGGCCGGCGCGCCGTCCGGCGTCTCTCTGCGCCTGCGTCAACGCATCACTGTTTGACCAACACCGATATGGTTTGACCCACCACGTTCCCGAGTACGCCCAGGCGGATCGGCATCTGCGAGACCAAGGCCAAACTGTCGGAACTGGGCGAACGGGCACGTCAAGGCGAGCACATCATCATCGCCCGCTCCGGAAAACCCTTCAGGCGCACGGCTACGGCAAGGATGATCAGCCCACGAAGCCGCACGATGTCGATCTGGCGCTGGGGCCAACGACGAGACCCCACAGAAAGCCTGCCGGGATCTGTTTCGCCGAGAGCCGGAGGCGGCGGACGTGCAGGGTCTGCGTGTCGGGGGCGATCTCTGCGTGCCCGTCGGCAACGATCGATTCAGGGTCCAGATCGAACGCGCCCCTGCTTCCTGGGGTAGCGGATCAGCGACAGGCCGGCCGCGCCGCAGGCCAGGGAAGCAGCCGTCAAACGCTGACCCTATGAAAGGACGGCGACGCCCGCTGGAATGATTGAGGCCGACCCCTTATTCGCCGTGTGAGGGCCAAAACCCACTCCAGCCGCAAGGTCAAGGTCTCGACACATCGGGTTTGAGGGCGGGAGGCCTCACGGTCCCCGGTCCGTCAGGCGGTGATGGTTGCGTTTGCCATCCGCGTCGACCTAACATTAGTTAGACTGAATCGCGAATACATAACACCGGAGAGATTTTCATGTTCATCACGCAGACCCTGCGCAGGGCGGTTCAGATCAAGGCCAAGGGCACCGCCACGATCTTTGGCGAGCGTCGTCAGACGTGGGAGCAGTTCGAGGGGCGCGTCGCGCGACTGGCAGGGGCGCTGCAGGCCTTGGGCGTCGGTCGCGAGGAGCGCGTCGCGATTCTGGCGCTGAACAGCGATCGCTATGTCGAATATTTCTATGGGGTTGCCTGGGCTGGCGCTGCGTCCAACCCAGTGAATATCCGCCTTGCGCCCCCGGAGATTGCCTACACGCTGGACGACTCCGGGAGCACCGTGCTGTTCGTGGACGATGCGTTTGCCCAGATGCTGCCCGCCCTGCGGCCGCTGCTTACGGCGGTCAAGCACGTCATCTTCATGGGTGATGGGCCCTGCCCGCAGGGCTGTCTCGATTACGAGAAGCTGCTCGCGGACAATGCCCCCGTGCCGGATGCCAACGCTGGTGGCAGCGATCTCGCCGGCCTGTTCTACACCGGCGGCACGACCGGCAAGTCCAAGGGCGTCATGCTCTCGCATGACAATGTCGTCTATAACGCCCTGAATGTGCTGCCGGCACTGGGCTACGACGACATGGCGGTGTATCTGCACGCGGCGCCGATGTTCCACCTCGCCGACATGGCGAGCACCTTCGCGCTCACCATGGCGGCCGGCGTCCATGTCATCGTGCCGCGCTTCGACGTGGATCCGGTGCTGCATGCGATCGCCACGCACCGGGTGACGCATTTGATTCTCGTGCCGACGATGGTGAACCTGCTGATCAGCTCGGATCGCATTCATGACTACGATCTTTCCAGCTGCAAACGGCTCATGTACGGGGCCTCGCCGATGCCCGAGGCGGTGCTGAGAAAGGCCATGGCCTTGCTGCCCTCCATCCAGTTGACTCAAGGCTACGGGCAGACCGAGGCCGCGCCGGTCATCACCTTTTTGGACCCACGCTTTCATTTCGAGGGCGGTTCCAAGCTCACCAGCGCGGGGCGCCCGGCCTACGGGGTCGAAGTGATCATTGTGGACCCCGAAGATCGGGAGCAGCCCCGCGGGCAGGTCGGTGAGATCTGCGCACGCGGCATGAACGTCATGCAGGGCTACTGGGGGCTCAAGGAGCAGACCGAGCAGACGCTGCGCAATGGCTGGCTGCATACGGGCGACATTGGCTACATGGACGAAGACGGTTTTGTCTTTATCGTTGATCGCGCCAAGGACATGATCATCAGCGGTGGGGAGAATGTATTCAGCGTCGAGGTCGAGGGCGCGATCTACGAGCACCCCGGGGTCCAGGAGTGCGCGGTGATCGGCGTGCCCAGCGAGCAGTGGGGTGAGGCGGTGCACGCCGTGGTCGTCCCCAAGGCAGATCAAACACTGACCGAAAAAGAGATCATCGAACATTGTCGACAACGCATTGCGGGTTACAAACTGCCCCGCAGCGTGTCTTTCCGCAGTGAGCCGTTGCCGGTGAGCGGCGCCGGGAAGATCCTCAAGACCGACCTGCGCAAGCCGTACTGGGAAGGTCACAGCCGACAAGTGAGCTAACCCGGACGTTTCACAAACCGCCCCAGACACCCCGGAAGGCCGCCCTTGCCAGTTGATCGGCGCTCGAGAGAGCCAATTTCTGCGCCAGTTCAGACCAGCGACCCGCTGCCGGCGGCGATGATCGCGGGTCCGGGGCGCTTCGAACCGTCGCCTAAGGCCGTGTTTCCGGGGTGCGAGCAGGCGTCGCGTTGCGGACGTCGCCGGAACCTGCCGGCTTTGCGTCGTGCGCCACTCCAAGCCAGGGTCGGAGGCGCGGTCGCTGCCGAGGTCGTTCCCGATCGCCTTGATGAAGTTCTCGTCCTGAGCGCGCACGCAGTACAAATCCCGGTACGGCAGCGCCGACCGGGGATCGGCAAGCGAGGTCACCATGGCCGGCGGCGTGGCATGGCGGGCGACGAAGGCATCGACCAACGCCTGCGCCAGACGGCAGATGTCCTTCGTTCGGGTCAGCGCAGACGCCTGCCCTCCGGGCGCCTGAGCCGCTGCATGTCCTGCTGGGCGTGTCAGGCGCCAGATCTCGGAGGCGGCGATTCACCGCGCGATCCAGGCGCGACAGTTCCCTTACCCTTCGCTGACATCAATAACCCCAAGATGAGGAGAGCGCCATGATCGGAGTGATCGCGACCCTGAAAGTGCAGGACGGCAAACAGGCCGGCTTCGAGGCACTGATGCAGGAACTGACCGCTGCAGTGCGGGCCAACGAGCCGGCCTGTACCTTTTATCAGCTCCACAAGACCGACGACCCCACCACCTACGTGATGCTGGAGCAGTACCGGAGTCAGGAAGATCTCGCCAAGCATCGCGAGACGCCGCATTTCAAGGCGCTGGGAGGCCAATTGGGCGACTTTCTCGCCGCCGCGCCCGGCATCCAGATCCTGCCCGCCGTGCCCTGAGGCGCACGCCGTGCGCGACCCGAGGCGCGGAAGGCGGCCGGTACGAGCGCTTTCCGTCGCGTCCAACCCAAGCGCCAGGAGCATCCATGGCTGAATTATTGACTCCCGAGATCAAGGCCCGGATCGGCACCGCCAGTCCGGAGGTCCGCGTCGAGGTCACCCGGCGCGACATCCAGAAGTACGCGGTATCCACCGGGCAGCGGGCCCGCAAGTACCTCGACGGCGACGAGGCGCCGCCGCTGTTCCACTTCAGCTACGCGATAGAGATCCTGCCGCCCGAGCAACTGCGCAAGGACGGCATCGCTGCGGACAAGCTGATCCCGCCGCTGCCGCTCAAGCGGCTCATGGCCGGAAGCTCCGACACCACCTACCATCGGCCCATCTGCCCTGGCGACCGGCTGGTCGTCATCCGGCGGCTGAAGGACATCCGCGAAAAGGCGGGCAAGAGTGGCCCGCTGATTTTTGTGGTCATCGAAACCGAAGTGACGACCGAGTCCGGCGAACCCGTACTCAATGAAATCACCTCCCTGATCGCGAGATAGCCATGCCCAGATTCGAAGACATTCAGCCCGGCGATGCCCTGCCCAGCCGAGACCATACGCCGGGCATCGTGCAGCTGTTCATGTACAACGCCGCCATCTGGAACGCCCACCGTATCCACTTCGATCACGCCTACGCGACTGGAGAGGAAGGCTATCCCGACATCGTGCTCGATGGCCCCCTGCAGGGTGATTGGATCGGACAGGTGGTGACCGATTGGATCGGCGAGGATGCCACTCTGGTGTCTTTCGGCTACGCCAACCGCCAGGCGGCCTTTCTCGGCGAGACCATGACTGCAAGTGGCGTGGTGGAAGCCAAGGACGACGGCAGTCGCGAGGTTCGGGTCAAGCTGTTTCTGCAGAATGACCGGGGCGAGATCACCATTCCCGGCCACGCGGTCGTCCGCTTTTCCTGAGCATCCGCTGCGGCTGACGGACTCATTAAGTCAGCAGATCAGGGAACAAGGCCTGCGCCTGTTGTGCTTTAAGGTCCCGGGTGATCGATTGCGCTACGCCGAAAGGGCTACGGGTGCTTTGTGGCCCATTCATTCATGGCCTGAACGGGGGCGTGGTCGAGTGCCTTCTGCGGCAGGTGCTTGACGTCGATGTGCACAAAGCCCGGCTCACACACAAAAAATCGGGCACGCCCGCCTATGGTGCGGCGGACAGTCCCTGCAGGCCGTCGGCCAGGGCCTGGGTGAGCGGTTTGAGGTACCACGACTGGCCGGGCATGACGTCAACCCGGGCGCCGCGGGCGCGCAGGGCGTCGGCCACCACCGGGCCTACGGCGGCCACCTGGGTGCGGGCCAGCCCGGCCTGCAGCAGGGGCAGCTGGTCGTGGTCTTCGGCGACTCGGTAGAGCCGGTCCACCTGGGCCATGCTGGTGAAGGCAATGGCATCCACGGTGCCGGCCGCGAGTGCGGCGATCAGCGCCATCACCGCCTGCTGGTCGGCGGCATCGGCATAGATGTATGGGGCTACCGGATGCACGGTGGCGCCGAGGGCGGTGAGGGCCTCGGTGAGTGGCCGGTTGGGTTCGCTGCCGTAGCGCTGCACCCCGACGCGGCGACCGCGCAGGGGCTCGTGTTGGTCAAGCTGTTGCAGCAGCGCGATGAGCCCCGGCGTGGTGGCGGGATCGGCCACGTGCCGGGGCTTCAGACCCCAGTCGCGCAGCACCCGGCCGGGCTTGGGGCCGCGGGCGATCAGCCGGGTGTCGGCAAGGCGCTCGCGAAAGGCGGTGCGGTGTTGCGGCGCATGGTGTTGCAGGCAGCCATCGAGCCGGCGCAGCCCTTCGCCGGTGAGCAGCACCAGGTCGTCGCAGCCGCCGGCGATGAAGGCGTGCAGCCAGTGCAGCACCGGCGCAGGGTCGGGCGCGTCCTTGATGGCCACCAAGGGGCAGCGCCAGACCCGCGCGCCGCGGCGCTCCAGCAGGCCGGCAAATACTTCAAGCTCACGGGTTTCCGGCAGGGCGATGCAGCGGCCTGCCAGCGGCGATGCGGGTGATTCGATAGGAGTCATGCCGGTATTCAACGGCGGCGCGGCCGACAGCGCAAGCCGCGCCGCCGGGCATCATCCATTGGCGACCTTTTTGGGCATCAGGTGCAGGCGGGTCTCGCCGGCGCCCGCAGTCGGCGCGGGTGCCGGTTCGGCTGCCGAGGCGCTGTGTCCGGCATACAGAAAGTGCAGGATCTCGGCGCGGCAGTGGTGGTAGTCGGCGCTTTCGGCCAGGGCCAGGCGTTCACGCGGGCGCGGCAGATCGACAGTGAGCACCTTGCCGATGGTGGCGCCGGGGCCGACGTTGAGCATCACCACCCGGTCAGAGAGCAGCACGGCTTCGTCGACGTCGTGGGTGACCATCAGCACGGTGGTGCCAAGACGGGCCTGAATCTCCATCAGCGAGTCCTGGAGCTGGGCGCGGGTGAGGGCGTCGAGCGCGCCGAAGGGTTCGTCCATCAGCAGAATCTGCGGTTGCATCGACAGCGCCCGGGCGATGCCGACGCGCTGCTTCATGCCGCCGGAGATTTCGTGCGGGCGCTTGTCCATGGCGTGCGCCATGTTGACCAGTTCGAGGTTGTGCTCGATCCACTCACGTTGTTCGGCACGGCTTTTCTTGCCGCCGAATACCTGCCGCACCGCCAGCGCAACGTTGCCGTAGACGGTGAGCCACGGCAGCAGCGAGTGGTTCTGGAAGACCATGCCGCGGTCGGGGCCCGGGCTGTTGACCTCGTGTCCGTTGACGATGATGCCGCCCTGTGTGGCCTTGAGCAGGCCGGCCACGATGTTGAGCACGGTGGATTTGCCGCAGCCGGAATGGCCGATCAGCGACAGAAATTCACCCTGCGCCACTTTGAGGTTGATGTGGTGGAGTGCGTTGAACGTGCCCTTTGGGGTCGGGAAGTCCATGCACACGTCTGAGAGTTCGAGATGCGTTTTCATGGGTGGGCTCGGTTGGGGGCGTTCGCCTAAAGCGTGCTGAACGCCGTCGCGCCGCGGCGCGACGGCGGTCACCGGCCGCTCTGCGGGTGCGGTGGTGGCCGGGCGTCCAGCGGGGTGGAGGAGGAGGGGCGTGCTCATCGCAGGATGGCGTTTTTGTCCCAGCTGACGTTGCGTTGCAGCCAGAGCATGCAGCGGTCGAGCAGGAAGCCGATGAGGCCAATGGTGAGCACCGCCACCATGATGCGGCCCAGCGAGGCCGAGGATCCGTTCTGGAATTCATCCCAGACGAATTTTCCGAGACCGGGGTTCTGCGCCAGCATTTCGGAGGCGATCAGCACCATCCACGCCACGCCCAGCGAGGTGCGCAGACCGGCGAAGATCATGGGAATGGCGCTGGGCAGCACCACCCGCCAGACGTGTGACAGCGCATGCAGGCGCAGCACGCGCGACACGTTGACCAGGTCGGTGGAGACGGTGGAGGCGCCCACGGCGGTATTCACCAGGGTGGGCCAGATGGAGCAGAGCATCACGCACAGCATCGAGACCAGATACGACTTGGAGATCATCGGGTCGTCACTCACGTACACCGCGCTGACCACCAGAGTGACGATGGGCAGCCACGCCAGCGGTGACACCGGTTTGAACAGCTGGATCACCGGGTTGAACATGGCGTAGAGCGTGGGCGACAGGCCAATGGCCAGGCCGGCCGGAATGGCGATCAGCGAGGCCAGCAGAAAGCCGCTCATCACCGTGACCAGACTGGTCTTGATCTGGTCGACGAAGGTCGGTTTGCCGGTGTAGCTGCGGATGCGAATTTCAGCCTCGGGGTTTTTCGCCAGCTTTTCGGCGTTGCGCTTGTCCTGCCGCTGGTAGAACGCCGCGGCCTTGTCGCGCTCGGCGCGGTGCTCGTCCCAGAGGTTGCCGGCCTGTTCCCAGACCGCCACCGGGCCGGGCAGGGCGCCCAGCGAGGTTTGCACCTGTTTGGCGCCCTGCTCCCAGAGCATCAGCATCACCAGCAGGCCGATCATGGGCAGTGCCACCCGCTTCAGCACCGACCGCGCATCGCTGCCGCGCAGCGCGGCCACACGCGCCACCAGATGCTGGCCGGTGCCCTGTAGCCGTGAGGCGACGCCGGTGCTCATGGCGTTTCCTTGCCCTTCAGGCCGATCTTGAACTGTTCTAGATAGGCGTTGGGGCTGCGGCCGTCAAAGGTGTTGGTGTCGATGAAGGTGGTGTGGTCCACCGGGCGAAACCCGGTTTCGGCGGCAAAGTCGGGGAAGTCGCTGGCCGACATCTTGCCCTCGGCGATCAGTTCCTCTGCCGCTTGCCGGTAGATGTCGGCACGGAACACCTTCCTGGCGGTTTCGATGTACCAGCTGTCGGGCTTGGCCTCGGCAATCTGCCCCCAGCGGCGCATCTGCGTCAGGTACCACACGGCATCTGAGGTGTACGGATAGGTGGCGTGATAGCGGAAAAAGACGTTGAAGTCGGGCGCCGGGCGCACGTCCCCTTTCTCGTATTCGAAGACGCCGGTCATGCTGTTGGCGATCACCTCGTAGTCGGCGCCGACATAGGTCGATGACGAGATGATCTTGGCCGCTTCCTTGCGGTTGGCGTTGTTTTCGGCGTCGAGCCAGTGGCCGGCGCGGATCAGCGCCTTGACCATGGCGATGTGGGTCTTGGGGTGCTTGTCGGCCCATTCCTGGCTCACGCCCAGCACCTTTTCGGACACGTTGTTGCGGATGTTCAGGTCGGTGACCACCGGCACGCCGATGCCGCGAAACACCGCCTGCTGGTTCCACGGCTCGCCGACGCTGTAGCCGAGGATGGTGCCGGCTTCAAGGGTCGCGGGCATCTGCGGCGGCGGCGTGACCGACAGCAGCACGTCGGCCAGCAATTGCCCCAGCACGTCACCGCGCTGCGGCGCGTAGAAACCGGGGTGAATGCCGGCGGCGGCCAGCCAGTAGCGAATCTCGTAATTGTGGGTGGACACCGGGAACACCATGCCCATGTTGAACGGCTCGCCCTTGGCCTTCTTGGCGGCGATGACCGGCTTCAGCGCGTCGGCCTTGATGGGGTGCACGGGCTTGCCGTCTTTCATGGGCACATGCGGCTTCATCTCGTCCCAGACGCTGTTGGCCACGGTGATGGCGTTGCCGTTCAGGTCCATGACGAAGGCGGTGATGATGTCGGCCTTGGTGCCAAAGCCGATGGTGGCGCCCAGGGGCTGGCCCGAGAGCATGTGCGCGCCGTCGAGCTCGCCGGAGATGACGCGATCGAGCAGCACCTTCCAGTTGGCCTGGGCTTCGAGGGTGACGTACAGGCCTTCGTCTTCGAAGTAGCCTTTTTCGTAGGCGATGGCCAGCGGCACCATGTCGGTGAGTTTGATGAAACCGAGTTTGATCTCGTCCTTTTCCAGGGCCAGCGCCGGGTGGGCGCCCAAGGCGGCGGCCGTGACGATGGTGGTGCTGATCAGACGACGTGACCAGCCAAGCAAGCGTGATGACATGCGGTTCTCCAAAAAAAACGTCCATGTGCGAGGTGATCGCGCATGGACGCCGTTGTCCGTTCGGGGCGCCCTGCGGGACGCGCTGATGTGTGCAGACCGTCTTTGGTGTGCCGTATTGACCAAGCAGGGTTCGTGCCAAGCCCCGAAGCGGCAACGTTGCCGGTGTTTGCGCCGCAAGGGGGGCTGGGCGTGCGCTTTGCGGCGGCGCCTTGCCCCATCTGTGGGCGTGCGCCGCGCGATGGTGCATGGGCGCGCCATTCACTGCGATGCGGCGCGCCGCCGAGGGCGGGGCCGGGCCCGGGTTTCAACCTGGCGGCGGGGCGTGCTGGGAAGGCGGTGTCGGGCGGGGCCGAGCTGCGGCGGCGATCAGGGGTGGCGCAGCGGCCATTGCAGCGGCCCAAACGCAATCCGGACCTGCGGGGGTGGGCGCGCTCGCGCCCCCGCAGGTCCGGTTTCAAGCCGACAGGCCGCCGCGAGGGTGCGGGGCCTGCCGGCTGACGATGGCGTGCCGCCGCCTCAGAAGGCGTAGCCCAGCCAGGTCCAGAACTTGTCGGTGTCCACGGCCAGCGTGTCGGCCGAATAGGCCCCGTACTTCAGGCCGCCACTCAGCTTGCCGACCAGCGGCCGGGTGAGCTGAATGTTGAACTCGCTGCCGTAGTCGGCGCTGCCCTCGTCGGCGCTGAACTCGTGGTACTTCGCCATCCACGCGGTCTTGCCAAGGCTGCCGCTGAGGCGCACGTAGAGGTCGTTCAGGCCCGCAGTCGGGGTCGCCAGAAACAGATCGTTCCAGCCGTTGTGGGCGTGCAGGGTGGCCAGCGGCGTCATTACCCCGTAATTGCCGCCATCGCTGCCCAGCACCTCGTAGCCCACCGCCAGCGACACGCCCTTGATGCCCAGGGCCAGCTCGCCGAGCAGGTAGTCGGCCTCGAAGTCGCCGCCTGCGGTGGTGGCCTCCTGGCGCGCAAACTCGGCGACATAGCTGAGTTTCACCGTCTCGCCCAGCGGCAGACCGCCGGTGGCGCGCAGGCCCACGGTGTCGGCGTCGGGCGTGGTGGGGGTGATCACCTCGTAGTCCAGCAGGTAGCCGTAGGCGGTCAGGGCCAGCGCCGGCGAGGCGACCCATTGCGCGTTGAGCAGCACCCCCTCGAGATCAACATTGGCGAAAAAGATGTTGTTGACGTTGGTGATGTACGCACCGTTGAGGGTCACGTTGGCCAGCGGCGTGGCCTTGAGAAAGTAGCCGTCGTAGGTCTGCTCGTTCTGCCGCCAGCCCACATTGCCCACCCAGCGGGCATTGTCGAGAATCAACTTGCTGCGCCCCAGCGTGGCCACCAGGCCCTTGATGCCGGTGTAGCGCACGCCCCATTGATTGACCTCGGTGCCTTCAGGGTCGGCGACCACCGAGAACTGCGTCGGCGGTGGCACGCCGGAGTAGTCGTCCACCAGCGCGTCGATGTTCTCCATCTCGACGAAGGCGCTGACCCCATTCCACGCCTGGGTGGTGTAGCCCAGGGCCGTGCGCAGGGTCAGGGCATCGGCATCTTCAAGCGCGTTGTCCTGCTCGACCAACTCGTAGCGCAGGCGCAGATTGACGTTGACCGTGCCGCCGGTGAGGGCCCCTTCCAACGCTGAAAGCGGCGCCGCTTCCGCCCACGCGCTGGCGGTGCTGCCGAGCACCAGCGCGCTGAACAGGATGGGACGAAGTGTGTTCACAAACATGTGTAGCTCCCTTGAAAAAACCCAAAAAAAAAGCCCCCGCCATCACGTGTGTGATGACGGGGGCGCCTTTGCCTTGTGGATGGACCCGGGTGAAACCGTCTTTGGTTTGCCGTGTCCTGCTGCATCAGGTCTAAGGCAAGAAGCGGGCCAAGCGATGGGCATGATCAATCGCCGCGCGTACCGACCCGAGCCGCTCAGTAGGTTTTGTACGGCAGAAATTTGCCGCTCATGACGATGCGCACCCGATCGCCTTTCGGGTCGGGCTCGCGCTGGATGTCGAGCGAGAAATCGATGGCGCTCATGATGCCGTCGCCAAACTCCTCGTGAATCAGTGCCTTGAAGGTGGTGCCGTAGACCGCGATCAGCTCGTAGAAGCGGTAGATCAGCGGGTCGCTGGGGATCGCGCTGGGCAGCGAACCCTTGTAGGGCACCACCTGCAGCGCAGCCCGGGCGTCGGCATTCAGGTCCAGCAGCGCGCCCAGAATGTCGGCCTGTTCGGCGGTGAAGGTCATCTGCCCCATCAGCCCGGCGGTGGTCCACTCCTTGCTCAGGCCGATGGCGGCGGCCAGATCGGCCCACTTGAGCTTCTTCGCGAACTTGGCGGCAAGGATGGCGGCGGTCACGTCTTCACGGGTCATGGGGTGCTCCAGAGGTGGCAGGGTGTTGGGGCGCGACAGACCCGTCGGCCTGCGGCCGGACCTGCGGCGGATGCCGCGGGTCGTAGCCGGTGGGCGGCTGGTCGCGGAAGGTCTTGGATCGGCTCACCAGAAAATCGACCAGGTGATTGCGGATCGGGTAGTAGTTGGGCTCGAAGATCACCGTCGAGCGGCTGCGCGGGCGCGGCAGCGTGACCTCGACGATCTCCGCGATGCGGGCCTTGGGGCCGTTGGTCATCAGCAGAATCTTGTCGGCGAGCAGCATGGCTTCGTCGACGTCGTGGGTGATCATGAAGGCGGTCTGCGTGGTCTGTTGGCAGATGCGCACCAGTTCGTCCTGAATGGTGCCCCGCGTCAGTGCATCGAGTGCGCCGAAGGGCTCGTCCATGAGCAGCAGCTTGGGTTCGATGGCAAAGGCGCGGGCAATGCCCACGCGCTGGCGCATGCCGCCGGACAGCTGTGACGGGCGTCGGTCTTCAACGCCATTGAGGCCCACCAGGTCCAGGTACTGCCGGCTGTGGGCCAGCACCTGGGCGCGTGACCAGTCACGATGCCGGGCGGCCACCGCGAAGCTGACGTTTTGCAGCGTGCTCTGCCAGGGCAGCAGGCTGTGGTTCTGGAAAATCACGCCACGGTCGAGGCTGGGGCCGGCAATTTCGCGGCCTTCCATCAGCGCCACGCCCTGGCTGGGCTGGTCGAGCCCGGCGAGGATGTTGAGGATGGTCGATTTGCCGCAGCCGGAGTGGCCGATCACGCAGATGAACTCACCGCGGGCGATCGAGAAATTGACTTGCTCGAACACCGTCAGCGCCTCGCCGCCGCGCTCGCCGGGGAAGCTTCTGGACAGGCCATCGACCTGGACGAATCTGCGCTCTGTCTCGGTCATGGCGCGCTCAGTCAACGTACTGCACGAAACGCGCGGCGCCGGCCAGCAGGCGGTCGAGCAGCATGCCGACCACGCCGATCATCAGAATCGAGAAGATCACGCTGGTCAGGTTCAGGTTGTTCCACTCGTTCCACACGTAGTAGCCAATGCCGGTGCCGCCGACCAGCATCTCGGCGGCCACGATCACCAGCCAGGCGATGCTGATCGAGATGCGCATGCCGGTAAAAATGGTCGGCGCGGCGGCGGGCAGGATCACCGTGAGTGCCGTTCTCATGCGGCCCAGCTCCAGGGTGCGGGCCACGTTGATGTAGTCGCGGCGCACCGACGCCACGCCGAAGGCGGTGTTGATCAGCATCGGCCAGATCGAACAGATGAAGATCACGAAGATGGCCGACAGCGCCGAGTCCTGAATCACGAACAGGGCCAGCGGCATCCACGCCAGCGGCGACACCGGCTTGAGCACCTGGATGAACGGGTCCAGCGCACGCTGCCACAGCGGCGACATGCCAATCACAAAGCCGATGGGAATGGCCACCAGCGCCGCAAGGAGGTAGCCGGTGAGCACCCGGCCCACCGAGTGGCCGAGCTGGATGCCGATGCCCTTGTCATTCGAGCCGCGGTCGTAAAACGGATCCGACAAGGCTTCCCAGGCATGGGCGATGACCGCCGAAGGCCCCGGCACGCGGGCTTTCTCGCCGGCGCCGGCCACCAGCATGTCGTACTCCGACACCGCCTCGGCCGATTCCGGTGCGGTACTGGCCGCCTCCCACAGGCCTGCGCCCACCAGCAGCAGAATCAGGGACAGCAGCGCCGCGCGTACGGGCAGTGAGCGCATCAGAACCTCTCAGGAACGGCGGATGGCGAAGCTGTCGACATAGGCATCCGGCGTCGCCGGGTCGAAGGTCTTGCCCATGATCGAGTAGGTCTGGTAGGTGGTTTTCGGCGGTTCGTAGCCGAGTTCCTTCATCAGCTTTCCGCAGTCGGCCGCCAGATACACCTGCTCGGCGATCTGCCGGTAATCGACCTCGCCCTTGATGTAGCCCCAGCGCTTCATCTGGGTCAGGATCCACACCGCCATCGAGTGCCATGGGAAGGGGTTGAAGTCGATGCGGTCGGGCACGTTTTTCACCTCGCCCAGGCCGTCGGCGTAGCGCCCGGTGAGCACCTGGGCGACTACGGTTTCGGGCTGGTTGAGGTAATTGGCCGGGCTGATCGCCTTGGCGATGTCGGCGCGGTTTTCGGCCGCGGCAGCGAAATGCGTGGCCTCGACGATGGACTTGAACAGCGCCCCGAAGGTGTTGGGGTTTTCCAGCGCGAAGGCCTGGCTGCAGGCGAAGGCGCAGCAGGGGTGGCCGTCCCAGATGTCCTTGGTCAGCAGGTGGATGAAGCCCACGCCCTCGTACACGGCGCGCTGGTTGAAGGGGTCGGGCGCCAGATAGCCGTCAACGTTGTCGGCGCGCAGGTTGGCGACCATCTCGGGCGGCGGGACCACGCGAATCTGAATGTCGGTGTCGGGGTCCAGCCCGGCTTCGGCGACGTAGTAGCGCAGCAGAAAGTTGTGCATCGAGTATTCGAACGGCACCGCAAACTTGAAACCCTTCCACTGCTTTGGGTCGCGCTTGTCCTTGTGCTTGTTGTGCAGGGTGATGGCCTGGCCGTTGAGGTTTTCGACTGCCGGCATCAAGAACGGCTCGGCGGTTGAACCGGCGCCCAGGCTCATGGCCAGCGGCATCGGGGTGAGCATGTGCGCGGCGTCGTACTCCTTGTTCAGTGACTTGTCGCGGGCCACCGCCCAGCCGGCGGTCTTGATGATGTCGACATCCAGGCCGTGCTTTTCATAAAAGCCCATGGGCTTGGCCATGATGATGGGCGTGGCGCAGGTGATGGGCACGAAACCCACCTTGAGCTTGGTCTTTTCCAGCGGCCCGGACGCCTCGATGGCTGCGGCCTTGATCGCATCCATGGGCAGCAAGGTGCCGAGGATGGCGGCCAGACTGCCGCCGCCCATCGCCCGCAACACCTGACGACGCTGTTCGTCGTGGTGCCCGAACAGCCCGCGCACCAGCGCGCTTTCAACCACCTGGGCGATACGGCCTTCGGCGGAATCGGACGGGCGGGCTGGGGTCGCCGAAGTGCTGCACCGGGCGCAGCCGCAGCCTTGGGCGTGGAGGCGGGTTTCGGGGTCAAACGGATCGCGGAAGATCGACATGGTGTTACCTCGTTTCAGGGGAACAACGTGGGTCGGGTCGGCATCGGGTCAGGAGGCGGCGATCCGCAGATCGGGCGTCGCGTACTCGATGTCCTTGCGGTACAGGTCGTAGGCGCGGGCGTATTCCATGGTGCGGGCCACATCGCTGATCCAGTCCTCGGCGTAGCCGGCGCGGCGCAGCAGGTGAAAGCCCATCTCCATGCCGGCGGCGATGCCGCCGGCGGTGACGATGCGGCCGGCGTCCACCACCCGCGCGCGGCTCACCCGGCAGGCGGGGGCCAGCTTGGCCAGACGGTCGATGGGCACCATGCCGGCGCCGGAGGCTTCGAGCCGGTCGGGTTCCTTGCGATTGGTGGCGGGCAGGCCATCGAGCACGCCCATGCGGGCGTAGATCCACGAGCCGGTGCAAACGCTGGTCAGCAGCGTGCTGTCGGGCAGGCCGTTGATGAAGGCGAACAGCCGGCGGTTGTGCATCTCCTGCCGGGTCCCGAAGCCGCCGGGAATCAGAAAGGCGTCCATCGCCGGGGCATCGGCGAAGCTGTAGTTGGGCATCACCGTGAAGCCGGCCTGCGCCTGCACCGGCCGCAGGGCGTCGGCGATCATGAACACATCCAGCTCGGGGTCGTAGCGGCGGGCCACCGAGAACACGCCGTAGGGTGCGGCAAAGTCAACGATCTCGGCGTCTTTGAAGACGTAGATTCCGAGTCGGAAACCGGCCTGTGTGGTGGCGCGCATGGGGGGGGTCTCGATGGCGAAGTGCGGATGGCCAGAGTGTTCGCCCGACAGGGCCGGGGCGGTATCGCGCCGCACGTGATTCGGCCGTGGTGGCAACACGACGCGCTGTCGTCAGGGGACTACACGCCGCTCGCCTCGGCGGCGCCCGACACGATCTGGTGGCGCACCGCGTAGAGCGCGGTTTCAACGTCGTTGCGGGTGCCGATCTTGTCCATGATGCGGGCGCGATAGGTGTTCACCGTGTTGGGTGACAGGTGCAGCTGCGTGGCGATCTGCGCCGCGCTGCGGCCGCCCGCGATCTGCAGGAAGACCTGATACTCCCGCGCCGAAAGCAGCTCGTGCGCGGCGCGTTCGTCGTGTCGGCGCAGGGCCGTGGCCAAGGTCTCGGCCAGCGCCGCGCTGACATAGCTGCCACCGGCGTGCAGCTTGCGGATCGCCCCGGCCAGCGTGTCGGGATCGACGCTCTTGTTCAGATAGCCGCCGGCGCCCAGCCGCAGGCAGCGCAGCGCGTACTGCTTTTCGGGGTAGGTGGACAGCACCAGCACCGGCAGCAGCGGCCACTCAAGGCGCATCTGTTGCAGCACCTCCAGGCCGTCGCGGCCGGGCAGGGCGATGTCGAGCAGCGCCACGTCGACCGCCTGCCCGCGCAGCAGGGTGATCAGGGCGGGGCCGTCCGCGGCCTCGCCGACGATCTGGAAGTCTTTCCGGGTGGCCAGAATCTGCACCAGCCCGGCGCGCACCAGGGCGTGGTCGTCACACAGCGCAAGCCGGATCATCAGCGTCCTCCTCGGGAATGCGGCGCCCGGCGGTTGCGGTCAACGGCAGCCAGACCCGGACCTGGGTGCCGCCGGTCGCGGCCGGGCCGATGGCCAGGCGTCCGCCAAAATGCCGGGCGCGCTCGCTCATGCCGATGACGCCGTGCGAGCCGGGGTGACGCAGTTGTTCCAGCGTGACGCCGTGGCCGTTGTCGCGCACCCGCAGGCGCAGTTCGTCGGCGTCGGCACTGATGCGCATGTCGATGGCCGTGGCGTTGGCATGGCGCGCGACGTTGTTGAGAACCTCTTGAAAAATGCGGTAGGCCGCCGTGGCCACCGCGTCGTCGGGCGCGGGCGTTCCGGGGCCGACTTCGATGCGCAGCTCGCCGCGCAGGCCGGTGGCTTCGAGAAACTCTTGGGCATGCCAGTCCAGCGCCGCCCACAGGCCCTGATGGTCGAGGATGGACGGCCGCAGGTCGGTGATGATGCGGCCCACTTCGGTCACGGCGTCGTCGATCAGGCCGGCCATGCTGCGGGTCTTGGCCTGGACGGCGCTGCCGACCGGCATCTGTTCGTGCAGCCAGCCCAGGTCCAGCTTGAGCGCGACCAGCACGCTGCCGAGCTCGTCGTGAATCTCGCGCGCGATGCGGCTGCGTTCGCGCTCGCGCACGGTTTCGAGGTGGGCCGACAGGCGCCGCAGCCGCTCGTTGGAGCGCGCCAGTTTGCTCAGGGCTTCCGACAGTTCGCGGGTGCGTTCGCTGACCCGTTCTTCCAGCGCCTCGTGGGCCTGGCGCAGCTGCGCCTCGTGCCGCTTGCGGGCGCTGATGTCGACGAAGGTGACCACCGCGCCGGCAATCTGCGTGCCGTCGAGAATCGGGTAGGACGAATATTCCACCGGCACGCCGGTGCCGTCGGCGCGCCACAGCACTTCGCTGTCGATGCGGCAGGGACGGCCTTCGCGAAAGGCGGTGTAGATCGGGCAGCAGGCCACCGGGTAGGGGCTTCCGTCCTGGCGGGTGTGGTGAATCAGGTCGTGCATGTTCCGCCCCAGCACCTGGTCGACGCGATACCCCAGCAGGGCTGCGCCGGCGCGGTTGATGAACACGCAGCAGCCGTTCAGGTCGATGCCGTAGATGCCCTCACCGGTGGACTCCAGCATCAGTTCCAGCGGGTTGCGCCACAGCGTCTTGCCGGCAAATTCCGCCACCCGCGAGGCCCGGGGGCCGGCGCGGGGGGCGGGGTGGGTCGCCTGGGCGGTCATCCGGCCCGGTTATTCAGACTGCATGGTGGTGGCGAGCAGCACGTAGACCTCGGTCCACGACGCTTTGACCTCGGGGGTGAAGTCGTCGCCCAGGCCCTGGCCCAGGGTCCACAGCAGGGCGGCGGCCACGGTGTCGTAGTCCTGGGGTTTGACGCCGTAGCCCACATGGCGCTGGCCCAGGGCCTTGACGGCGGGGACGATGGCATCGAGCCGGGTCAGGCCCTTGACCGCCACGTCGATCATGGTCATGAGCTTGTCGCCCTGGGCGGTCATGTCGCCCTTGAACAGCGGCTTCAATGCTGGATCGAGTTCGAACAGCCTGCCGTAGAACAGGGTGGCGGCGGTGTCGCGGATGGGAACCACTTTGGCCCAGGTGCTCTGGACGCGTTCAACGTCTTGGGGTGTCATGAAAAGTGTCCTTGTGGAAAAAAGTGCAGGGGGTCAGCGGCTGGCCGCGACCATGTAATCGACGGCGGCCTTGACCTCTTCGTCACTGAGGGCGTCGTTGCCACCGCGTGGCGGCATCATCGTGCCTCTGGGGCCGAAGTGCCCGTTGATGGCGTGTTCGTAGAGCACCGCCTTGCCCTGGGCGATGCGCGGCGCCCAGGCCTTGCCGTCGCCGAGTTTCGGCGCACCGGCAATGCCAATGTCGTGACAGCCCTGGCAGGTGTCCATCCAGATCGACCGACCCGCCGCCAGCGCCGGATCTTCGAACACCGGTGGCGTGGGGCTGGCCGCCTGGGCGGGCGGTGTGGCGGGGCCGACGGGCACCTCGGCTTCGCCCCCACAGGCGGCAAAGCCGAGGCAGAGCAGCACGAGCGGACCCCGAGGGCGCATCAGGCGTCGACGGGAATGCGAATCACGACGCCGCCCATCACGTCACCGAGTTCGAAATCGGTGCGCGGGGTGTCGGCGTGCTCGTTGTGGCAGCTGACGCAGGCCGGCGCGATGGCGTTGTCCGGGTAGATGGCGGTGAAGTACTTCACCCCGCCCAGGGTTTCTTCGGCGTAGTAGTTCTTGCCCTTGTTCTCGGCGATGTAGGCCAGGCCGGCCTTCTCGACCTCGGTCTTGGGGGCGTTCTGCTGGTTGATGGGCCACAGCGATTGCAGCGAGTACGAGAACGGCGGCTTGGACTCGGCGACCATTTCGGCGCCGAATCGGAACATCTGCGCCGGCAGTACCAGTGCCTTGTCCTCTTTCCAGTGCTCCGAGGCCTTGATCAGTTTTTCTTCGTTCTGCAGGCGGTTGACGATCAGCCGCGTGTACACCGTGCGGTCGGCCGACATCACCGCATGCAGGCCGTCGGCCATGGCCTTGGCGGTGATGGTCCTGGCCTCGCCGGGGGCGGTGGAGACCGGGGCTTCAGGGGGCGCCGCGCCGCAGGCCGCGAGCAGGCCCATGGCAGTGAGTGCCGTCAGTGCAGTGAGAGAAGTGAGCAGCGGTTGGCGTGTCATGCAAATGCTCCAGTGAGGGACTCAGGGTCCGGGCGATGAATCGACCGCGCGGCGGGCGCGATCGGCTTCCGCGCGCCGCACGGCCATATCGATGGACTCGACGTGGTGCGTGGGGGCGTGCGGGAAGTTGCGGCGTATCAGTTCGGGGTCGGCAAGCGCATCGAGGGCAAACCCCAGCCCGTGGCAGTTCTGGCACACGGGGCGGACCATGGCCTCGTTGGGCCGCAGGCCATCGTTCTGGTTGTGCTGCACACGAACCGTGGTCACGCCCGCGCGCTCGTGCGCCTCGCGCGGCAGGTGGCAGGTGGCGCAGCTCACGCCGCTGCCGGGCGGCCGTTCGCCGGCCTGCTCCTGCTGCCAGAGCCGGTGATGTGGTGAGCCGACATAGGCCAGGCTGTGCGCGTCGGCGTGGCAGCTGAGGCAGCTTTCCACCGCAGCGGTGTGCACGTCGAAGCGGTGCGCGCCGTGGCAACTGCCGCAGCCCAGTTCGGTGTGCGCGGCCTGCGGTTGCATGGGCAGCCGTGCCATGGCGGGCGTCATCGGCGGCAGGTCGACCGCCAGGCGCATGCCGTGCTTGCCGGCAAGGAAGCCGTCCACCTCATCGCCATGACAGCCCGCGCAGGCGCTGTGGTCGGGGCGCTGCACCCACGCGCCCCCGGAAGCGTGGCAACTGCCGCAGCCCATGCCCGCCTCGGCGTGGGCCGAGGCCAGCCAGTCGTCCATGGCCGCGCCGGTCAGCGCGGGCGCCTGGGTCGGCAGCGGCGCGGCGCTGGGCAGGGGCTGCGGCACGCCGGCGCCCGGCAAGCGGTCGGGCACGCGTGCCATGGCGGTCAGAATCGGGTCGTCGGCATGGCGCAGCAGGAAGTCGGCGTACAGCGCGCGGTTGTCGTGGTAGTTGTGGCAGCCGGCGCTGGCGCAGGTTTCAAAGCCGAGGCCGGCGTGCGTGTCCCGTTCGGTGCCGATGTCGATGTGGCAGGTCAGGCAGTAGTCCGGCGGCAGCGTCAGGCCCATGGGATGGGTCATCTCGGGGCGGTGCTCGCTGTGGCAGCTCACGCAATTGCGGGCGTCGATGACGTTGAGCAGGTCTGCATTGCGGGGATCGGTGAACTTGGCGCGCGGGTGCGCATCATTGGCGGCGTCCAGTTGCGCGCCGTGGCAGCCGGTGCAGCTGGTTTCCAGTACCTCGCCGCCGCCAAAGGCGTCCACGTGGCAACTGCCACAGGCCAGCTCGATGCTGTGGTGGCCGTGCGTCATCGGGCCGGGGGTGAACCAGGCGCGGGCTGCAAGCGGCTCGGGGCTGAGCAGTGCCCAGGCCATGACGCCGCCGGCGGCCAGGGTGAGCACTGTCCAGGCGGCGACCAGGCGCCATGTTCGAGAGGCGCGCATGCGTCAGTAGTAGTAGGTCTTGAGGACATGGAAACCGAGGAGCGCCGGCAGCGGCCAGAACGCCAGAATGTGCAGCCAGTTGAGCCCGCCGCGCAGGCGCTTGGCCTGGGCGGGGGCGAGGCGGTGTTCGGTGGCGGCGAGCACCGCCGCAGCGCCGCCGGCGATGATCAGCAGCAGAAAAATGCCCATCAACAGGGCATTCAGGCCATGGCCCAGGCGACCGCCGGTGTGCAGCAGCAGCGCGCCCACCGCAGCCAGACCCAGCGCCACATGCAGGTTGCGCCACAGCGCGAAGTGACCGAAGGCCAACCGGCCGATGCGCTTGCGCAGCGACAGCACCAGCCCCGCCACGGCCAGCCCGGCAAGGCTGAAGCCGGTGACCTGCTTGATGAAGCCGTCGCGCCACAGCGCATCCCAGCGCCAGCCCTGGCTGGACCATTCGGCCACATAGGGCACGCCGGGCAGCAGGGCGGTCAGCGCTGCCGCCAGGCTGGCCAGCGCGGCCATGCCCAGCAAGGGCTTCGCGCCGCGCACCGGCTCGGGCCGGTAGGGCGCGCCCAGCAGGGACTCCAGCAGGGGAATGCAACTGCCGCAGACGGTGGACGCGCGGGTGCGCTCGGCCAGCGCCGCGCGTGTGGTGCAGCCGGCGGCCACGGCCTCGCTCAGCGTGCCGCGGGTCACGCCGGTGCAGTTGCACACCGTGGTGCCTGCGGGCCAGGCGGCGACGCTGGCGCTTTCCGTCGCCGGCCAGAGCTGGCCGCTGCGGCGGAACCGCCAGCGCTGTCCCCAACCGATCCGCTGGCCCTGCTGCACCGCATCCATGGCCCGCGGCAGCTCGGCCCAGTCGCCCACGCCCAGCACGCCGGCGAGCCGGCCGCGGGCGTGCAGCAGGCGACGGTAGTGGCCGTTGGCCGGGTCCTTGAAAATGAGCGAGCCGAAGGCCCCCGTGGCACTGCGATCCGGGTGCGCGCCGGCGGCGAACACGGTGGTCTTCATCACCTTCAGGCGCGTGCCGTCCACCGAGCCGCGGTAGCGCGCGGGCGTGCCGGCGATGACGCTGGCGGCCACCGCGCCCTGTTCCAGGCAGGGGGCGACCAGGCCATAGACCACGCCGTCGTGCTCGGCACACTCGCCGATGGCGGAAATGTCGGGATCGCCGGTGCGAAGCTGGTCATCGACCTTGATGCCGCGCCCGATCGGCAGGCCGCTGGCCAGTGCCAGCGCGGTGTTGGGCACGATGCCGGTGGCGATGATGACCGTGTCGGCCGGCAGGCTGCGGCCGCTGCGCAAGGCCACCGACTGGACCGCGTGCCGGCCGTGCAGCGCCAGCGCGCCGTCATCGACGATCACCTTCAGGCCCAGCGCGCGCACCTGCTCGTGCAGCAGCGCCGCGGCGGTGATGTCGAGCTGGCGCGACATGAGCCGGTCGCTGTGTTCCACCAGCGTGATGTCGGTATTGAAGCGGCGCATGGCGCGCGCCGCCTCCAGCCCCAGCAGCCCGCCGCCGAGCACCACGATGCGGCGGCTACGGACCCGGCGCGCGCTGAGCTGTTCGGCGTCTCGGGCGTCCCTGAAGCGATAGACGCCGGGCAGGTCGGTGCCGGGGATGTTGGGCACGTGGGGCGTCGAACCGGTGGCCAGCACCAGCTGGCGATAGCGCAGCGTGTCGCCGCCGGCCAGCACGACCTGGTGCGCGTCGCGGTCGATCGCGGTCACCTTGACCCCCGGCGACCATTGCAGGCCGGGATGCTCGGGCAGGGCCCAGCCCTGCTCCAGCGAGGCCCAGTCGCAGTCGCCCGCCAGTGCCGAAGACAGGCGCACCCGGTCATAGGGCGCGCGCGCCTCGGCGCCGATCAGGTGCAGCGGCAGCGCCGGGCGCAGCGCGTGCAATCGCTGGCTGAAGCGCAGGCCCGCCGGGCCGGCACCGACCACGATGACCGGCAAGCGATCGTTCGGGGTACTGCGGTCGTCCATCTGCAACCGGCTCCCAAAAAAAAGTCCACCGACGCCCGCAAGAGCATCGATGGACGTCGTTGTCCAAAACGCCCGGCCGGCATTGGCACGAAACGTTGTGTGAGTGCTTTAGTGCGTCAGCAACAGTCGTGCCAGCGGCGGGAACAGTCCGTGTTTTGATGCACTGCGATGGGTCGCAGGTGCGATGAGGCGCTCACTGGGGCGCCGGCCTGTCCTGGGGCAGGGCGCCTGCACCGGAAGGGCGTGGATTGGCCCATCAGGGCCTGCGACGGCTATTCATCTGGCGACTGATGCGCCAGGTCATCCACACGCCGCTGACGCCGAGCCACACGGCCAGGATGCCGACGATGTTTACCACCCAAACCCCCACGTCGCCGAAGATGCGACCGCTGTGCAGGTCGAGCAGGGTTTGTTCCAGTGACATGCTGGGCCGTGAGTACGGCTCCAGATCGGTCCGTTGGGCATCTGACAGCGGGGTTTTCTCGGACCACTGCACTTCGGCCAGCGCAGTGGGTTCCAGCGGTGACCAGCTCAGGCCGCCATCGGGGCTGCCAAAAGCCTGCTCGGGGCCTTCGATGACCACGGCGCTGGGGGTGGTGCCCAGGCGTCGCAACTCCCGCAGAGGGATGATGGGCGAATCGAGTCGGTCGTAGAGCGTGCCGTCGGGGGTCATCAGGTACAGCGACTCGCGCGTGGCCATGTACAAAAGGGCTTCCCCGCCTGCGGTGCTGACGACAAAACCCAGCGGCATGGGCGTGTCGTACGTCAGGGCCACGCCATTCAGCGTGGTGGTGTCCCCGGCTTTGGCCAGCCAGTACGCGTCGCTGGCAAAGCCCTCGCTCGGCGGCGAGGCGCGCAGGCCATACAGGCCGGTGATCCAGCTCCAGTCGATGCGTGTGGTGTCGTAACCCCAGTCGGAACTCTGGTTGATGAGGAAGCCGCTGACCCCCAGCCAGATCATGAACAAGAAGGCCGCAACGCCCGCCCGCTTGTGCCACTGGCGGAGAAACATGCCGAGGTTGCGACGGGGCGTCGCTGTCCGCGGGCCGCGCGACCGCCAGCGCTGTAGCCGGTTTCGGACGATGTGTCGCAGGCGGCCTTTGGGGGGGCTGTGGTTTGTGTCTAGCTGTGTTTGAGGCATTGGATTCAGTCCACCAGCCCGTCCAACGCAATGGCGGTACGGGCCATGCGCTGCATCATGTAGACCGACTCGGTGGCGCCGGTGATGGCGTCAACTTCTTGGGTGAGCCCTTTGCCGTTGGAGCGGGCGCCCTCAAGCTGCTCAAGAAAGAACTCTTCACCCACCTCTTGGCCGCGCGATTCGCGATAGACCAGCACGCGCGCATCGATGATCTGGCCGTCTTTCACCAGGAAGGCGCTGGTGGTGGGTTGATAGCCCTCTTTGCCGACGTCATCGAAGATCCACGCGGTGTAGCCGTCGGCGCTCCAGTAGCGCATGCGTGGAGCCGGGTAGTAACGCTCAAATACCTCGCGCACAACTTCTTTATTGCTGTTGTCAAATTGCAGCACCGCAGGTGCTGGCGGGTTGCCGTTGAAGCTTTCCGAGAGAAAATCTTCGGGTTCGTGAAAATAAAAATAAAAAGCAAAGCGATCTTCTTTGGCGGCCGACGCATTGCCAATGATCGCTGCGATCAAAAGACCCATCGTGCGCGCCGAAAATATGGATAAGGCTGAGCGGAGAAAGATGCCGATAAACGTTCTAGAGGGAGTTGTGGGCTCTTGATCAGACGTGGCAATACTTTCTTGCGTGTTGGATGAGTTCATGATCCTTTGTCCGGTTTTGATGGGAAATGTCTGCAAAACGACTGCGCTCGTCAATTCACATTCCGGCGAAATGCGAATTGAGCTTCGCTTGCTGCGTTTTTCAGAGGCGCCAAAGGCGATTAATGCCACTCGCAAAAATGAACCGGAAATGAATGCCCGGCAGCGCCTTGGTGGGGCTAGTAACTAAAAGCGCCAAAGCAGCTGCCGCGCACCCGTTTTGTGGCTCTGCCAAAACTATTGAGTGACGATGTCGAAAGTAAAAGGCGCCAAACCGGCGATGATCTGGTTGCACTGGTAATAGTGGAAACTGACCGAATCACACGCGTTATAAGCGGCTTCAACCACGGCGTTAAATTCTTCCATGGTGATGCCCAGGTCACCGTGAGCGGCGCTCATGCTGGCCCCGAGATACTCGTTGCCGGCACCGAGTACGCGCTGCACCAACTGAGTGTTAAGTGCAATCTGTCGCTCGATATTGCCGTGTTCAATGAAGATAGGGGCGATGCGGTAATCCAGGAGAATGTAGTGAAAGAGCTGTTTGACCCAAAGATTTATGCCCGCCTCACCGCCCATGGCTTCGACGGTCCCTTCAGGAATTCCGGGGAAAGCTTTGGCTTTTCCGGTCTCGCCAAATGGCGGTCCGTCTTGCGCCAGCGCAGTGTGAAAACCACTGACCGCGAATATTAAAGCGGCGCCAGTAGCGGTGCCTTTTAAAGTTGACTTGAACGTCATGGATAATCTCCTGATAGACATTTGAGACGTGGATAAAAATCGACTCGGGGCTACTAAAGGGGGGGCTCGTTGACCCCAAGCCGATGTACAACACTAGAAGGACGCTTGGAACGAGGCATAGAAGCCGTGTTGCTCAGGCGTGAGCGTGATGTTTCCGAGCATGGCGTAGGCGAAGGTGAATGACAGATTCTTGCTCGGCGCGAAGGCGACGAACACATCCATCCAGTCGCTCTCGTCGAGCTGCGTCAGCGTGTTGCCGATGTTGAGCCCCAGACCGCCGAGCAGATTTGTGACGGGAGTCAGATCGATGCCGCCCTCGCTCCCCAACGCGACGCTGCGGCCGTCGAGGTTGTCACCGTGCTGCGCGTACTCGACGCCAACCGCCGTCCGCTTGTTGAGCAGGTGAGCGATGGAACCCTCGAAGCGGATCTCCCGGTCGTTCTTGTCGCCGCCCCCGAAGCCGGTCAGACCGGTCTGGTTCGCCGATGTGTAACGAGCCGTGACATTGAAGAGTGTGCTGATGGGGAAGAAGATCTTGGTAGCGGAGATGTAGCCTTCCCAATCCTTCGCCTTGTTCGCTTGCAGGGTTTTCAGCAGCACCTTGTTCTTGTTCTCCTTGTAGAAGCCGCCGATCGCCACCTGTGGAATCAGGCTCTGCGAGTTGTAGACCGCATCGCCGAACAGCCGCAGCTTGGCGCCATAGACATCCATCTTGATGGTGGTGTTGAAGGGCTCGATACCCGTAGCGACGGTGTCGTTGAGCAGATCGAATACGAGGCCGAGTGTGTCGAAGGTGCCGCCGGTGGGGAGGACGCTGTAGGCGTATGACAGTTCCAAACGATCATAGAACCCTATATTGAGACTGATGGAATTGAGGCTGTAGTCCGGTAAATAGGCGAAGGTGTAACGCACGCCGGCATTAATGCCATCGCGGGTCCCGTACCCGTTGATGACCGCCCATGGCGTGATACCACCACCACCTGCGCCGTCGATGCTGCCCACACCGCCGGTCAGCAAAACTTTCCCATCGTCGTACTGGCTCCACGCTGCAAAGGACCACAACATGAGGCACATGCCCAAAAGCAGAGTTGTGGGGGTGGGTCGCTTGCTGAAGTTGCTCACTGGGTTCATTTGGAAACTCCCTCGTTATGGGGCGCCATAGGGCGCCAATGTCGATGTCGATGTGCAAAAAATGCGGGCATAAAAAAGTCCACACCCCTGATTGGCACAGGGATGCGGACTTCGTTGTCATGTGGAGCAGCAGCATTGCCGGTCCGGTGCAGTCAGTGAGACGCCAGCGGTAGCGCTCAATACCAAGTTAGCAAGCCGCGTGCCAATCTTCGCTGATAATAAAAGCTCATAAAAACAACAATATGGGCATTTCAGACGTAATTGGATTCAGCGGATGAATCCGGATCTTGGATGCATGACAGTCGATGCGATCCAACAAAGTGCGGCACCGCACCATTAATGTGCTGAACGACGGTTTTGGGAGCGGTTGGGAAGTTGCAAATTCAGCCAGGCGAACCCTGAGACAAAAAAAACCCTCCCGCGGGCGGGAGGGGGTGTGGGTAAAGCACTACTGCACGGTGATCGTGCCCTTCATCCGCGGGTGCAGGCCGCAGGCAAAGGGAAAGGTGCCGGGGGTCTCGAAGGTGTGCGACCACTGGGCGTTCATGTTCATGCGCCCGCTTTGGGCGCCGTCGACAACCAGCTTGTGGTTGGAGCCATCGAGGTTGGTCCAGGTCACCGTGGTGCCGGCATCCACGGTCAGCTCTTCTTCGGTGAACTTCATGAAGTCGACGATCTGGATGCTGGCCTGTTTGCCGGTGGTCACGGTGGGTGGACTCACGTCGGTGGGGCCGGCGAGGGCCGTACCGCCAAACCCGGCGATGAACGCGCTGACCGCCAACGTCGGCAACAGTGTCCTGCGATAAGCCGTGGTGGGGAGCTTGAGCGTCATTGGAGTAGCTCCTTTGGTGCAAAGGATCAGGTTGATCAATAAAAACCGAATCCGGCGCGTCAGCGCTGTTCGGCGACCTCCTCGGGCTGCCCCACGCCCGCCTCGCTGCCCCACTGATTGCGGGTAATTGCGGGTAGAGGTGATGATGGAGGCAATGTCGGCATCGCTCAGGTCGTCAGCGAAGCTGGACATGACGCCCTTACCCTGCGGCACCTGTGCGATTTGCGCCGCAGCCGGGCCGGTGACCATGGCGCTGCCGACGAGGGACGGGACTCCCGGCGGTGCGCCCATGCCCGTGGACTGGTGGCAAACCATGCAGTTCTTGTTGTAGATCATCTCGCCCTCCAGCATCAGCTCGGACATGGCCGGCTCAATCCGTAGCGGCGTCGATGGGGGTGGGGGCCGCCATAGGCGTGTCTACCGCCAGTGCCCCAGGGTTGGGTGTGGGCATCGCGGCAGGACTCTCCGACCGGGGCCCCGGGACCCGCTCGGTGATCACCAGCTCAACCCGGCGGTTGCGCGCGCGCCCTTCGTCCGTGTCGTTGTCGGCGATGGGCATGCTTTCGCCAAAGCCGCGGGTGCTTATGCGGTCTATGGCCACGCCCTCTTCGGCCAGATAGGTTTTGACGGCATCCGCGCGGCGCTCCGATAGCGTTTGGTTGTACTCGTCTGATGCGGTGCTGTCGGTATGGCCGTGGATGGCCACCTTGATCTCGCGCCGCTCGCGCAGCTCTTTGGCCAAGAGGTCAAGGATGTCGCGCTCATCGGAACGGATCTCGGCGCTGTCAATTTCAAACTCCAAACCCTCCAGCACGATGCGGTCGTCGATCTTGCAGTTGGTCAGGTTCAGTGACTCACCCGGCGGCGGCAGCTCGCAGGGGGGAGGCGCAACGACCCGAACCGGCTGCGGCGTGGCAGTGGGTATGGGGGCTGCAGCGACGCGTACCGCGGCCTTGCTGCCAATGGGAAGGCGCACACCCAGGTTAAAGCGCGGCTCGTCGAAGCTTTCGCTGCGGAGATACAGCGCCTCGGCGCGCAGCGCGAAACGTTTGAAGCTGCCGAAGTCATAGCCCAGGCCGGCGTGGTATTGCCCGTGATCGCCGCCCATGGCGTCGAGATGCACATACAGCCCGCCACCGCCGACGTAATAGTTGAGGCCCAAGCCCGCTGTGGTCAGGGAGACACTGCGGCTCGTGCAGCCAATATTGAGCGGCTGGCACAGCGCGCCGGTTTCGTCGGTGTCACCGTAGTCCAGGTAGCTGCCGCGCAGTTCCGCCCCGAAGGCGGATGAGAACCGCCGACCAAAGGCCAGCACGCCGCCGAACGCGTCATCGGTGTGACGGTCTTCGTCGGCGATCACGTACGAGGCCATCGGCGCGACGTAGCTGCCCTCGGTCGCCGCAGCGCCGAGCGACGCGCCGCCAAGGAGGGTCACAGCCAGGGCGCGCAGCGTCCGGGCCAAAATCGAAACATTGACGCGGGGGGTGGTCATAGCGCGGCGTTCTCGAGAGGGCGGGGCAAAAAAATCCAACTCCCGCCTGATCAGCTCAGGCGCTGGAGGTGGACGACGGTGTCCTGGGATGAGCCCAACATTGGCGCTCTGGGTGCGGCGCCGGCCAGGACGCTCGCGTGATGTTTGTCAGCAAGAGTTATGCCACGGACACGTAGCCGCTCCGGACGGATCCCGCAGTTTTTGTGATGCTCATCTAAGGGGCGTTCTCGGGCAGGTTGCACCAACAAAGCGCCCGATGCGCCCTGTTGGTGAGTCCTGTGCGCCATTGGCAGGGGCCCAGATATCGCCGTAACGTGGCGGGCGCGGCTGGCACGCGCTTTGCTCACACGCCTCTTGTGTCAGCTCGTCGCTCAATCGAGCGCGGGTCGCAAGCCAACGCAGGCGCGATGCGGACAACGACGTCCACCAGTGTTCTTCCTTTATCGGGAATGGACCTGGTGGATTTTTTGTATAGGCAAGGTCAGGCCAGCAATGGACGTTCGGTGGCAACAATGGAAGGGCGTGATCGGGGTCCTGTGTCTCGGGGTCTGCATGCCGACGCGGGCCGCGCCGGCCGATTCCCATGTGACGCCCTGGGGCGATCTGGTGTCGTCGGTACTGGCACTGGAGTCGGCGGTGAGTCGGCAGCCGGACGCGGGGCGCGAAACAGGCACCTTCTCGGTCTACCTGAATGCCGCCGCGAACGACCTGCGCCTGCACAGTCTGAGTGCTCGCTGGGGTGATGCGCTGCCCCACACGGTCGATCTGAACCATCACACGTCCGAAGCGTTGCGCGCGGGCGGCGTCTACCGCCTTGAGCTGCCTGCCGCGGGGTCGGACAACCCGACGCTGAAGATTGAGCTGATGGCCAGCCGGCTGGTCAGCGGTGCGCGCATCGCGCGGTTGCGCTTGCAGTTTTCGGCGGACGTTGCCGCCGTTCATTTCCTTGAAGTGGCGTTAACTGAAGAAGGGCTTCGTAACCGCCACACGCTGGCACTACCTGAAGCGCCGTCTTCTGAGCGCACCCTGCGCGTTCGCGATGCCGAGCGGCTGCTCAACACGGGGCATCCATACCAGGCGGCAATCGCGCTGATCGGTTTGGAAGCGCAAAGCGAATCGGACGGCGAGGCCAGTGCACTGCTGCTGCGTGCCAGGCAGGCACTGGGCATCGCGCCCGCATCTCCCTCGGCAAGGAGCGATGCCCCCGGCACCGTCGCCGCCCGTTTCACGCAGGCGGGGCAATGGCTGGCGGCCGGGCGGCGCGACGAGGCGTGGACTGCACTCATGGCCGTCGCCGTCGCCGACGATGACGACGCATCGCCGACCCGTCGTGTCATGCGTGACCGCGCCAATCTGGCCCTGGCCGAGCAGGCCCTGTCAGAGGGTCGCGGTGAGCAGGCGGGTGAGCACTTCAGGCGGGTCCATAGCCCCGGGCCGTACGCCAGTCGCGCATTACTGGGGCTGGGATGGTCGCATCTGTTGTCGAACAAACGGCATGACAGTTCCGCCATTGTCGGCGAGACGGCCCGTTTGGCCCCCCACGCCCGCTTGCAGGCTGTCAATACGCTACGTCCCGCCTCCACTGATGAGGCCGCCGAACTGCGTCGCTTATCGCCGTTTCGCTACGCCGGTGCGGTGGCATCGGGCGCGCGACGAGAGAACCTCCAGCGCGCCCTGAACGTCTGGCAAGAATTGATTGGCCGTGACCCCAGTGATCCGGTGGTGCAGGAAGGGATGCTGGCCACTGCCTATGCCTTTGACCACCTCGGTGCACACCAGCAGGCGGTACAGCGTTATCAGCGTGCACTCGAGCAGATGCTGGCCGCGCGCGGACACCTGGGGGATGCCATTCGCCACGTCGAGCAGGGAGCGTTCTTTGCGGCGATGGAAACGCCGGAAGCTGCGGCGCCCGACGCGTGGTCGTGGTGGCTCATCGAGCGTCGTGATGCGCGCTGGTGGATGAACGATGCAAAGCAGCCCAACCCGCTGTTCTATGTCGAGCATTTGCTGGAGCGTGACGCGTTTCGTCAACGTCTGGCCGACTATCAAATATTACGGGCCATGGCCTTGCGCCTGGATCAGCTCGCCCGCCAGCAGCTTGGATTAGAGACCGAAATCAACGCGCTGCAGCAGCGTGTCGAGACGCGTCTGTGGGTGGACCGGGAGCAGATCGAAGTGCTTGCGGTGCAGGACTTGCAGCAGTTGCTGGCACTCACCGACACCTACCTGGCCGAAGCACACCTGGCGCTGGCACGGCTCTACGACCAGCCTGATGCCGGGGCTGATCCATTGATGGCCATCCCATGAACGCGTACCACGCCCGCACGCTACTGCTGGTCGTCCTGTTGCTGCTGGTCGGGTGCCAGTCCCGCCTGATCCGCGGCGACACCGCACCGCTCACGGTGGACGCCATTGCCGTGAACACATCCTCGGATGACGGCGTCGGCTGGCTACTGGCCGAGAAGTCATCTCTCATCACGCCCACCGCGTCATCGCCGGTCAGCGCCGATCCCCACGCCGCCATCGGCCACTACGAAGCGCTGTTGAGCTACGCGCGGGAGCCGTCACTTCGTGCCGAGGCGATGCGCCGTGCCGCCTACTTACGCATCAGACTGGTCGATAGCGGCCAGAGCGCCGATCTGTCGTTGCTGCATGAGGCGCTGGCGCTCTATGAGCAGCTGTTCATCGAGCAACCGCAGGCCCCGGCGAACGACTTGGCGCACTACCAGCGCGCGCGGGCGCTACATCTGCTGGGGCGTACGGCCGAGGCCGCGCAGTCGCTGAGTACCTTGATCACTGAGTATCCGGCCTCGGTGCTGTACACCGATGCGGCGTTTCGGGCCGGTGAGCTGTTCTATGGCCAGCGGCGCTATGCTGAAGCGGCCGCTGCCTATGCGGCCGCCGCACAGGCCTTGCCGGTCGGCGATGAACTCAAAGATGTCGCCCAGTACCGTGTCGGCTGGGCGCACTTGCAGGACCGCCAGTATTCCGCGTCGGCGGCGGCTTTCGTCACCCTGCTGGAACGCAACCTGCCGGTCGGCATCACGACGGGTGATCACGAGGCCGCACTGGCGCAGGTGCCGCCGCGTCAACGTGAACTGACCCGCGACGCGCTGCGCGGTGCGAGCCTGGCGTTTCTCAATTGGGGCGGCATTCCGGACGCGGCGCAGCGTTGGGAGGGCGACGCTGCCATCACCGCGCATGCGCCGGTGTATTACGCCGCGCTGGGCGCGCTGATGCGGGAGCGCCAGCGGTTCACCGATGCCGCCACAATCTACTCGGCCTTTGCGGAGCGGTATCCCCGCCATCCCGAAGCGCCCGCGTTTCAGGCGCGGGTGATCGCAACCTACGCTGAGGGGGGCTTCGCCGAGCTGGAAGTTGCCGCGCGTGAAACCTATATACAGCGCTACGCCCCTGCGGCGGCTTACTGGTCCGACCGCGCGCCATCACCAAATTTTATGGCGGACTTTCGTGCCCAGGTGCTGACCGTGGCACAAAATCACCACGCGGTGGCGCAGCAGACCGACGCGCTCAGCCCGGCGCGCACGGCGGCCTTCCAGCACGCGGCGTTACGCTATCAGCAGGCACTGGATCTCATGCCCGAAGCGCAAGACGCCGTTGACGTGCGGATGCGCCTGGCCGATGCCCTGTACGAGGGCACTCGCTTCTCCGATGCCGCCGCGCAATATCACCGGCTCGCCTACGAGCACGACCGCCATGCACGGTCTGAAGAGGCGGCGCTTGCCAGCGTCCAGGCCTATCAGCGCCAGGTCGATGCGCTCCCCGACGGCCACAAGACGGAGGCGCAGCGGCAGGTGATCACCGCCAGTCTGATGCTCGCCGAGACTTACACGACACACCCGGAGCGTGCCCGAGTAATGCTCGTCGCGGCTGAAACGTCCTTCGACCTGGCCCAGTATCAAGAGGCGCTGGAACTCGCCGAAGCGGTTCGGGCGTTGCCCGACCTTGCATCGCCACTGCGCCACGATGCGACGGCCGTGGTGGCCGACAGCCAGCTTGCCTTGGCCGATTTCCCGGCGGCGGAGGCGAGCTATCTCGCCTTGCGTGGCGGAATGGACCGGTCTGATGCCCGCTTTGAGGCCGTCACCGAGCAGTTGGCAGTGGCCATCTACCGGCAGGGCGAACAGGCCCGCGACGACGCCCGCTGGGCGGATGCAGCCGAGGCCTTCGCCCGCATCATAGAGGTCACCCCGACCTCGCAACGACGCCCCGCCGCAGCCTTCGAGACCGCCGTGATGCGAGTCAAGGCCGAGGACTGGGCGGCGGCGGCGGCCGCGTTCGAGGCGTTCCGTCAGCGCCATCCGGATCACGCTCAGGTGGCGGATGCCGACAAGTGGCTGACGCTTGTGTACGTGAAGGCCGATCAGAAGGGCTTGGCGGCGGGTGCGTTCGAGCGGGTCGCCGCCCGCGCCAGCGAGGCAGCAGAGATTCGCGAAGAAGCGGCGTGGCAGGCTGCTGACTTGCACCGTCAAGCCGGTCATTACCGCGCCGCCAAGCCTGCCTATGTGCGTTACCTGCAACGTCCGGACGCGTCGCTGGACCGGGCTCAAGCGGCACGCCAACAGCTCGCGCGAATGTCGCGGGAGCGGGAGGGTGATCATGCCGAATCGCTGCGATGGATGCGCGAGATCCTTGCTGCCGACCAATTGGCCGGCCGCGAGCGTACCGACCTGTCCGCATTCCTGGCAGCCCAGGCGCACCTGATGTTGGGCCGCGACAGCGCCGCGCGGGCCAAACAAATTGGCCTGAAAACTCCCATCAACACCACGTTGCAGCAACGAACGGCGGCGGTGTCCGAAGCCGTCGACCATCTCTCTGCGGCCATTGCCTCAGGTTACGCCGACATCGTCCCCGAGGCGACTTACGAAATGGCCTCGGTGTATCTCGATCTGTCGATCGCGCTGTTGGAATCGGAGCATCCGCCGGACCTCGACGGCGCCGCGCTACAGGAATACGTCCTGCACGTCGAAGGGCAGGCTTACCCCATGGAAGAGCGGGCCCTGGGACTGCATGAACGCAATCTGGCACTGCTGGCGCACGGCCACTGGGACCAGTGGATCAAGGGCAGTGCGCAAGTACTGAGCGAGATGATGCCGGCGCGGTACGGCAAACGTGAACAACGGGAGGACCACTATGCAAGCTTGCAATAACCCACTTCGAACCGTGCGCGCCGTCACCGCAAGCCTTGTTTGCCTGATGGCCTTGACCCAGGCGGCCTGCACCACCTCCGGGGGCGTGTCGGACCGACCGGTGGCCCCCCGAGTGCAAGGGCAAGCAGCTCTGAGCCGGGCACAGGTGCGCGACGCGGATGCGCAGTTCGAACAAGGGCTGACGGCACTGCGCGAGCGGCGCGATGACGAGGCCCGGCTAATTTTTCAGGCGCTGTCGGAGGCCTATCCGGAACTCTCGGGCCCGCTCACCAATCTGGGCATTCTCAATGCGCAGGGGCGCGACGCGGCGCAGGCACTGCGCGACTTTACGCGTGCGGTAGAGGCGAACCCCCGCAACGCCGTAGCGTTCAACTGGCTGGGTGTTCTGCACCGTGAGCAGGGGGCCTATGGGCGGGCAGAAGCCGCCTATCAAAAAGCCATCGCGCTGGATGCCGGGTACGCGCCGGCCTATCGCAACCTGGGCGTGCTCTACGACATTTACCTGCAGCGCCCGCAAGCAGCGATCGAGCAGTACCGGCAGTACCTGACGCTGACCCAGAGCGAGGATTTGATCGTGTTGGTGTGGATTAAAGAGTTGGAAGCGCAGGGCATTGCCACCGCGCTGCCGATTGCCGGGGCGGTGCCATGAAGCAGGTCGCAGGGGGCCTGATCATGTTCTGCGTGTGTCGGGGCGTCGTCGCCATCGAGCCCGCCACTGATCCGGCGGCAAGTGCGCCGGCCGAGACCGTCGGCACGACGATTTACGGTGACCACGAGCAGGCGCTGGGGCTGTATCTGATGCCCTGGAAAGAGGAGGCCGCCAGCGACATCGACCGGCCACCTCAGTTGCTGCAACTGAGTCCGAAACTCGGCTCGGCCGAAGCCGCTGAATCACGCGCGATGTTGCACGACAGCATCAACGCCTTCCGCCATGCTCAGGTCGGGAGACGCTAAGTGTCTTCTCATGCGTGACCTCCCGCATCGCTACGCGCAGTTCCTGACCGACCACAGCCGCGCGGTGCTGTTGGTGATGGTCGTGCTGACGGTGATTGTCGGGGCAGGTAATGTGCTGGGTACCCACGTCAAGGCCGACATCGGCGAGGCGGAAATGGCGTCGGACGAGCAGGCGGCGCTCGACGAAATCGCCGCGACCTACGCCGCCAAGGATCTGGTCGAAGCAAAGATCGTCGTACGTGAGCGTGGCGGCAATGTGTTGACGCGGGACTCGTTGCTTGCCAGCCTTTACTTGCAGCGCGACCTGCTGAATCAGCCCGCCCTCGTCGCGACCCTGCACGGCGGAACCGATGTGATGGGCATCGAGAATCTGGTGGCCAGGGTGGCCGTTGCCGAGGACCAGCGACCCGCCGATGCGGCGCTGCCCATCACCCGCCGTATGCCGCTAAAGGCGCCGCCGCTGGCTGCGCAGATCGCTGCCTTCGAAGCGCGCACTGAGGCGCAGATCAACGCGCTGGTCAAGCTGGTTGTGGACCCCGCCACGGTCATCCCTGACAGCAATCCAGGGCAGTTCCTGCCACGCAGCTATGAACCGGGCGATCTGACGGCCGAGGCGCGTGTCACCCGGATATTCCAGAAGAACCCGCATGGCATGGCGATCTCACTGGAGGCCATTCACGCCGCCCAGCGCGCGATTGATGTGCGCGCGCGCGCCGCGTTCGACGACGCGTTTGTCCACGGTGAGGGCATCACCCGAGGGGCGTCGACGCGTGCGGTGGGCGACAGTTTCAAGCTCATTACGCCGGTGGCGCTGCTGTTGCTGATCGTGGTGCTGACCGCCGTGTTTCGCGACGTGGCCGACATCGTGATGAGCCTGGTGGCGATCACCGTGGTCATCGTCTGCCTCAAGGGCGTGCAGGGCTGGTGTGCCATTCCGGCCACGTCGATTCTGATTGCCGTCCCGTTCATGCTGATTGCGCTGGGCATCGACTACGCCCTGCACGTGGTGATGCGCTTTCGCGAAGCGCGGGAGGGTGTGCCCGACACCGAACAGGCTCCCGGTGATCGGCGCAACCCCGACGGCGCCATGCAGGTCGCCCTGGGGGCGGTGCTGCTGATCCTGGTCACCGCGGCGTTGACCACGGCGATCGGGTTCTTGTCGAACGTGTTCAGCCCGCTGCGCTCGATTCGCGACTTCGGCGTCCTCAGCGGCGCGGGCATCGTGATCACGCTGGTGGTGTTCACCACCTTGCTCCCGGCCATGAAGTTGGAGGTGGAACGGTACTTCCATCGGCGCGGCCGGGAACGCCGCAAGCTGGCGTTGGGGCTGCGTATCGGCGGGCTCAATCGTGTGCTGGTCGCCACCGCCGCCCTGTCGCGGCGTGCGCCGGGCGCTGTGATTGCGGTGTCGTTGCTGCTGGCAGGCGCCGGACTGTATGGCGGCGCGGGCATCAATACCGAGTTCAACCGGACCGACTTCTTGCCTGACCCGCCGCCGGGCTGGATGCAGTGGCTGCCCAAGTCCCTGGCGCCGGGGGACTACGACGTGAAGGACAACATCGACTACCTGAGCAACAACTTCAGGCTGCACGGGCGCATGGTCGAGGCGCAGATTCTGATCCACGGCGAGTTGACCGATCCGGCCTTTCTGCCCGCCGTGGAAGCGGTGGCGCAACGCGCCACGGGTTTCGGGACTTTGGTCCGCGAGAGTCCGGCCTTTTTGATGCGTATGGTGGCCAACGGCGATGCCGTCTTCGCTGCCGCCATTGCCGAGCGCGACGACGATGGTGACGGCTTTCCCGACCGGGAAGTGGCGGCGATCTACGACCTGTTGTTCGAGCGGGTGCCGGACCGTGCGGCCACCGTGATCTACCGCAATGAGTCGGGCGAGTACGCGTCCGCTCGCCTCAGTATTGCCCTGCTGTTGAATGCCTCGGCGCAGGCCATCGCCGCCGACGTGCGCGGCATCGCCCACCGCATTGAAGACAACGCCCCAGTCACCGCCATCGCCACCGGGTTGCCGGTGATTACCGCAGTGGTGCAGACGGCCTTGTTCGAAACCCTCATCAGCGGCTTTGCCATCACCCTCGGGGTGATTCTGGTGCTGTTGATGGCGGTCTATGGCTGGCGTCGGCGGGCGCCGGGGTTGGGTCTGCTGATGCTCTTGCCGGTGGTCACCGCGCTGGCGTGGCTGCTGGGCGCGATGGCGGCGCTCGGCCTGCCGTTCAACAGCGAAACCGTGGTGATCACCAGTCTGGCGATTGGACTTGGCGTGGACTACAGCCTGCACCTGGGCGAGCGCTTCCTCAGCGAACGTGATCAGCATGTCGATCTGGGCGCGGCGCTCACGGCTACCCTGTCGGGCACGGGCGGCGCGCTGCTGGGTTGCGCGCTGACCACTGGCTGTGGCTTCGGCGTGCTGGCGCTGGCCATCTCGCCGCCGTTGCAGCGCTTCGGCATCGTTACCGGGTTGAGCATTGTCTTCACCTTCCTCGCCTGCATGGTGATGCTGCCCAGCCTGCTGGTGCTGCGCGAGCGACGGCTGCAGGGGCGCGTGGTGGTTGAACCGGGGGGATAGGGAGATGGCCACCTGGCGCCCCGACACCTCGGGCCCTTTTGCCCAACCGTTATACGGTCGTCCAACGTTTCCCTGTTCCGAGCATGTCCAAAAAGCTTTACCTCATCACCTACGGG
>OJGS01000022.1_pt1 | contig 76300 bp, 113 predicted proteins | sample 1594531 | NCBI WGS metagenome assembly OJGS01 (sample SAMN05416816, study PRJEB24817) | seawater metagenome | isolation source: Sea water | place: Canada:Atlantic | collected 2013-07 | reverse complement strand
ATCTACACACTGCATATCGTCGGCAGCGTCAGATGTGTATAAGAGACAGAATTTTGATTTAGTTAAGTTATTCTTGCAACATGACCCGTATTTGTATAAAAGTAAATACATTACAAAATATCTTAAGAGACACTCTATATCTTTATGAATGAGCTATCAGTATACGAACGAAACATTTATAATACGTTTTTAAAAATTTCGCGATCTGGGAAAGGTTTCCGCGTTCGCAAAAACTTCGACAATCTCTCCGACGAAAAGTTTACTTATATAAAAAAGATAAGTCATGTTTTGAGCAACAAAAAGATCGATCCAGAAATATACTTTACCGCTCCATATAAAATGTATTCAGAGGAATATATCAACCTAAAGTTTTTCACTAGTTTTAACGCAATCCGTTGTTATAAAAAATATATTGAATCAATACAGCTTACGGAACCAGATCACAATTACAACATTACTCAGCTGAGAAATAGCTTTAAACACATCTATCAGACTTGTTTAGATCAGAATATCAACACTTGCGCTAATTATCTCAAAATAGAAAAAGGACTATACCCACAGTACATACTCGACTTAAAAGACGGTAATGTCTGCTACTATTCCCTCCTTAGCTTAGGTTTGTGTGAGCGGAGTATAAATCTAGAGAAAAATACAGTTGAATTTGTCTGCAAAAACTTCTATAATCTTTTAAGCAGTTTGAGATCGAGACTCGTTTTTTCGAAGAAAATCAAACCGTTGAGTACAAAACTAATAAAAACTATTAATAAAATATTAAAAAATGACAAATAGCATGTTCGCATCAATAAAAGATTCGCTCGCAAAGCCAGCGCAGTCGAATAGTTCAACTAGCAATATTATGCGGTTGAGGACTGGTAACACTTATACGGTTAGGTTGTTACCATATACCCCAGATCCTAGTAAGACATTCTTTCATTACTTTTCTCACGGATGGGTAAGTGAAGCAACCGGGCAGTTTCAGAGCTCTATTAGCCCTCAGACCTGGGGGGATCGAGACCCGATTGCAGAGGCTCGGTTTAGGATTATGAGGACTGGTAGTGAAGAGGAGAAAGAAAAGGCTAGAGTTCTGACTCGTAGAGAGCAATGGTTGATCAATGTATTCGTAGTAAAAGATCCAGATAATCCTGAGAACGAAGGTAAGGTGAAAATCCTCCGATTTGGTAAGCAATTGCATAAGATTATTATGGAAGCGATTGAGGGAGATGACGCGGATGAGTTTGGTGAAAAGATTTTTTCTTTCCCTACGGGCTGTAATCTTCGAATTAAAGTTGAAGAACAAGGTGGATATCCAAGCTATGTGACCTCGCGGTTCGCTAGTCCGTCTGATATTCCTGGCGTTACTAAAGACTCCCTAAGTACTGTGTGTGAACAGGCTTTTGAGCTTGATAAAGTATACCCGGTTCGGTCTTATGACGAACTGGTGACAATGCTCAACGAGCATTATTACGGTAACACGGGAACCTCGACCGACCAGGAGCCTGCTGCAACAAGCAGTGCTAAGGTAGATGATGATGACGATGATGATGAAATCGACTTTGGGGATGCTAATACTTCCTCAAAGGAGAGTGTAGATTCCGATAAAGTGAAAGAACTGCTTGATACACTGGACTAAACGCATAATAAAAAACATATGGGGGAGCATGCGCTCCCCCTTTATTGAAACCATGACACCAGAACAAATAGAGCAATTAGAGGAAAAGAAAGCCCTTCATGCGATGAACGCTCAGGCGTTTGGTCTTAATAAAGACATTGTCCAAAGAAGCGCGTCAATGCAGGATATACACCTCAACAAGGAGATCTACAACAAACCGCAACCAGTAGTACAGCAACCGGTACAACAACCTATACCTAATAACACGGTAACCCATGCCCGTGTACCTAATTCTGGATTGGCGATAGAAACACCAGCAATAGATAGTAAAACTACAAAAGAATTTATTGATCGACTAACTAGTGTCGAGAAAAAGATTGATCGTTTTTTCAATCTTATTGAAAAGAGGGTTGCAAAAAATGCAAAAGAAATTAACATAAGAATCAAATTAAACGAAAACAATGATTCTACCGATAACCAATAGAGACAACTTCGTTAAGAGTTTTCTCAACCCCGTCTCAAGGCTAGCGCCGAACTGTACATTAACTGTAGAAGACAAGATATCTACTATTGTACACAATAACTCAAATATTTTTCTTAAAGCAGAATATAATGTCGACTGGGGCGATCAAGCGCATAAGGGGGTTTTATGTTTACCTGATACAATTAAATTAATAAAAATACTAACATGTCTGACTGAAGAGAACATTAATCTAAAGCATGATAATAATTGTATTACATACAATAGCGGTAAAGGTCATAAGTTTAGGTACCATCTGTTTGATGATAGTTTGTCTTTAAAAAGTCCGTTTAATTTTGATAGAATTAAAGAGATAGAAAGCTGGTCTGAGTTTACTTTAACAAGAGAAAGTAATAACACCATACTTAAGGCTCTACCGTTTGTAACAGAAGATAGTAAAATTTATCTTTCTAATAAAGATAAAGAAGTACACGCAGAGCTAACAGATAAAAAATTACAGAACGTAGATAGTTATACGGCGCTAATCTCAGAAGATTTCTTCGGACAGGGTATCAATGGAGAGCTAATACTAGATGTAGAGTTATTCAGACTTATATCTACATTGAACTTTGATCAATGCAAAGTATATATTAATAATGATTTTAAAATGCTTAAGATAGATATTACTCTTGATAAGTGTAGCTTGACCTTTGTGAGCACGAGTTTTAAAAACTAATGAAAAAGAATAAAGTCACAACGTGTGGTTACTTTATAAAAAGGCTGAGAGATAACGGTTATATAGTTAACCGGATTTATAATGACTACTCTGCATTGGACCCACGTCGTTGGACTGTTATGGTGTCTCCCGACAGTGTCGCGTTGTATATAACATGTTACATGAATAAAGATTGGTATGGAGATTTAATGTTTGAAATACATAACGGAAATGAATTTAAAAATCTTCAGCTCAAAACTGATAGCATGGAAGTTATTATAACCAAGCTTTTAGAAAAAAACATTACCCCTTACAATAATATAGGTGAATAAAAACAAACAAACTGAATTTGATAGTTTATTAAAATCTAGCATCAGCGCTGCAGAATCTAGTGATAATAATCAACAGGATTTATCGGTAATAAATGACTACCTTTCTGAATTTCTCAAGAGCTTCGTACTTTTAGGGTATGACACAAGAGGAGAAAGTGTTCTCCTTATAGCTGGTAAGACACCGCAGGATTACGACGCAATTGAAACGTTGTTAAAAAGAGTCAGTAATATAGATTTTTTTGACACAACACAGGAACAAACAAACAAACAGGATAATAATGAGTAAGCTAGTTGTAATTGGTAACGGCTATATCGGAAAGAAGATACAGAAGCAGCTGGCTTCGCGAGTAGATGACTTGGTAGTAATTAGTGGTTTAAGTTATGATAACCCTGAAAAGCTCTTACAGGAGTTTCGATCCACTATAGGGCCCGAACTTGGATCAAATACAACATCAGCACGAGCTTGGATAATTAACTGTGTAGGGTATACCGGTACACCTAATGTCGATGCTTGTGAAGATGAAAAAGAAACATGCTGGAATCTTAATGTAACCTTCCCTACTCTATTAGCTAGTTTTTGTCTGCAAAACAAAGTAAAACTTATTAACGTAACTAGTGGTTGCATATATAGCGGGTCTAAAAATTATGAAGAAGAAGACTGGCCTGACTTCGGTTTAGATTGCGAGGGTAGTAGTTGGTATAGTCGTACTAAACATGCCGCGGAACTTAGTTTAAACGCTTTTCCTAACGTGTATACCCTAAGGGTTCGTATGCCTATATGTAACGACTTTGACTCGGGTAAAAACTACCTGACGAAGGTTCTCAAGTATAATAATTTGTTACAAGATACCAACTCTAAAACAGTTGTTGAAGACCTAATTAACGTGATCCATCGGATTACTAATCTAGAGGAAATACCTGCAGGGGTATATAATTGTGTTAACCCAGAGCCTTTAAGTACAACGGATGTTACGGACCTTTTAGATAAAGCAGGCATGTGGAACCCTCACTGGAAGTTTATTAATTATAATGAGCTCAAAAAACACATTAAAGCAAATAGATCAAACTGTAAGCTATCTACCGCAAAGAGTAGGCTGCATAATATCGAAATGCCTACTGAAAGAGAGTCTTTAGAGCGGATTTTATTTGACAACGAAATTTTGTTCCATGAAGAATAAACATATTTTAGTTACAGGTGGTTTAGGTTTTATCGGTAGTCACTTCGTAGAACTATTACACAAAGAATGTAATAACTGCAAAATAACAATTGTTGATAGTTATAATTATAGTGTATCTGAGAGGACAGAGAACTTATTATGGGATCTCTTCTTAGATAAAAAAAATAAACTAGAGATTGAATTTAAACCTATACATGAATTCAATAAAGTCGCTGTGTATGATTACGTTATTAATTTTGCAGCTGAATCTCACGTTGATAATAGTATTGAAAACGGAGAACCATTCATTGAATCAAATGTAGTTGGAGCTTATCATCTACTTAATCAACTCAGAGAGGGTCAACGATTTATTCAAATAGGTACAGATGAAGTATATGGTAGCTTAGAACTTGAAAGTTCTCCAAGTGAAGATTTTGATAGATTAGAACCGTCATCTATCTATTCAGCTACAAAGGCGGCTGCCGATTTAATTACCCTTTCTTACCACCATACATATAAAAGAGATGTTATTGTAACAAGATGTACTAATAATTTCGGGCCAAGACAATACCCAGAAAAACTAATACCGGTGGTAGTAAAAAAAGCTCTAGCAGATGAAAAAATACCTGTTTACGGTAATGGTAAAAATATTCGACAATGGATTTATGTTAAAGATCATTGTGAGAGAATATTTAATGTCTTAAAATTTGGAGAGAGTGGACAAATTTATAATCTAGCTCCTTATTACAATAATGAAGACTACGGGGAAATTAACAATATTAGTCTGGTGAAAGATATTTTAGATATACTCAACAAACCAGAGAGTTTAATTACTTTTGTCGAAGACAGGAAAGGCCATGATTTAAAGTATTGTTTACGAGACTCTAATTACAGGTGTATGATGGCTGCAAATAATGAGCAATTAGATCTCCCGGGAACAGAAAAAACATTTGCCGAAGACTTGAGATATACTATAATATGGTATCAAAAATATGAAAACTGGTGGGAAAGATAACATAATAATCGACGGCAATAATTTGCTATACCGTATCTTCTGGACTAGTAATTTTAAGATAAACGAATCTGACTCTCCCGGTCAGGTTTTTTTATTCTTACGAGCTCTAAAGTCTTATGTAGATAAGTTTCAAGCAAAAAATGTTTATTGTACGTGGGATAAAAAACTAGATTGGCCTTCGACTAATTTCCGTAAAGAAGCAACTACGGTGGATTATAAGGCTGGTCGGGATAACGATAAATTTAAAGATGTATTCGAATTTCTAGAAAAAATAATTGAGACTATTTCCTATTTAGGGGTTAAAAACATTTACCCTAAGCGGATGGAAGCTGACGATTTAATGGCTTGGTTGGCGAGAAACTTAAAAGGTAAAAGTGTAGTTGTTACTACCGATAAAGATTTACTCCAACTTATTGATAATAAGATTACAGTTTATAATCCCATTAAAAAGAAAGAAGTTACCCTGAAAAACTTCGAAGAGTATACAGGGGTTAAGAGAGAGTATTATATGTCTTATAGAGTTGTTACCGGAGATAAGTCAGATAATATAAGCGGCTTTCCTAGATTTGGCCTAAAGCGGTTTCTTAAGCTAGAGCATAAAATAGTTACCATGAACGGAGAAGATAATATTGCCCTAATACAAGACGATTCAATTACAGATGAACAATTTGAGATATATAAGCGCAATTGGGGACTAATGAATTTAGAGGTGGGGTATAACTACTATGATGACGAGATCCCGGCTTATAAAAGACAATTAGAAGAGTTGAGCTCTCACAAGAGTAACTTTCCGAAATTTTTAGAAAAAGCTAAAGAACACGACATGTGGTCTGTTATTAGAAACAGTACTTCCTGGAGAGAATCCTTTAATACTAATGAAAATGTATTAAATATTATTAACAAAGCTATACAACATGCACACTCCTAATCAACCAAGAAATATTATCGCACCATCTGGCGACACCGCGCGACCTACCCTAAGAGAAACTCGCGTAGGAGATGAGATTCGAACTGAAGCACACTACAGTGATCCTAGGACCGGACAGTTTATGACTAAGATATTAGTCTCTGTTCGTAAAGTAGATGATAAATGAAATAATACCGGAGGGGTATGTCGCGGAGAAATTCTACCAATACGCAGGATACCCTAAATATAAAAAATATACAAACGTGTACGAAGGTGGATGCCCTATCTGCCGAGAAGGTAAATCTTGGGGCAAAAAAAGACGACTATATTATGTTGTAAAGGATAATTATATTTTTTGTCACAATTGTGGCTGGTCTGGATCTCCAGTGAAATGGGTCCAAGAAGTTACTGGTAAAAATTATATTGAAATTATAGAGGAATGTAAATCCTTTAGTACATTTATAGTACCGGTTGAAAAAAAAGAAGTAAAAGAAGAACAAGCACCACCGTCTTTGCCTGGAGATTGTATTAACTTATATAATAAATCTCAGTATACATACTACATGCATGAACCTATGGTTAAACGAGCTGTAGAAATATGTAAACACCGGAAACTTTTCACCGCAGTAAACAAGCCGAAATCTTTGTGGTTTTGTAGAAATGACTACGTACATAAAGATAGGATAATTATACCATTCTATGAGAATAATAATATAACATTTTATCAGTCTCGCAAATTAGAAGGTAATAAAAAAGATACGAAACCAAAATACCTTTCTAAAATTGGAGCGGATAAAACCATATTCAACATTAACAACGTTGCTGACGATTTAGGGTACATATTTATATTTGAAGGACCGATAGATAGTTTTTTTGTGCAAAACGGGGTTGCTGTAGGAGGTATTAGTAAGGGTCGATCTTGTTTCACTAATCGTCAAAAACAGCAACTACAACAAAAACCGTTCCATAAAAGAATATGGGTACTAGATAATCAGTATCTAGATCAAACCGCGAAGCAGAAAACTTTAACTCTTTTGGGTATGGGTGAGTGTTGTTTTGTCTGGCCTGAGGAGTTTAAAACATTTAAAGATTTCAACGATATATGTCAAAAAATAAACCGCGACAGGATAGCGTCGCGGTTTATTGTTAATAATAGTTATAACGAACTTAAGGGAAAGCTGTTATTAAGCAGATTGTAATTACCAAAATCTTCGATCTGCACCACCTCGACGCCCGTTGCGTGGGTGTGAGCTAGGGCCGCCTGGAGCTCCATCGACTGGTTTTGCTTTATCCTTTTCAGCCTTCTTTACAGCAGCTGCATCGGCGGCCTTACGGGCTGCTTTTGCTTCAGCTTCTTCTTTTTCAGCAATTGCTTCTAACTCTTCTTTAGTTTTATTGTCAGTGAATCCCATGATATAATTATTTATGCTTTTCTAAGTAAAGGTTTTTAAATATTTGATTAAGACTAGCTAGACGTTCACATACATCTAACACTTCTGACTTTGTAGCATCCGAAATACCGTCAAATATTGTACCAATTTTATTATCAGTTCGTAATACTCCTAGAACACTATCAGTACCTCCATTTAAATATTGTAATATTTCTTCAATGTTTCCTGTCCAGTCTTGTAGTAGTTCTAATTCTCTTGCAGTATTCGGTTGATTGTCTTGTACATCCTCAAGATCACCAGCAGTGCTCGGATCATCTAAGGTATTTGCTAGTGCTGCTTGGTCATCAACAGGATCCGCACTAATCGCCGGAATTTCATCCTCTTTAAGTAGAGATAAAAATTTATTTTCAAACTTTCCCATGTAAGTATTTATTAAATACTTATGATGAAAGGCATACTTTTTGAAGATTTATACATGTACACGAACAAGTACTGGAAGGACGTAAAGTCTCGACATGTTCGACCGACTACGAAAACATTAGCTGACATCGCTAAAGCAAGTCCGGAAACGTATAATAAAGTAAAAGCCGACCTCGTTCCGTTCCCAGGTGATCATGCAGTCGCGCAATTAGGTCTAGCGTTTAAAGGTATTTCAGACGCTCAATACTTATTAAATCAATTGTTCGAAAATCCCGCAGTTAGCAATAAACCAGAAACTAAAAAATCTGTAAATTTAAAGTTGCAAAAAATTCAGGATCTTATAAAATCAGTAACAGACGATTTAGATCATGATAATTCAGATAGCACGTAGTTTATTAATTTTAGCAGCAACATCAAGTTGTGTAGGGGGAATATATTATTTTTTGACCTCTGAATATAAAAGCTTTTTAAAAGGCTTTATTCTTGCAACATGCTTACAGGTACTGTTCTTTTTACTTTATAATAATGTGTTGAGATATATAGCTCGACTGAATCTAGAAAAAGAAAGTCTTCAATTAGCACAACTCGCAGAAAAAAATAAAATGCTCATCGAGTGTCAGGGTTGTAAGGTCACTAACGATGTCAGTATTGACCTAACGACAGAGAATAGTTTTAAGTGTATCGAGTGCAACGCAAACAATAAAATTAATATAGAATTTACAACAGTACTACCAACAAACCCTATATATGACAGATAACACAGATAATAAAACTGATTACTCCAAACTAGCGCGATGGTTGTGTTTATACGAAGCCGTAAATATTATTTCCGAAAAAGCTCATAAGCTAGGCTCTAAGGATGATTGCTTAAAACCTATTCCAATTAGCAAATATATTAACGAAAGGTTTCCTTCCTTGCTCAAAGACTTAGAACACGAAATTAAATTTAGTAATAATCCCCATAAACATCATCATTAGAACCGTAGTCAAAATAACTTGATTGATCTGTATCGAGATCGTTAATGTAATCAGTTTCAAGAGCAGTTAAAGAACCAACACCTGAAGTATCAGATACTTGGGTAGAACCAGCTTCAGCATCAAGACCTTGTAGGAAGGTATGGTCATTTCTACGAGCTCTTAATTTAAAGACATAATGACCTTGGAGCTGGTTTATTTCATTTATCGATTCATCTACTCTCTCTGTTATTTCAAATATTTTACCGTTACGAGAATTTGGGCGATCATCTCCATACTCTGTTAGCTGAAATACATCTCCTGCTTTTGGTTCTGTTGATTTAATAATAGCAACATCTCCTATAGGAGCTGCGTAATATGTTGATAAATTCTGCTGATATGTTTCAATATCTATAACCGCTGTAAGTTCGTCATCCGATACTAACCCGTACTGAGAGTATGTTAAAGAACCGTCAGTTAGGTCAATTAGCATTACGAAGGAGGCTTTAGGGTGATACCCTTGATGAGTGTTCTCTCCATATACTTTATCAGTTGCGCTTAAAGCAAAATTACGAACATAGTAGTCGACTTTAGTCCCATATAAACGAACTTGCTCTTTCCACCACCGTTTATAGGTTTGGGTTCTTTCGTTGTCAGCATTAGCTTTTAAGCTAAATCGTGTGGTTTCCGCTGCGTCGCTGTAATACTTTATAGCATCAATTGACTCTGTTAAAAAAGCACCCATTATTTTTTAATATAGTAATTGTTGTTGTTTACGAAAATTGTAATACCTGTATTACCTAAGTTACGAGATCCTCGGGTTTCTAAATCGGTTATATTGTATAGGTCTTTAATTGTCTCTACCTCCTGAGGGTTTAACAAAAAAGAACCGGAATCCGTATCTTTAAGTCGTTTAAGCTTATCAGAATAGTTAGGGTCAGTTTTATACATTTGAGGCAGAAGGTTTTGTCTTTTTCTACCCATACCTGTGCTGCCTTTAAATTTTCTACTAGCTAGTAAATTCTGTGGCCGTTTAAGCGCTTCTATAAATAACTTCTTAAACATTTTAATTATTTAATAAAAAAGCCCCCTGCGTTAACGCAAGAGGCTTTTTTAAAGGTATAATTATTGTTTACTTTAAACAGTAGGCTTGTTTTTAGCCTTAGTATGACCGGGCTTTTTACCTTCTCCTGTATCTTTACCTCCGTCAATTTCGTCTGTTACTGAGGTACTTCCAGAACCAGATGACTTACCACCTAGACTATCCGCGGCGGGTTCAGTTGTTTTACCACCACCGTCTGATGGATCTACTCCCACCTTAGAACCGTCTTTAGTGTGCTGAGTATCTTCTTCAGTTACTCCGTTGTCTTCATGATAACCAGCTTCGAGAGTATCTGGATCTTCTCCAGCCTCATCTTCGCCACCATCATCGTTACCGCCGACTTGATCAAGAATCTCCTTTAAGCAATCAACGTGGGCTGGGGACAGTGTTACTGTCACATCGCCGCCCTCGTCATCGCCTAAATCGAGCTCATCAGTTTCGTCACCAGTAGGAAGACCAAGTTCAAAATCTTCGTCTTCGCTCATTACGCTCTCGTAGAGCTCATCAAATGTTGATTTGTTTTCCGACATAATATTACCTTTGCTAGAATTATTTATGCTCTCTTTCGCTGTTTTTTTGGTTTTTTTCGTTTCTTTTTTGTCCTCTCTTGTATCTCCCTCTACAGGCTCTTGCAAATCATCATGGACTTGATCACATCCACCATCTTCAATATCATCTGCATTGACTTCACCCTTCGGTCTTTGGTCGGTACTTTTCTCATTGCAATGAGCAGCATTAATAGTCTTATTTTTCTTTTTCTTATCCTTTAGCGCTTTTTTCATTGGTTCTTTTTTATTACCATCTCCATCCACGTCTATATAATCAGGTTTTGCTTTTTTCTCGAGCATCGCACCTGTGGTCGCGTTTACTTTAGATAGGTAAGCTTCATTTAAGTAGTCGAAATCTTTTCCGGTCATGTAAATATTTATTAATGCCGCGACAAAAAAAAGAGGATAAGTACTATTTAGGTAATAAAGATTTACCTAACGCTAATATGGAGTTCGAGTGGACTCCAGAGATGGTCAGTACTCTAAAAAAAGCAAAACAAAATATTTTATACTTTGCAGAAAATTATTTTTATATAGTTAATCTTGATCAGGGTAAGATTAAAATAGAATTATACCCTTGTCAGAAGAGAGTTTTACGTAGTTTGAGAGACAATAGATTTGTAGCCTGTCTTGCCTCTAGACAGACCGGGAAAACTACTATGATGACAATATACGCTTTATGGATTGCGTGCTTTACAGACGATCAGCGTATATTAATTGTAGCTAATAAAGAACAAACCGCTATTAATATATTCTCTCGAGTCCGGACTGCGTATGAGAAATTGCCGAATTATCTCAAGCCAGGGGTCTTAGAGTATGGCAAAACCTCTATGAAGCTAGCTAATGGAAGCAGTATAGGTATAAGTACTACAAGTTCAGATGCCGGTCGTGGTGATTCTTGTAATGTATTAATTCTAGACGAGCTCGCATTTATTCCTAATAACCTAGTAGATAGTTTTTGGAAGTCTGTTTACCCTATTATTTCTAGCTCTAAGAAATCTAAAATATTTGTCGCGTCAACACCTAATGGTAGCAATAACCTATTCTACAATTTATATACAGACGCTGCTAACAACAAGAGTAACTGGAAGGCAGAAAAGATTTTATGGGACGAGATTCCCGGTAGAGACGAGGCATGGAAACATGAAACAGTTCGCTCTATAGGTAGCGAAGAGGCCTTTGCGCAAGAGTTTGAATGTAAATTTCTTGATACTGGTGACTCTTTTATTGATGAAGTCTTTTACGGTAAGCTCTCCAGTGAGACCCAGGTCCCTAAGCATTTGTTTGATGATGGTTGTTATAGTATTTGGGAGGAGCCAAACAATGAGCACTTATATACAATAGGGGTAGATGTAGCAGAAGGAGTACAGCAAAACTATAGCGTAGTACAGGTATTGGATATAACAGACTTACAGAACATAACTCAAGTAGCTGAGTACGCTAGTAACGAAATTAATCCGTTTGAGTTTACTACAAAGGTAAGAGATATCTGCTATCACTGGGGAACCCCGCCTGTATTAATAGAAAGAAACAACTGCGGTAGTCAGGTAGTAGATAATTTGTTTCACCAATACAATTATAGAAACATTGTTAATTACTCCCCTAAAGTCGGTCAAATTAAATATGACAGGCTTGGAGTTTATGCCCATACTAATACAAAATATAAAGGTATTACTAATATGAGGTATTGGGTTAATGAACTCAAGTGTGTTAAGTTTAGATCTGAAAAAGCTGTAGAAGAGTTAAAGAACTTTGTAAGATATCCTAACGGGTCATGGGCTGCCCAACCGGGGTATGAGTTTGATGATAGAGTAATGGCTCTTACTTGGGCCTTATTAATATTAGACAATACTCTTGTTCAAAGATATTATCAAGTACTTGAAATCGATGGTAATCAGAGACCTGCTAAGCTCGAGTTAGGAGCATATGTTGATCAAAAGTTTAGTAATTTCTTACAAGATTACAGTTTACAAAATATAGATGATTCATGGAACCCTCATCCAGTTCACTTTGAAGACATAAATATTTTTGGTAACGGAGATCCTAATGATATGGATCTGTTAGAAGCTGAAGGGTATGTACGTGTATGAATCAAGCACCACTTAATAAAAATAGACAAGATAAATTTATCTTAGTATTAAATTTACCAGAAGGTATAAAAAATATTACTGATAACCAGGCTCGTAATAATAATAGAGTCATGCCAAATAATTTTGAAATTAGTATCGCTGGCGCTGTAACCCCGGCGATAAGCGTTCCAGAGCAAACTATACCGTATGGCTCGCAGAGTATTAAAGTTAGTTCTCATGCACGCCCTGCCTACTCCTCTCTTAATATTACGTTTAAAATAGACAACGAATATAACAACTACTGGGCCATATATAAATGGCTAGACGTTTTAAACGACGTGAAACGCGGTACTGTTAACGAAGATGAGATTATAAAATATTCTCAGCCTGGTAAGATTATGCCAATATACTCCTCTAACTTGACAGTATTTGGTCTAGATGAGTATGAAAACAGAAAGATACAATGGGACTATATTGGAGCTTTTCCTACAGGATTATCTGAAATTCAATGGAATTATAGTAATGCTGAGGAAATCGGAGCTTCTGCGACTTTTGAATTTACTCGTATAGAGGCAAAGTTAATTTAAATATTCGTCAAAATAAGGATCTTTAATTACTTTAAGTAATTCTGTATGGTTTTTATGTACTCTTTCATGTACAGCTTTTTGTAACCAGTGCTCCATATAATTAGGTTTTCCGTGATGAAAATCTGGTTCAATTATTTGTAGCTGTACATGTCGTGTATTGTATTTTTTTGACATTTCAACAAACGGTATTATTTCTTTAAAATTATTATCTTGTACAACCATACTTGTGTTTAATTTAACATTATCTAGGTCTTGTATAAATTGTAAATTTTCATGTAAAAGCTCCCACGAACCTCCTCGTCTGTTTATTAAGTATGTTCCTTTTGTTGCGGCGTCAATAGATACACTTATACATCCGTGACCTGTTTTAATTTTTTCTTTAGTGTAATCACTCAATGTGTGCCAGTATTTTTTAACTAACAGACCATTGGTGAGTATAATAATTTGATCTAGGTTAGGAGCTTGGTGACTTTCTAGAGTTTGTAGAAACTGTCTGAATACTGGACTAGCAAACGCATCTCCAGATCCGGTAATTACTAATGTTTTTGCATCCTTTAAAAAACTAGATTGCAGTTGTTCTTGCATCTTTAAATATACTGTGCGGGTCTTTTTGTCAACCATAATTACCTCGTCTCTACATGAAGGACAAGATAAATTGCAAGATCTATCGTAACAGAATTGTATTTCTTCAGGACCATGATCTAAAACTACTTTTTTGTTAGCAATATCATTTTGTATATTCTCACTCCAATTATTATCATTCAACGGTCCTGTTTTTGTTCGTAAATGAGGGCAAGAATTTTCGTTGCAAAATTTATATGAACCGTCTAATATAGACCGTCTAAAGTCTTGAGCCTTTTCACCGTTCCAAATTTCTTCATATGACTGTTCATTAATGTTACCGATTGAATAGTGATTTATCCATGGCGGGCAACATGGTAGAATATTACCATTATCCATTAACTGTAGATGATCAAATGCTCGCATACAGTAGGATATATTTTCGGGTTTCTTAAGGGTATTAGATGTATTATGAATTCGATCCCATTTATTTTTATCTCTATCAGATAAAACGAATGGTATTTTTTTTACATCTATATCTAATTCTATTAAAATTTCATCAACTCGATTTTTATTTTTTATACCTATGTTTACTTCAATTGTGTTATCATCGAAACAATTTTGTGAAACATTATTTTCTTCCTTTATATATTGAGATATATCCCCTCCATGCCGCAGCGAAGCAAGAGGCCCTAGGGTAAGACTCATTTTTTCCATATTATATTTTAATCAAAACAATAACTCATTGCCATATTCGTCTGATAACTACAGCGAGGCATTTTGTCTTTTATTTTCGTAAATTGCTCACGAGTTATAAAGCCTTGTCTATATGCCTCTCCTTCTATACAACCAATCATAGTCTGTGTTCTGTCTTGAATAGATTTAACATACATAGAAGCAGCGAACAAATCATCAGGATTCCCGGTATCAAACCAAGCATAATTACTGTCTAACTCACTATAGCCCAAGATGTTATCGTTTAAATAGCTTTTATTTAGATCAGTAATTTCTAGTTCTCCTCTGCTAGATGGTTGTAGGTTCCTAGCGCGAGATCCTGCTGTATTATCGTAAAAATATATACCGGTTGCAGCAATATTACTTTTTGGGTCTTGTGGTTTTTCTTCGATAGACTTTACGACTTTATGGTTGTTCATATCCCCAGTTTCTATTACCCCGTAATCTCCTGGATTAGATACTCTATAGCCTACTACATGCGCTCCACAATATTCTGACCAATGAAACGGCTCTATACCAGTGAAAATATTATCACCTAGAATTAAACATACATCGTCCTCTCCCTGCCACTCCTCGGCGATAATAAGAGACTCAGCTATACCTCTCGGAGATGTTTGAATCTTAAAAGTAAAGTTAATCCCGAGATATGGTTTATTTTTACTAGACGATTGTTGAAATAAAGAAAGTAAATGAGGGTACGCTAAGTCATTAGTAATTATCAGTATATCTTTAATCCCTAGTTTTATTAGGGTAGATAATGGATAGTATATTGTAGGCTTATCGTAAACCGGTAGAAGTTGTTTAGATACTACTTTAGTTGACGGATAAACTCTTGAGCCTGTTCCTCCTGCTAGAATGATACCTTTCATCTATTTATATTATAGTATGTAATTTACCTAATCAACTACTTTTTTAGGCTGAGATATAATAAATAATTGTAAAGGTTTACTATGAGTAGAAGAACTATACAATCCCCTGGAGTTGAAATCCGAGAAATTGACTTAACTCAACGGGCTGCTGCGCCCGTTGGAACAAGCGTTTTTATTGCAGGCTTTGCAAACCAAGGCCCGACAGATGAAATTTTTAACGTTGGAACGTTTGCTGAGTTTCAAGAAATTTACGGCAAACCTACAAACGCAGCAGAAAGATATTTTTATCATTCTACAAGACAGGTTTTTGAGAGCGATGCAAATGTACTTGTCTCTAGATTACCTTATGGGTCTGGGGATGGAACATCAACAGAGAAATATAGCGCCCTAGTTTATCCGGTTACTGGTGCGAATACAATTCCTCTTTCAGGTCTTATAGAGCAGATAAATTCAACGACAGTATATGTTAGACACGATGGGACTTTTCCAGCTGCAGCATCAACAACCGGAGTCGGTATTGAATTAGTTACTCAAGACTCTGATAATGATAACAATATAGTTTATATTTCTGCAAGTACTACAGTGTCTTCAACATCCACTAGCGTGATGTTAACTGGTTCTGACTTTTGTAATCTTAGTGGGAATACAGTACTTGCGGGTGTTGCTCTATCAGCTGCTGGAGCGGCAGACGGTAATTCGTTATCTGCATCTGACTATCACATACTTGGTAATCCTACTCATATAGAATTAACTAGATCAGAGTATTTGAGTGCTCTAAATGAAAATTATACATGGGCAAATACTACAGGCGGTACAGTTAATAAAGACAACCTAGGTAATGCTGGTTTAATTGTTCTTAATAAATCTAAAATCGGTACTAACAACGAGTTTGAGGGTTATTACATCGGGGTAACAGACAACAGCAATACTAGTCCAGCGGACGATCATTGCTTAATTAGAAACCTAAAAGCAGTTTCTGTAACTGCAGCTGCAACCAGCCCATCATCATTCACAACGGTACCGACATCTAGATACGACTTCGCTTTAAGCTCAACCCCTGCATCAGAAAAATCTAGTGTGAGTAAAACATTAGAAACTTTTTCTAAGTTTGATATTGATGGTGGTCAGTTTATTGATACGATTGCAATCGGAGTATTTAAAGTTCGTAACACTCCGTTCGCCAATACAGACTTAGAACTCACAAACTTCTTAGCAGAAGGTTATACTGGTTCTCTTAACTCATTCCGGAAGATTCAAAACGAGAACGGCGGGCAAAGAAAGTCATTCTTTATTGGTAATCAAGATGATGCATCTCCAAATGTAGTCATTAAGGTCAACCCTAATATTTCTACAACCGATGGAGATTGGACCTCTACAGTTGGTGATGCACCTACGAAATTTGTACGAGTAGCCAATAAACAAGGCACAGACCCTAGAAATGCCGCTGTAATGGAATTAGCTTTAAGTACGGCTGGATCTGGTTTTTCCGAGTTACCGGCTCTTAATAGTTTAGGTACATATACAGATGTTAATAATAACAGTTCTAAAAATACTGGTAGTATTCCTAATAAATTAGATAGAATATTTAACGTTGCTTCTAATGTAGATTTACTTCCAATTGATATAAGTATTGAAGCCGGTTTAGGTACAATTTTCGGAGTTAGTAAAACTCAGACTAATAGTGCTTACGATGATACGGCGTTTGTTGATGTAGATGGTAGTGGAACAGGTTTTTATCAAACTAGTGATAATATGACTGGTACAGCTCAAATAGCACTTCGAGATAATTATAGAACAATCTTTAATAAGTTTGAAACATTCGCACGATCTACTAGAAAAGATCATATCTTTATTGCAGACGTATTAAAGCCGCTCGTTGTACAAGGTAGTACTGGTAAAGTACTTGATGATAAGTCAAAGAACTTTAGTCAACATGTTTATTGGCCACTACGTCATCAGTTCGGTTTCGCGAGCAGTAACTTTGCTACTACTTACGGTAACTGGGCTAAAGTATACGACGGAGTTAGTGACAGTCAAGTATGGATTCCATTCTCTGGAGTCGCTGCTAAGATATATGCTCAGAACGACGCTAATTTTGCTCCGTGGTATGCCCCAGCTGGATTCAATCGTGGTGTTGTTACTGGTGTAAATGATATCGCAATTAGTCCAACCCAGCGTCAAAGAGATCAGTTGTACAGAATCGCTATTAATCCTGTCACTCAATTCCCTGCAGAAGGGGTTGTTGTATTCGGTCAGAAGACATTACAACGCAAACCAACTGCCTTTGATCGAGTTAATGTACGTCGCTTGTTCCTCGACCTTGAGAAGAGAACGAGAGAGACCCTTAAGTTCTTTGTCTTTGAACCTAATACGTTCTTAACAAGGAACAGAGTCGTCAATACTCTAACACCAATATTTGAAAACTGCAAGCAAACAGAAGGAGTATATGATTACCTTATTGTTTGTGATGAAAGGAATAACCCTGCTAGTGTTATTGACCAGAATGAGTTAAAAGTGGATATCTACTTGAAACCGGTTCGCGCGGCAGAGTTTATACTAGTTAATTTCTACGCTGTTAACACAGATGTTAATTTTGAAGAAATTGTAGGTCAATAATATAAGTAAACCCTAAATAATTAAAACATCATGGCTGATATTAAACAAACTATACAGGACTTTTATAAGGTAGCTCAAACAAGAGACTTTACCCGAGACTTTCAGTTTCGTGTACTAGATGTCTCTAACAAAGGTGTACCCGTATTTACTGAGGATGACTTAGTATACGCAACCACGGCAGTACTACCGGGTAAGCAGATCTCCCCTAAAGAGGTGCCTTACAACGGTTTCACCTTCAGAATACCCGGTACAGTATCATATAATAACAGCGATGGTTTTGGTATCGACTTCTATTGTGACGCAACAACTAATTCTCGTGTTGCTTTAGAAAATTGGATTACAGAAACATTCAATGATGAGACTTCTACAGGGGATGGTGTTATTCATAACAATAGCACCATCACTTTAGCTCAATTAGATACTCAGTTCGAAGTATTGCGTACATATAAGCTATTTGGTGTATTTCCTGTACAAGCTGGTGATATCACTTATTCAATGATAGGTAGTGGAGAAGTTCTAACCGTTAATCTGACATTCGCTTATCAGTTCTATAGGAGAGACAATGAGCTCAACACAGCAGTAAACGCTATCGGTAAGTTAGCTGGTGCTGTTTTAGGTTAATAATGACCTTTAAAGAACATTATCTTGTTAGAGAAGGTTGGTTAGATAATCTACAAGCAGCTCTCGATGTTATAGGTTTTGATCCAACAATTGGTACAGCTGCTGATGCAGGTAATGCTGCTATTTCTGCATTAAGATCTGCATCAGCATTAGCCCGTAAAGAAGGAGATACAGCTAAGCAACACGCTATAGACGCCGGCATTTCTGCAATTTCTATGATACCGTTTGCTGATGTAGTTAAAATAGCTAAACTTCGCAAATATCGTAAACCGGTAGCTAAATTAGCGCGAGTCGCAAAAACCCAAGGTAAAAACATTCAAACTAAAAGACGGCGACAGTCTGCGCAGAATATAGCATCATATAAATAATTATATGAGCGTACAGCTGCCATCTCTAGACAAGCGAAATCTAAGAGAGTCTTTTTTTGAATTACTAAAAGACTTTCCTACCTTTCCAGCGTCCCAAAATCTCTTTCTAGTTAAAATAGATTCTATCCCAGCTGCACTTACAGATGAGAACCAAAAAAACCTAGGCATTACTACCGGTACAAGCCCGTTAGGTATTAATAAAGCTAGGTCTGTTTATGAAAAATACTTATCGGGTAGTGAGTATATGTATCTTGCTACAGGTGTTGATCTAACAACTGATAAGGTAAATGTTTCTAGTAGAGGTAAATTAATTAATGGATTATTACCGGTAGGACCATTTGTAGAGGAAAAGGAGTATCCTGATACAGATCTAGAAATACAATTCTCAGAAAGTAATATAAGTTTCATTGATACGATAATTAGACCATGGGTACAGATGTATAGTGTACATGGTAACTTTGATGATATAGATCTAACAACCACGATTACGGTTTACTTTATAGCTAAAGAGCAATTGACTACTCGCAAAACATTTGGTTCAGTGTTGTTCGGTTCCTCCGGTGGTTCCCCTGTAATTCGCAAATATTATGTATATAAAGATTGTATACCATATAGTATATTAACAGCAAACGTCGCTGAATATGCTGGAGATACTACTATAGGAGGCGCTGGTACTCGGTGGAGATTTTCTACGTATGACGTAATTACTCCTATAGATGGTAAGCTATAATCAAATAGCAAAATTAACTTATTTATCAGAGAATAAAAGAAGAAAAGATTTCTTAGATTTATTTCTGTCTTTATGTAAAACTAATAAGTTAATCGATATATTACACTTTATTAAAGCCGAGCGTTTTATAGAAGATAATAGTAATATCAAGCTACTATATAAAGAAAAAGAAATAGTTATATTCCGAGAAGATTTTTTATTAGATATACCTGAATCTTCTCCAAGTATACATAAAGTTGATGATTTCGAAATAACTCTAGATTACCCTAATATAATTGATTATACATGCAAACCTATGCATTGTATACAAAGTATTAGTTATAAAGAGGAGGTGCTTGACTTAAAAAGTAATACCGATTACAATTATATACCTAAAACATTATATGACAAGTTGAGACCTGCTATCACCCAATATGAAGAAAATCTTAATAGTATTCTTATATACAAAATAGGAGATATTACAAGTAGATTTTTTCTAGATATAGACTTAATAATTAAAATAGTATACTTAGCTTTCGTTACTTCTTATAAGAATATAATTGAAGAGAGATTATTTTTAATGAAGGAGTATAACTTTACATATGAAGCATTTGATAAGTTATCTTTCCATGAAGTAAAGCAACATTTAACAGCAGCTATTAAAAACACAAATGAACGCAATAATCCAGAAGCTCGGTGAACTCGCGAAACTCAATTATACGTTACCTTTTAGTAAACAAGAGGTAACTATAAATAAAATCAATCTAGAACTACAGTCTCAATTTGAAGATTTCGCGCGTAATATAAAAAATGAACTCACATCAAGTACAAAATACTTACAATTCATTAACAACCATATTAAGAAAGAGGCTAAAAGTAACGTCAATTATTTAGATAAACTATATATTCTACAGCAGTGGTATAATGATGTAAAAGATGAACCTGTAGAGTGCGAGATAACTAATATTGCAATACCAGATTATACAATGTCTATTGACGGTACCGAGTTAAAATTTGTGTTTGAACTTCCAGAAATAGCTAAAGAGCTAGCGTTACTAAAATATATTATATCTACATATAATGATAAAATGAAATCTGTTGACGCTTTATACTATTTTATCTTTAGATTTGTACAGTCAATAAGCATTGACGATGATATTTTAAGTGTTGAAGATATTGAAACCGCAGAGGTTTTATATAAACATTTAAGTATGAGCAAAATTACCAACATAACCCAACATATAGATAAAGCTTTAGACCCTATACAACCATTAAGAAACTTTGAAATAGATCCGCGCGTTTTCTTTGCCTAATAATTAAATAATTATATGGCAGATTTGACTGCAAATGATATTAGGCTTTTATTAACACCAACTAACGAAGGTGTTCGGTTGCTTACTGTAGAGCAGGAACAGACGACTGCAGATATCAAAAATATGCATGAGACCTTATCAGGCATAGGAGTAACTATAAACAAAATCTTCACAGAACTAGGTCGGGTATCTGGACAAACTAATAAACCACCTGTAATCGAAAAAGACACAGTTCAAGCGGATGGTGAAGAAAAACAAACAGAAAAAAGAATTAAACCGCTTGAGACCATATCAAAGCACTTATTAGATATAAAAGAGTTTTTAGTAGAAACATTTAAACCAGATACTACCGAAAATCCAACCAAACTCTCTCAATCAACTGAAGATACCTCCAGACCGAAGTCCAAGCAATCAAAAGTGCTAGAGCGCGTGGACCGAAAAAACAAGAAAATAAAAGACGCTTCTAGTAATGCTCTCGGGTGGTTAGGTTCTTTGTTTACTATAGGAGCAATCCCGGTTATAGCTAATACTCTAGGTATTGGCGCTGCAGGAGGTCTCGGTGGTAATTTGTTGAGTAAAGTACTACCTAAGATTATACCTGTCGGTAAAGCAGTAATGAGGAGAATACCTATTATTGGTACTCTCCTTTCTTGGTATGAAGGTTATAACAAAATTAAAGCTGGGGGGGTTGACAATATAGTATTTGGCTTAATGGATATTGCTGCTGGTTTTGCATACGCCTTTCCGGGAGTAGGAACTGCAATCGGTCTAGGTATAGATGTACTTCAATACTTTTTGAATAATAAAGCTGAAGAATGGAAGCAACAGACTGGTAATACGAGTTTCTTCGGTAATATGTGGGACAGTATAATAACTTATTTAAAAGAAACTCCAATGTTCAAATGGTTTATAGAAACTGGTCGTATAATGAAGGAATTTTGGAATAACCCAACGTACAATACTTTCATGGCTATGACAGGTCAGTTTGGATCTATTCTACAACCGTTGAGAGAGACGTTTTCCATGTTTGATACTGATGCTGGTGCTGCGTTAGGTCTAACAGATTCTCAAGGACAAGCTCAAGGGTTGTTTAGCTGGATTCATGATAAAGTAGATGAATGTATAGTAGTACCTGTTATGGAATTTCTCACTGGTATATTTGAATCTATTGGAGATGGTATCATGTCCTTAGCAAGCAATATCCATGGGTTTATAAAGCGCGCTGTTGATAACAACATATCTGACGGAGTGGCAAAAGACGCGATTTATTCTCTCATGGGATTTAATAAAGAAGTTGATGGAGAGCTTACCGAAGAGCAAAGAGCTGATAAAACCAACGACACTAGCTCAAAAGAAGCTAAACTTAGAAGCGCAGACGCAAAACGACTCAGAGGATGGAGCCTTAGATATGGTGGTAGGTTCGCTAAACCAGAATATTTAGAGAGGATCGACAGCATGACAGATTCCCAAATTCAAAAGCAGCTTCAAAACATGAAACAAAGAACCATGCAAAAAGAAAAACGGGAAAGAGAGGAAGAAAAACCGGTTCCTGAGTTTGATCAAATACCTGTACCTACAGAAAATCAAGATGGTTTTAACCCGTTAGGGGTTGAAGGAGGAGGATTAACGCAAAATACCGTTAATCAAGTAACAAGTACTACATATATTTTACCAGAGTCACCGTCAATGAGAGTTGGAGCTATAGCATGAAATTATTTAAATTTGTAAGAGATCAACAAGAAAGTGTTAATTGTGGAGAGAATATACCTGATCAAGTTGTAGGTGTTGCTCAAGCTGGGTTAAAGGCTACTATGAGTTCTAAGAGTGACAGGTTAGTACCAGACGGTAGTACTGATATTAATGTCGTTAAAGATTTTAAATGGACAAAAACTAAACGTAATAGTGTAGGTAGAGAAAATACACCTACGCTAGAGTTACAAGAGTTTTATGTACCTTTGCCTGCGTTTTACAGTAATCTAAACACAATTAAACAACTGGCTACTACAGCAGGTAAAGGTTTAGGGGGGGTTTTAGATCAAGTAACTAAAATAGCTGGAGCAGGACAATCTCAAGTAAGCGCTGTAAAGAAAGCGGCATCAGAAGTCAATGCGAGTGTTGATGCGCAATTGAACTGGGCTAGAAAAAAATTCGGAGCTGAAGAACATACATTACCTAATTACCTCAAAGCATATGAAAATTTGTACGGTATAAAAAGATCAAACTTTATATACAAATTACCTTATCTTGAAGATAGTTATAAAGATGTATCAAATTCCTGGGGCCAGGCTGGAGGTTTAGCAAAAACGTTACAAACTGGGGCAGAAGATTTAACTAATTTAATAGGTCAGTTTGCTGCTCCTGCGGTGGGTATAGACTTTACAAAATCTTTTAGTTATGGAGGTAATGAACCAAGCCATACAATAAGCTTCTTTTTAGATAATACAAAAGATAGCCAATATGGCCCTAATAACTATGAAACAAATTTCCGTCTAATATTTTTATTATTGTATCAGAACATGCCTAACAGGCTTAATAGATTGGCCCTACAACCACCGGTTATTTATAGAGCTAAATTGCCAGGGGTTTTTAGTTATAGGTATAGTTATTTGTCTAATATATCAGTTAACATGATTGGTGTAAGAAAACAAAAAAATGTCGCAGGGTTTATTACTACTGAAGGTAATAAGGATATTGAGACTGTTATACCTGAAGGTTATGAAATAAAGCTAACCTTAAAGAGCTTATTACCAGAAACTCAAAACTTATTTTTTGATGCTATAAATAATCCGGTCGTTGCAACAGAAGAATAATCATGATTACAGACTTAGAACAATATCAAAACGAAATAAAAGAGTTACCCAACTTAGAAGATGTTCGATATGAAAACATTTTTAAACTCGCAAAGTCTGACAAATATCTTTTCTATAACTTAATTAAAAAGATATCTATCCCGGATGACCTTCAATCGGATATCTACTACGAATTGAGAATTAATAGCAAAAAACCATGGACTACTTTATCAAACGACGTTTATGGGACACAGGATCTATGGTGGTTAATTTGTCTTACTAATAAAATTTTTAATCCAATAAACAACCCGGAGTTAGGAGCAGTATATAAAATTATAAGACCTGATTTCGTGAGCCCTATTTTAGCTGAAATTAAAAAACTTACTAATGGCTAACGTACCAGAAGCAAAAATTAAAGCCCCGCAAGATCTACCACATGTAACAATTAATGCAAATGGTACAGATTACAAAGTTTCTGCGTTCCTATTTAACAACAGAGGGGAAGCGAAGTTCGCGGACGCGAATACATTAAACAAAATTGTATTTGAAAGTAATCACAACACCCCGTTTTTAGTGGGAAGTATTTATATTAATGATACTGAAAACGCTACAACCTTATCTAAGGTAGACTTAGGAACAATGGTCGGGTCTATTTCAGAGTATAATTCTTATGGAGACGGTCAAGAGTTTTTACGAATAAAAATTGCTGCTAAGACTCCTGAAAAAGTATCTTGTAATTATACAGACGAGGTCATTTTAGATAAAATCTTTGTTGTAGTTGATAAACAAAATACGGTACAAGATAATACTAAACTTACTCTTTATTATTTTATAGATAATGTTTTTTGGCATTTAGGGAACAAATTGCTCCCATGGAGCACTGATCGAATAAACGAAACAATCCAAAAGGGAGAACAACTTAAATGGGGGCAAGCAAAAGTAAACTCTGGCCGCGCACTAAAAGACTTATTAGTGTGGTTTACAGATGACCCAGATATTATAGATCATGATAACTGGGATAATGGGATTGGTAAAGTCTATTATACTATACCAGCTGGGGAAAATGCTTTAAAAGCAATCCGGGAAATAATGAAAACGTATGTCTCTACAGACGAAAGCGGTGGTGTATTAACTCACTACAACGGTCAGTTTCAACTTCAATCTATACGTAGTAATGTAAATAAGATATACTCTAACACAGATAAATCTAAATATACAGCTCTCCAATCCTTATTCGGTCAATCAAATTTAGGTAATAATTTTGCTGGTGGTATAAAGATACAAACTAATGATAATAGGGAAAATTATACAAATAAAGAAGCAGGTAATGTATTAGGTAGACATTTTAATTATATACCTGTTGATATTAACAATATACAATTTACCGAAGGTCACCCAAGAGCTACATTTAATACCTTAAAAAAACAAGAAGTTATACAATTTGATATTAAAAGAAAACAATGGATCTTTCACAGTGACAAAGGTAATATATCCACAGTAGAGAATGCTAGTAGTTTAGAATCTCTACCAGATGGTAAAACTAATAAAATTAATATTGATATTAATTCAGAGTTTAGTAATGTAAAAGATAGATTGTTTGTCTTAGATGATGAAAATAGTGTAATGCATTATGGTACTATTAAACTACAAAAACAATTATTCGATAGTTTAACTAAAGCAAACTTTAACTGCGTGGGTAATATAGAACTTTCTTCTAATAAGTTTCTTTACATGAATATAGATTTAAATAATAAAAATGCTTTTGCAGAGAAGATACCAGGTTTTTGGTACATAACTAAAAACATTACTACTATAGGGGCCGAGGAATATAGTACTAATATTGAGTGTGTTAAATTAGATAAACCAAAATGAGCGCTATACCATCAAAAACAGGAGTACCAAGAGTTGTAGATATAAAGTTAAACAATACTGTTGACTTTCATGTAGCGTACACAAACTTTAATACTGTAATCGAGCATTATATTAATTTTGTTGCTCTATCTAAGTACTATGATAGTTTAAAATATGAAGCTGACCCTATTACTGCAGAAGCTACGTTTTGGGAGCAATTAGCAAACGCAAATATTAACCTACAAACTTTTGCTAAAAATCCAAAAGCTACAAAATACTTAAAACAGTTACAAATAAATTTAAACCCCGGAGAGTTTCTAAAAACTACAGAGGATGGAGATACTATTATTTACGTCAACCCAGCAGGGGATCTAATTACTGAGACTACAGAGGGTAGAGAGATACCCCTAACTAAAGATACTACTCAAGAAGTAAACGATAAGATAGCTAATATCTCCTCAGCATTTGATATAGTAAGTGAAGATAAGCATGGAGAATTTATTGCATGGTGGTTAGAAAAATACAAAAAGAGCCATCACAAAGTTAAAGAAGTATTACAAGAAAAAATTAACGTAGAGGATACTATCCTGCAGGAAATTTCTGAGAGTGTTGGTTTTATATTTTCTCAATATCAAACTCCGCAAAGTAGATACATGCATTACGGAGATGAAGATTCTGACCCCACTCCTTTTCCTTTTAATAGTCTTGTCGACGATAAATTAGAATTTGATACACGTAAGAACATATTAGGTCTTAGTAGGAGAGCTGAAGCTTTATTTAAACGGAACATGCAGCAAGTCATTAGTACTGCTGATACAGGAGCAGATGCTCATAGAGAAAATCTAGTTACAGACCATTTTCATTATAAGAGACTTAAGGAGAACCAGGATGAAGTAAATGAAGTGATTGCGATCGTACTTGGTGGTTCATATAAAGTACTCACATGGCTCACCACAAATAAAGTAAGTAACAAACAAAAAATGGTCCCCGGTGTATTTGATGTAGTTGTCGAACAATCTAAAGAGAGAGTAGACATATTAATGAATAAAGTAGAGACCCTCAACAGACCATTTAGTATAGATATTCTTAAGTAAGCTTATCAGATTCCTTTACAACAGCCTCTACATTAATAATATCTTTAGATTGTTTTAGTAAACCAGCAATAACTTCCTCTCTACTCATAGTTAAAGAGTGTTGCTGATCTGATTGTTGTAACTCTTTTCTAGAATCAATATCCATTTCCTTAGCTTTAATAGTAGTATTAGACTTTTTATCTTGTAATACGATTTTATTTAAAGTATCGATAGCTCCAGTAGAGGCCTTTACAAGTTCAGACAAAGCAGACATATTCTCTGCCTCAGGCATATGATGTACTACTTCTTTCATATTATCAATTAACTCTAAGCTATCTTGTATAAGTTTAGCAGAATTTTGTATAACGAAGTTTTCGATTTCCTCTTTTTCTAGCTCTGGTCTTTGTTGTACCGCCCTAGAAATCTTATTACTATCTGCAGGTATAGCTTTCAATTGAGAAATTAAATCATCCGGATTAATATTATCCATAAAATTATTTACTTGAATAACTCTCTATTTACACTATTATATTAGAGTTATGAGTAATGTAAAGATGGAGTTTGTTAAGACACACAAAGATGCTAAGTTACCTGAAAGAGCGCATACAAGTGATTCCGGTTATGACTTGACTAGTGTAGAAGAGGTAACTATACCTAGTCGTGGGTCAGCAGTTGTCCCTATAGGTCTAATGCTGGGGTATTTGGAACCAGGTTGGTGGTTCAGGATTGAGCCTCGTAGCGGTCTAGGCTTTAAGAAAAGCTTACAACCGCACCTAGGTATTATTGATAATGGATATAGAGGAGACTTAGGAGTTAAGCTTTATAACTTTAGTGATTCTGACTGGACCTTACCTGCAGGTAGTAGGGTTGCTCAAGTTGTATTATACCCGCATATTACGGCTGATGCGAGCTGGACAGAAAAAGCGACCGAAGCAGATCGTGGTAACGCAGGTTTTGGCTCTACTGACTAATGGAAATATCTGACATTTGGTGCGAGAAGTATCGTCCATCATCTTTAGAAGATGTTGTTATTAATGATAACATCCTCACTTACTTTAACAGAGTAAAAGAAGATAAAACTCTCCCTAATATTTTATTCGTTGGATTACCAGGTATTGGTAAAACTACGTTAGCTAAGGTTATTGTTAATGATATTCTTAAGTGTCAGTACTTATATATTAACGCTTCTGACGAAAACGGTATAGATACTATTAGAACTAAGGTTCTTCACTTCGCCCAAACTAAGAGTTTGTTTGGAGATATTAAAGTAATTATACTGGATGAGTGTGACGGTCTATCTGTAGATGCTCAAAAGGCTCTACGTAACTCTATAGAGGAGTATCACGACCTAACAAGGTTTGTACTTACAGCTAATTACAAACATAAAATTATACCAGCGCTACAGAGTAGATGTCAGACTATTGATATCAATTATGATAAATCTGCTTATATAGCTAAGCTTATCTCTATCGTAAAGAAAGAAGAGATGTCTATAAAGAAAGAAGACTTTATGGATATTGTAGATAGTTGTTATCCAGATTTTCGTAAAGGTATTAATACTATACAAAAGTACTACTTATCTGACGGCAATCAACAGAGAGATTTCGATGCTACTAACTTCTTTAAAGAGATTGTATCCGAGTTGTTACCTAAGAAACAATATACGAAAATACGTAAGCATATTATTGAAAATGAAGCCTTATTCAACAACGATTATGATATGCTGTTTAAAAAGTTGTTTGATTACTTATATGATTCTCCTATAAATGAAGATAAAAAAAGAGACTGTTTAATAACAGTCTCGAGATACTTTTATCAGAATAGTCAGTGTATAGATCAGGAGATCAACTTCTATTCTTGTATGCTTGAATTAAGCGTTTAAGTATTTAGCGGTGTTTAATTTATAATCACCGGTAGGTACTTTAGTTTGTTGCCCTACATCAATTGCAGCATCTTCAGCAACCTCTGGTTTTAAGGTTGTTGGGTTCGCTTGGTCATTAGTCGGATCCTTCTGGGTACCGCGGGCGTCTGCGGATGAAATAGCAAATTCTAATAATTCTATAGGAATAGTTAAATTTTGCGCATAAAACCCAGGCGAAATTTCTACAACAATATCCGCTAGTTGCTTATCACTATCTGTAGTTTCTGTTTCATATACAGCCTTTTTGATAGTAGAAAGCATTAAAGGTTTTCCTTCTTCAGAAACAGTAATGACCTCGTCTACATAAGCCTTACGAGCTTCCCCTAGACTTGAGTACCAATCAGAAGATTTTAAGTTTTTTGCAAATTTGACATAATCACCTGCAATAGGCCCGGATTTCACGAACCTACCAATTTGCGCCTCAAATATAGTATTAAATTTACTCATTTAAATTATTTATTGTTTTTAGCATTTTTTAATTAAATAATTATACATGGCACTTAAATTAGACATACTCAAAGACGCGAGAAATAAAGACAGTTTCCGCTCTTATTCCTATGCTGATTTGCATTTAGATATTAGTCTAGATGCTAAGACGCCTGATAAACCAGTAGGAGCTAGTAAAAATAAGCAAGATTTAAAAATAGATTACGACGAAAAAGCTATTTATAACTCTATTAGTAATATTTTTAATACAAAAAAGGGACAAAAAATACTTAACCCAGCTTTTGGCTTAGATCTAGAACAATATTTATTTGAAAGTGTTTCAAAAGAGAACGGTCAAACAATTGGTACGACAATATATGAGGAACTAGCTCTATACGAGCCTCGTATAGTAGTAAACGATGTAGGGGTAGTTGCTAGACCTGATAACAATGAATATAAAATTACTATTTCAATCACGATCCCGACGTTAAATAATAAGAAAGGAACAGCTTCTGGTCTATTAACAACACAAGGATTTAACTACTCATAATTATGGCAAATTTTACGGAATTTAATCTACCAACAGATGCATATACAGGCTTTGATGCTCAGAGCTTGCGGGATTTAATTATCGATAGAATCAACAACGATACTACGATAAACTTTACAGATCAAAATTTTGAAGGTAGTAACATCTCCGCCCTCATCGATATCATTTCTTATTCATATCATACCCTACTCTTTTACTTAAACCAAACCAGTTCTGAGAGTAATTTTAATGATGCAGAATTATATGAAAATATAAACCGTATAGTAAAGCTAATTGACTACAAACCTGTTGGAAAGCAAACTGCGGTATTACCCGTACAAATTAACGGTACATCAGACTTATCTCCAGGATACTATACAATCCCTAAATTTACATTTGCTAGTTCCGCTGGCAAGACATTTACGTTCACAAGAGATGTAACATTTGAAAAGGTAACATCTGAAGCCGAATCCTTAACTGCAATTGGTAATCAATTAATGTATGAAGGAGCTCTTCAAGAATATCCTATTATTACCCCATTAGGAGAAAAATTTGAAAGTGTAAATATACTACCTGGTGGAGATGTTATAATCGACCATTTTAATATTTTTGTGTATGTAAAAGAAGTTAATGCAGAAAATAAATGGTATGAGTGGTCCCGAGTACCGTCTATATATCTTTCTAAGCCAAATGAAAGAGGTTTCGAAATTAGATACAACGAAAATAAAAACTACGAATTAAAATTTGGTAATAATGTTAATGGTCGAAAGTTAAACCAAGGAGACCAACTAGCAATTTATTACATTAAATCATCTGGTACAGATGGTAAAGTAACTAAGAACACATTTAATAGTAGTTCGTTAAATGTTTATAATACCTCCCAATTTGCTAGTATTCTTGCTGATACTCAAGATACTTCTCTCAACTTTCTAACAATTACAACGATACTTAATACTACTATTAGTAATACAGAAGATAGTACAGACTTTGGAGAAGAAGAGACATTAGATGATATTAAACAAAACGCACCTAGATTTTTTAGCTCAGAATACAAGCTTACAACAAAAGATGATTATAAGAGCTTTATAGAGCGTAATTATAAAAATTTAGTGTACGATGTCACAGTACAAAACAATAGCGACTATACTAACGGTTACTTGTCATATTTGAATGACGAGTTAGGCCTTACTGATTATAGTTTAGAGACTAACGCACTTTTTAATCAATATTACTTCGCAGATAGCTCAGATGCAAATAATATCTATTTAACTATAGTACCTAATTTGCGTAAAAATAAATCTGTAGTAACTAGGTCTAATTATTTATCAAATGCTTTAAAAGAAAAAATTAGATCTGAAATTGCAGATTATAAATTATTAAATAGCGAAATCGCATTTATTGACCCAGTATACTTAAACTTAGATTTATCTCTGAAATTCTCAGGAGAAACTAATAGGTTGAGATATAAAGATTATACCCAATTAATAATTACTAAAGAATCTCGGTCGTTAATAAATGAAGAAGATTTGAAGAGTAAAGTATATAACATTATAACCGCGTATATTAATAATTTAAAACTCGGAGATACTATTGATGTAAGATATTTAAATAACGAAATCGAAAAAATTAAAGGTATAGAAGCAATTGAAACCAAACGTACTGATATAGATCGTAGTATACCTGGCTTGTCGTTTTGTTTGTTTAACCCTATTTATAATGGAAAAGATAAAAAAATATTCGACACTAGATGTACCTTGAAACCATATCAGATACCATATATTGAAAACCCAACTACTTTTAAAAATAAAATAGTTGTAAAGTCATTAGTAACTAATAAACGGGTTGTTGAATATTAATGAACGTTGAACAAAAATGCCCATTAAGTGTACCAATACCGTTGTCAATAACGGTCAGTACCTCTGGCACTGTACCTTCTCCGGTAAGTAACATACACAGTTTGTCTACTACCCATAGCGGGTTTACACGTATCAGTCAATTTACATTTACGTCAACCCTAACCGGGGAAAATGGCTCTATAATTGAACTTCTTGATCCACCTATATCGTCTACAATCGCGGTATGGGATTTTGGAGATGGTTATACCCTAAGTGCTGCAAATACTCCTACTACAACTCATACGTATAGTGTACCAGGTGTTTATAATATATCAGTTTACTATTACGATATAGATGGTAATGCGTATTTTAATACTCTTACCGATACTGTTTCTGTTTACAACTATATTGAAACAAGTATAGAAGCTGACAATACCTCAGTTGATAGTATTTCTGGTTTACTTTTTACTGCTAGTACAATAGTAGATATACCTATTAAAGTAACTACATCTTGGCAGGATACGCTAGATACTAATGAGTATACTTTATTTACTGGAGCTAGCGGTAGTAAGTCAAAACCGTATGACACTAAAAATAAATACGCTCACTTACTACCTTTTAACGCATTTTATAAGTATAATAAACAAAAAGATAGTGAACCTAAACCTGAGTTAATACCGCCTAGCGGAACTAAGGTAAAACTAGGGCAACGAAATTATGCAATTGATCCTAGTGATAGTACTATAAAATTAGTTCCAGAGGAATTATTACAAGAGTTCAACGATGTAGGCCTAGAAACCTATATGTTAGGTTCTACAACAGAGAGAAGTACTGGTATAAACAGGTATTCCGTTACCGGTGCAGTCACATCCTTATCAGGAGTTTCCCAGTTATCTGCTAATAGTATTACTTTGGGATATTTTGATGATACTCCAAATTTAGATCCTGGTGTACAATTGCTGGTCAAACTAGATACAAGTAAACACCGAGTTAAGAGTTTTTATATTGACGATATAATCACTGATATAAACAATAGCGGTCAACCGTTTTTAGAAACAGGCGGTATTGCTTTGAAAAACTATTCTGGGCTGTATGCTAAAATTAGAAAACCATCCCCCGATTTTACGGACTTATTTTCGTTCACTTCTACTGGAATGAAAGAAATGTCTGGTATTACCTATAAGCGCCAGGGAGATAAATTTCAAGTGTTTGTCGGATTCCAAGACAATAACAAAAACATATTAAAACACTACCCGGTATTTTTAAGAGATACAACTGGAAACCTAGGGTTGTTTTCGGCTAATGATAATACATTTCACGTTAATTGGTCTAGCGGAGGAGACACTCACACCGCGAACGTAAGTAGTGTTAGTACTAACAAATTCCCATATAATACTTCGACTGGTAATACGGAATTAAGTAGCTTTTTATATTTAAATATTGACCCACTAAGCGCCGGGACGTGGACGTTAAATGTTTCAGCACACGTACAATCTCTTACCGCCGGTACGGTTGGTTTATCTGGTTTTGGAAACGTAGGTAGTAACGTTGGTACTGGGTCGGCCCACTATACAGGGTCCCATACATTTACAGTTTATCCCTCTACTAATGATGTTGAGTTTTATTTACAAAACGAGGATATAGATTACTCCCAAGTATTAAAAAGCTATAGGTTCCAATCGTTCATGCATGAGTATGACAACCTGTTTGATGGGGTATTTACTTCGTTTGTAGGAGAAGCTAGCTCTAGTCCAACAACATTCGGTAAAACTATATTTTCAAAAATTGCCAACTTTGTAAACAATCATAATGATGTTGATTTGTGTAAAATAGATCAACTACAATCCTTTTACGATTTGCTTAACGAAGATATAGATATTATGCTACCAACACCACCATCGGAGCTAAAAAGACTGTACGATACTTTTAGTGTTAAAATATCTAAATTGTTAGGAGATTATGAACGTCATACAGAAAGCTTAAACTCTAACTTTTACACCTCCTCAGCAGATGGAGTAAATGTAGATTTTAACAGCCCTATTACCGCTAGTACATACACCGTTACAGCTTACACAGACTTCGTCGCTAGACAAAAATTTAATAATGAGTTTTTAGTTATCAAACCTCAGAAGGTAGCTACCAAGAATGTTGATGGTAGTTCGTCTGGAGAGTCTAGCTCATACGCTCTATCTGCATATAATTTGTATAGTAACTGGGGATGGGAGTTAGATACCTCAATTTCTGGCGCTAGTGGCTTATCTGCCCATTATGATTTTTATCCGTATGTCACAACCGACCCAACATCGATAATTAAAAATTTAAAAAATAACCTTATTGATTATAGTAACCCACACACAACTCTTTCTAGGACAGCATCCTCTCTTAGCGGAAGCTGGACTGACGACAATGGTATAATGTATAAAAACTTAGATTATCAAATAAGGAAAGGTCTTAGTATATGACGATTGATTTAAATACAACTAACCCATTGACTCTTATTGAATGGAAGCAATACTACGCTGATACTCTTGATGCCTCAGAACTGTCAATATTATACAATAACTATCTAGTCGATTGGAAAGAGTCGAAACAAGACAGAACAAACTCAAAAACTTCATATACAAGAACAATTTATACTCAGTTCCTAAAAAATATTTCATTAGACACGTTAGATAATAACGTACAAAGATTTTTAACCGAAATTGATACTGATGATATATATGAACTAGAGTTAGGTGTACATTATTTTGTTCGTATAGTAAGAGATCAATTACTTAACGTAAAAGAGCTAAGAGACGAAGTTAAGTTTAGTACGACTAAAAATAAATTAAAAACCTCAAAAGCTGGGATTAAGAAGTACATAAAAAATTACATTACTAAACTTTTAAGTAGTAAAGAATTTATTACTCAGAATACAGACACCTTAGTTGGAGATATTAATTTATCAAAAATCGCAAATGATATAGAAGTAAATATAGATCACTATGTATCAGATGAATTTATATATAATATCCACCCAATTGATAAAGATTTAGCTAATAATTTAGATAATAGAGTTTATAGAGAAAAAGATAATATATACCAGCTTATTACTATAAACAAAGGAGATAAGCAATATAAGGTACAAACTAACAATATATCTACTCCAGAAGCTCTATTGAGTATAAACGACCCGTTTACTGATTATAAAAGATTACCTAGTCGCTATTTTCGTAATGAAATAAAAACATTAGAAAATTTAAGATTTACAATTGAAAACGATTTAATTAAAAAGTATTTAGCTAATGATATATACAGAGTATCAGGCGACAAAACAAAAGCCTCAGTAGATGTATTGTATGATAATGTTAACCCAACTAATAATTTAACTCAACGATACGGGCCTAACTTATTTAAAGGTATTGTAAATGAAAAAAATACAAACATATTCCCGTTCCAGCTATCATACAAAAACACAGGAGTTAACAATTTCAATTCGTTTGGGGTAACGTTTAATGTTAATCTGTCTTCGTTTAACGGTAGAGAGTATATTATACCAAACCCAAACCAATATGAACCAGGACTAAAAGCTGTAGGATATATAAAAGATAAAAACAATAAAATCCTACAGAACATTAAAGTCAAACAACGAACACCTTTAATTTTTAAATCTAAAAACACTACCTTTAAAAACCCAGGGGTTTCTGATTCTATTAATTTCTATAATAATAAAATTAGCCGTAACTACGGTTATCAAAGCCAAGAAAATAGTTTAGAGTATTCTCCTACAGGTATTAATAAGCGGGAAGATAGTATTAGTTTTTGGAGAGACGCTCCAGATCAATTAGATTGGAAAAATACTGATACATATCCGGTTAGTGTTCTTAATGTTTTTCCAGAAAGTGAGCGGTTAGATGATCTGCTAATAACTAATAGGACTGGTGTTAAATTACGGAGTGATGTATATGGTAACGAGTTTTACTTTGTTAAGTCGGCATACCCTAAGAGATATGCAGGAACAACATATATAAGCGAAGAGTCGTCCACGACTGATACAAGTTGTACAACGGCGGCAGAATATTACGACGGGTTGTATTTTAATACAACACTTTCTGCTATATCCGCAGCTGCGGTTGGAACTGGTACGGAGTATACTGGCTTAACAGGAATATATGATACATTTATTTTCAGCCATACATCAGTGTGTACAGGCGCTAGCGCCGAGGGATTTGCAGCCCCATTAACTGATTATTCTTGTTCCGATTTGCATAGTGTAGCGTTGTCCTGTGGTTCAGTTTCAGCAGTATCAGCTATAGATGGGGGTCCGTTCAAAGGACATCCGGGTACATCAAAAGATCTTATTACTAATTATTTTACAGATACAGTAGTGCCGTTTTATACAATAAACACTTCCTCTATATATTCTAACTCAACTACAACATACGAACTGTCAACAGTAAATGAAATAACGACAAGCAAATATCAATTATTTGACCAGCAGTTTGTAGAGTACGGAGATGTATACATTCGAAATATATATAGCCAAAAAATCTCAACTTTAAGCGACGCGATGTCAGCTGTATTTAACAAACATACTAATACAACTAAAAATAGAATATTGTCTGCCACAAACGCGATACAAGATTTTGACATTATTGACAATACAATTTATGTGCAGACAAGCGCAGAAACATTAACAGAAAAGTATTCATTCAAAGACGGGGTATTTAAAAATGATGCCGGGTCGAAATCTATAATAACTTAGTAAATAATTATATGCCTTTTAGCACGAAACAGTCTGACGTATTTTACAACGATGAAACAAAAGAAATGGTCGTGTGTGCGGTTAGTGCTATTACGGCTGCTAGGTGTGAATCCGGAGATACTATATATGGCTCTTTACCTATAATCTATAAAATAGATAAAGATACAAACTACAAACAAGTTGTATACCCTCCTAACTTAGCAACATTTCAAACAGACGAGAACTCAGACTTATACAACCTTACTCCAGAATGCCCGGTAGAAGGTTTAAACTTTAATTCTATAACAAAACCATTAGTTAATTTTAATAAAAGTACATCTAGATATTCTGTTACTTTCTTAGGTAGGTTTGCTAGTGATGTAGATGGTCTTGTTATTAACAATTATATATTTGAAGATATAGATAATAGGTTTCACCTTTTAAAAGCCAAAGCCTTATTACCACAAGAGTCCCTCTCAGCAAACGGTAGATATACTTTTGATAGTGGTTATATAAACTCTAATTTATATACGGGAGGTAATACTATCCGCAATAAGAGCTCATCGTGGTTTAACCCTGCAGACGGTCCAGAGGTTGAGAGGTCTCCGAATTATATGATCCCTCCAACATATGTTGAAAGTACAAGCGCCCTAGGATTCAACCTAATGCAAGACTATACTGATACAGCCTTTGATGCTCTCACGGGGGATAAAAACTTCCCGTTTATGTATGGAGGAAGTTATATATCAGTTAACCCTAAATACGTAGCGTTTGATCCGGAGCATACTATAAGAATTGATTTTCGAGCTAGAGCATTTACATCAACAGCAGCTCCGTCTGCTTACGGTAGTACTCAATCTGTTGGAACTAGCGCATCAAGATGGATACAGCAATACTCCCCTACTGGAGCTGGCGAAGGGTTCTGTGTTTACTTTTACAAACAACCTACTTTACGACGCCAATATGTTGTACCTAACGGAGTTTCTACAACCCTCGGTTATAGTCCTGCTGATTTTAATGTAGTTGAAACTGCTGGTTCAGCGCAGACTACGGTTGGTTTGTTTAAACGGGATCACTGGACTCCATACACTGGTATGGATAGCGGAGCAAATATAGGAGACGGAGAGAACGCTAACAGCTTTTTAGGAGTTGGTTTTGATATTGGAGGGAACTTTGCTACTACATCTGAAGACAAACCCGGGTGGTATAATTCAGTAGCAGGAAGTACTCATACAGCATCTCCGTGTTCTGTAGCTGTTAGAGGTAATAGATTTACGGACTGTAAAGTCCTATCATCAGTTGAACTTTCTGCAGTAAATGGTGCCACTGCCATACCTTTACACACTTCAGCATCTAATGCAGTCTTTGTAGATTATAGAATAGATTTGTCTAACAAGGGAAACCGATTAACAGTATATCATAAACTCACATCGAGTACAGACTATAATACAATTATGGATCTACGTCTCAACAAGGTTTTAGGTAGTGTGGGTAGTGGGACTGAGTATAACCCGTGGGCAGGGTTTAATGTTGATCCTATTGATGAAAATTATCCTTTACTAAACGTTGGATTGTCTTTTACTACAAGTACAAAAATTAGCCAATTCGAATTACATTCGTTTGAGGTCAAAGGAGTTAAGATACACAGACCGTGGGATAAAAAAGAAAAAGATACTGAAACAACAGATAGGGTTGATTATGTTAACAAATCTTCGGAAAATTTAAGAGAGCGTTTAATGAATAAAAATCTCTTAGGTTCTGAGAATAATGAAAACATAAATGTTGAAATGGTAATACCAGCTAAAGCAGGTATAGCTAATGACATATACGAAGAAAATAATACTACAGAGATTACATTATGCTCTGATAACGAACCTGATAAGATAGAAGAAGAAGTAGAGGTAAAATATACTGGTATACGACCTGAGACAATCGATAAGGTTATACAGGCAACTGAACGAGGAGATCTTATTCCAGAGATTGGAGGAAATCCAATACCTATACGTATAGGAGATGAAGGAAACGATTCGTCATATGAGGAAGAGATTGACACAGAGTACGTACAAGTACTACCTGAAGGGTTTACTCGAGCATGCCGTACGGCTGGCGCATTAGGACAAGACGGCCAAAGTGTCGAAGGTAGCCCGTCTATGTGGTTATATGAACAAGACCTTGAGTATGATGAACGCAAATATGTAATTTTAGTTCGAGGTATTGAAACAGATATAGAAGACACAACCACCCTACACGTATATAAGAACAATATCAAAGCGTTAGAAGAAATGTGGCTTAAAGAAGTCCACGCAAAGGGAACCAAAGATAATGAAGACAAACCATACAAGTATTGGGAACTTCACGTAACTAGCACATCTCTTCCGAACCAAGGAGCAGGATCTGCGTGGAACAGTGTACCAGACCAAGATTATAGTTCTAATTTCTTGGAATGGTCATGGACCCCAAAGTTAAACAATAACGGTAACGCTTGGGTTGACGACGATTATGAAGAGTGGAAATCAGCTGGGGACCGACCGAGGGATTACGGGGTCATTTGCCAGGTATATAGTCCCTCTGGTCCGGAGGATAAAGAGGTTGGAGACAAATTTCAATGGGGCTTCGGTCTTTAAAATAATTATAGGGTAACTCAACTAAATGAATACAACGACATATACAGTATCAGCAACACCAGGAGCGTTCGGAGGAACGAAGACTAAATCTCAGTCTATTACTGGTACTAATAATGTCACGTTCTTGTTAAACGGCTTAAGCGGGTATGATGTTAATGGTTATAGTAGTCTCAATAAAGTTATTGTAGATTTTGATGACGGAGAAGAACTCGTTATTAACAGACCATTATCTGCTTCTACAATACCGTCTTTATCGGGAGAAACATTTTCTCACATTATAGAAAGTGACTTTACTGATGTAGCAAAAAGACATGTATATTTTACTTTGTATAGAGACGATCAAGAAGTAGATGTTATAGATTTGAGGCTTACAGTACATAAAGCTCCAATAACTACTTACGAGAATGTTAATTTATTAAAAACCGATTATTTTAACGATGACAATAATGATGAGAAATTACTACTCACATTTATTAACAAAAACCCAGAAGTACTCGGTCTTAATTTATTAGATATAGAAACAAATACAAACGCTCCGTATGATCCTAATTTAACAACGAGTCAAGGAACTAGCGCAGAGTCTTTTAATGTTGGATTTACAACAGAGTATGTACACACGAACGCCTCTCACTCTAACACTAATAATGCAATACAAGTACAAATAGGAGATGTAATTAACCCCAACACCGGTTTGCCTAAGAGCAACGGGTCTATTTCTATGAAATTTAGAACTCGAGCTCAAGATCCAGATGATCATAGCGACGCTATTCATCTACCCAACAACCCATCCTTGTTTTACATACCGTTAACAGCAAACTCTGGTTTCGCTCATTTAAGTGGTTACTTGACTTGGAACTGCGGTGACTTTATAAAAGATATAGATATATCAACAAAAACAATCACTATACCTCTGGTAGATATTGTAGGTACAAGGGTTTCCTTAGGAGATTATTATTTTACTAATGTAAATACTGGTTTCGGTACCTCTATACATGGTAACGTTGGTGGTGGTTATTTTTATGTAGATTTGTATGATGTATCTGGATGTGATTCATTAACCACAACAACTAGTACAATAACAGCGTTTGTAAATTACTAATAGGAATTAAATAATTATATGGCGATAGAAGACGAAATCATTAACATATCAGACATTGATATCGGAACAGAAATACTTAAAAGCGATAAGCTATTAATAGAAACCAGTAATGGTACTAAGATGATTGCTTTTAAAGACTTTGTTGTCGGTCCAGATAATATTAGTTCTGTGAGACAGGGACAAATTGAAGGTAATGCAACCGGAGAAGCAGATACATATTATAACGTAATTACAGGGTTCAATGTCCTCAATAATCAAACTACACCAGGTCTTGACACTAAGTACGATCAAATTAGCGGGACAATAGAGTTAGGTAAATTTAACTATAACGCTATCGCCAATCTAGCGTCTGTTTCAGCTGGTATCGGCTCTAATCAGTCAGCCATTGATGAGTTACAAACAGGCCTTACTCAATTAGAGAGTTTATTAAGAGCTACTAGCAGCGATGTTCTCAACAATGTTACGTTAACACAAAAATCTTGTGATATCGCCGTCTCGAATGGCAACGCGGTCGGTTTCGGATCCGGATCCTCGTCCGGCGGAATATCGTTTACCACAACAGACCTTTCACCTGTAAATACCAATTGCACAGTCACTCTAGAGCCATTTAAAATAACGTTTCCAGCGGAAAGTCAAGGCCTAGTAAATAATTCCCGGTTTATGATTATAGGTCAGTTTCAGCAACATGTGACTGGATACGGTCCGTCGACAACTAGGCGACCTATCCGACCAGGAAGGATTTACATATATAGAACCAATGGCGCAGATACAACAGAAGAACTAGTTTTTACAAGCGCATCTATTGGCTCCCATGGCACCACGAGCAATCACACGACGATAAATCCAAACAACTTTTCCACTGTTGTAAGAATTAAACACGGAGATTCATTAAGAATAGCTGCTGATGGGCGTGTTACGTCTGGTTCGTTAGATATATTTAAAATTAATTAATTATGATTATTAACTCTATTAATACTGACAGTATTACGCCAGTCGAATATAATCACATACACGACAGTACGCTAGTCTTCAGAAAATATAGAGAAAATTTTGACTTCGGATTAACTGTAGACCAATACTACTTTAATAAAGACGCGAAGGATAAAAAGACTAATTTTAATACACAGTATGTATTATCTGATATTCAGCCATTGTCAACAATACTTGAATTAAAGATACCGTACACTAAAAAGGCTACTGAGGTATTTACTACTACTGTAAAGCACCAAGATAAATATCTCAAAACCGATTTTACTGAAGCGTCTAATTATACTGGTGATATTGCGACTGGTGGTTTGTCTTCAATAAGTTCTACTTTTGTAGATTCAACTGAGTTCACTAACCTAAGTACTAATTTCTTTTTTACTTTTACCCTAACGACAGTCGCGCTTTCAGCAAATGCCAGTAACTACATACCTCCAGAAGATAGAGTGTTTATAACTCAAGAGTATAATTCTAATACATATTATTTAACTGCAGCTTCCGCGGCAAACGTACCAGCTTGGTTTACTCCTTTTTCTGCTGTCTCAGGAGGTAGTATACCTACTTTTAGATATAATATAGATAACAATAAATTAACTCTATCTAATGTAACACCGGTCTTGTCAAGTGCAGATGGTCGGTTTTGTAACAGCGGAGATATACTTAACTTATCTGCTATTGATAATTTTTACAGTTCAGCATCAGCGCTGAGTACTTGTATCTTTGATATTAATAAATTTGAATTAACAAAAAACTTTAAAGATCTACCAAACAGTTTTGTTAATTACGCATCCTCTTTTAACACCGATACAGTAGATCTCAATACTACAACAATTACTAATCATATAAGTAATAATTACTTTATATATAGCAACAACTACAACTACTTTTCTCAAAAGAATAGCAATACTAATACAGTGCATGCTGATTTATTTCCTCTAAAAAATCAAGCTACGTTACACGAATATTACGCTAAAAATAATCATTTTAATTCTGAACCTAGTTATTTAAATCGAGTATATGAGAAGATAAATGCAGGTACAAACCAACAAACAGGAACAGATAAAGTAGGGTTATCCTATAATATAGGTACATATGATATTGCATTTAAACCCAATAAGTTAACTTATTTTACAACCCCTAGCGCAATCTCTCCTTACACTGTATTGAATATTAAAGATTCTAAATTACAGAACCTAGGGGCAACTCCGGGAGATAATCCATTAATGTCTGATAAAGTTTTCAAACGACGGGTGGATATTAAAAATAACAATTACAGTAACGGTACTGATCCTACTTATTTGTGTAGTTGGTTGTCTGGTAATAGCACTGGAGATACTAAGTGGGTGGATAGATACTATAACCCTAATATTAAAAACTTTACAGCAGCTTTATCAACTACATCTTATTACAAGGTTGTTACAGGCGCCGGAGCGGAAACTACAGAAACGTTTGATGTGTCGTCTAGTCTAACATTCGAGCCTAATAATGACTATATGGTTTATCATATAGGCTCTGAGGACTATGGTAATCTATTTAAAGCATACAATACTCAGTACAATCAAGCTTCAGCGACAGAGTATATTAACTACAAAGGAGTTCCTCAAACAGTAGGGAAAGTATTAGACGATGATGAGCTTATTTTAAACGGAGAAACATTTGGTAGGATTAAAACCGATACGATAGGAGACTTTAGTACTAGCTTTTGGCTGGATACTAAAGATAATACATTACCATTTGCATACCAAATTTTAGGTAATTATTTTGAAGAAGGTTTTGGAATATTTAACACTGACCTTATTACCCCTAATATAGTTTTACCAGTTAAAAATATTAGATCTGGTCGTATGAGTAAATTATTATTTCTAAATAATGATTTTGAAGTTTACGATGAGATAGTATTAATGGATGGTGTCAGTGAGGTAGAAATAAAAGCAGTAGGAAGGAAGGACAACTTCTCTGAGTTTTATGTATTAGGTACTAATAATATAATCTATGTCTTTAATAGTAACAATAATTTAATAAGCCAAATCGAAAACCTTAAAGACACGACAGGGGTAATTGATGACTTCGAAGTAGGGGAAGATAAGTTACATGTATTATTTAACCCTGTATCTGCTACTAGTAACTTCTTCACTTATAATTATAATACTAATAAAGCTAGTACTGTCACTGACAGTGTATCAGCTAACACTAAAGGCAAAAAAGGTAAGATTGTAAGAAGAGATAACGGTGCCTCGGTATATGAGGTAGATTCTCAAAACGGTTATGGTAATGAGATTAGTATTGATAGTCTGGGTAACGTATATACGTTAAAACAAGATAGTCCTGATGTTTTAGCTGACACACGAAACCATGTACAAAAAGGAACAGCTGGTAATAAAATCAAAGCCGGTCTAGGTATTAAGACAAAGGTAAATGGTGTTATTATAGATGATGAGGATGATATTGTTGTTTTACATGATAACAATATTATTTCTATACTCGATAGCAATCGTAAGCTCAAACGTACAAGAGAGTTTTGTAACATTAATAACTACCCATCTCAGCAAACATACATGGATATTATTTGCGACTTTGAAGATGGGGTGTATAAGAAATATATTTTATTAATACAAGAGTTTGCGGACGGTTTTAGACTAACCAAAATAAACAACAAATTACAGATTATTAGTTCAAAGAAATTTTATGGAATGGACCTAGTAAATCTTAATCTTACTAAGTCTGTTACGTCTTATTATTATTTGCGTAATATTGGATCTAATAAAAACCGTATAAAGGTATTACTCAAAACTAAACCTAAATATTCTTCTTCAGGAGTAATACCTACAGTTAAGAGTGAAATTGATTTCGATCTTACTACAATCAACCCGGGGTATAATCATTTCTTTGTAAATGTCTCGTTAAAGAAAGGTTATATGGAGCTATTTGTTAATGGTAGACTATATCAAACAACCTCATTTGCAGCAGGAACGTTCGCGCTAGACAATGTTTTAGGTACCGGTTTATATCTCGGAGCTGTTAGTACCCCGTTCTATCTCACCTTAGCGAATAGATTACTACAACCTAAGAAGTATTTTATTAATAACGCTAAGATCAAAGGATTTAAGCTCTACAATAAAACAATGTCCTATTTCGAAATGTTAGCGCATTATAACTATCATAACGGAGATAAAGATCTTATATGGTCATACCCTATAGGGCAGAGAACTTATATTGATACTATTGATAAGTTGTCTAAGTTTAGCTTCCCAGAGAAAATTAATAATGATTATAAAATCAATATTGTTAACACAGGTATTGGAGATAAAAAGCTTAAGGACAAAATCGAAGAAAGAATAAGTAAGGAGCTACAAAAAATAACTCCTTACTATGATACTGCTAAAGAAATTAATATTTCTTAAAGTACTGTTCTGAGTAGTTGGAGAAAACCATAAACAAATAGGTAGATCATACTCCAGCTAATTAGAGTAAATAAAATTAATTCTCTATTCATTCCCCAGTTAAAAATACTGCCTTCAGCCTTTCTAGGTCTGCAACGACTTCTTGAGCTAGGTAGTGTCTAGCATTGTCTGTTGACTCCATAATTAGAGTTTGACCTCCCATAGTATGTTCATTTACAATGTTGCGATATTTACTAATCATACCATCAATTTGAGCGTATGTTCGTCTAGGTTTAGTTCTTTCGAATTCTGAAGGGTTCATATAATTATTTAGCTTTAGGAGATACAACATGCACGCCAGATCCTCTTCCGGTGAATCTTCCATATGGGTTCAGACGCCGATAATCAGCAAAATTGTCTTGACTTACTACCTGACAATCACCGGCAGTCTTATGACCGTAAACCATAATACCTTTTCTGCGAGATATTCCGTTACCTTTAAAGGCACATGACTTACATATCTTAAACCCAAATTCCACCCTAGCAGGCTCTACTGCTTGACCGCACATGCATTTCATACTTAATATAATATGAAATCTTAAAAGGAGGTCAAGTTAAAAACCAGACTTTTGACCACGCCAAACATTATCTAGAGCTTCGGCCCCACCAATTGTAGCGTTGAGACATGTAAGAATTATTGTTGCATCTCCAGAAACTTTTAACCTTTCAGATTCGAACTTATCGTTAATTAATAATGACTTTCCATCCTCACTTAATCCTGTCCATGGACCAGAGCAATTTACTAGTACCCATTTATTATTATCTTGTTGATACGTCACAATAGCCATATTAGTGTAATCGTCTGACATCCATTGAGCAGTAATTCCATGCTCGTGTTTTAAAATAATTTGTTGATTAAATTTCATAACAATATTTACATAAATTTAAATTAGAGCAACAGAGTAACTTAAATTAAGTCTAATCTTTTTTAGTATCTAGCTTCTCTAGAATACAATATAATTTAATAAAATCTTTTTTGTATTTTCTTTCGAATCGTCTAGCGTCTGTCTCCCATTTATTGTAATAGTATGAAGGTCGAGATTTATTAACATCCTCCTCTGTATAGTTGAGCTTGTCTTCAGAAACCCCTAGCATGTTGTCTTGTATCCAATGTCGAAGCTCGTGTAGATAGTGACTAACAAATGTCTCAAATTTCTTCTGTTTACTCCTACCGTTTTGCTCTAGATTACCAGTTACATGAAGCTCGTCAAAACCAAAATAATATCCGCTACTGTCTGTGTTTTTATATCGTTTAATTTCTATTTCCGGAAAGGTCCATTTGTTGTGTTGCCTGATTTGATTGAGAATTATGTTTGTACATTTTTGAATAATCCGGAGATCGATTTTATTGGCAAGTAGCCACTTTCTTACAGAAGGCTTTGCGTGCAATACTATCGACAGCATATAATTATTTAGTCGAGTCACTCTACCTATAGAACATAAAAAACTAGCTTATCCGAACGGGCCTCTCCAATTTGTTTTAAAGAGTACTATAACATTTGATGACAAAAAACCCCATGGTTTCCCAAGGGGTTTCTTTGTTGTTATTAGAGGTGGCTAATTAGCCGGCAATAAAGATTTCTGGATCTTTTACAGCTGGTTTCTTGAACTGAGTAGTACCAGTTAGCAGATTTAATGCTTTACGCTTAAATCGATCCATCTGACCACCCGGGGTATTCAAACTACCGATTCGATTCTGGATATATGCATGATTTTTATTCTCAATAGCGTTAGCCATCCTAGTTGAATGCTGATGATGATCAACATATTCTGTCACTGCGTTAAACGCATCCCATCTCGACTTACCTAGATTACCTGCTCCTCGTGAGAATAGAGCAGCTACATCGTTTTGCACTTGAAACGTCTTGTGATCTTCTGTATCTTTCATTGGATACAGTTCTCCGAGAAAATTATACAACTCTTCTTTTGTAATAACTTGACTATCAAGTTTCGCAAAATCTGTGTACATGTGCTTAAGACTGTTAATATTCTTAGCGAAGATTTCCTTAACTAGGTCTAGACGCTTCTCCCAGTTGGAAAAATGCTGAATTCGATAATCCCGAGTTGACTCTTTAGCCATAGCTACAAACTGATTATTACATGCCCCTCGCATTGATGTCGGAAAAATACAATTTGATACAATACCGTCTTGACCGATCAACATTGTGAGCATTGAATTAATCTTATCCCCCTTACGGTTAGGAATCTCAAATGTATATTCTTTAGGCAACTTTGCTTGTACCCAGACTCGACTTCCTCCGCGCATAACCCCAGCAGCTTTATACTCCGCACCATACATCTTACGAACTTCGTCAAATGCATCAATTAATTCGTGGTTTTGAATAGGAGCATACTTCTTACCAGTTACTGCGTAAACCTGCCCGGTCTTATTATTACGCAATCCGTAAAACCTATTGAAATTGTCGTCACCGGTTGCTTCCCCGAGACTGACCTGCTCAACCTCATAATCTAGACCAGCCTTAGAATAGAGCTCGTCTTTACTTGTAATCTGATGAACACCTTCTACTGCTATTGCTGAGTGTTCGTTAATGTCTTGTAAGGCTACGTTCTTATCGTTTATTCTCATAACACAATTATTATAGACTGTCTCTTATTCTTTATCAACTTGTTTATTCCGGATATACGAGCCTTTACCTTTTTTGGGTTTGTGCGCTCGACTCCCGGTGTTGAACCGTATCAAGACTCTTGGTTTTAGCTTTTTCATAGTTTTTCACTTTAATTTCGAACTTATTTCGGTTAACCATAATTCGCATTTTAACTGTCATAACTTCGCTTATTATAGCTATTTATGAAAAACTGTCAAGCTCTTTCTCTAGCTCGTTGCAAAATCCACAAAACATTATTACTAGACCTGTAAGAACTACCTAAAACGTCTAACTTTTCTAATTCTTTAATTATAGGCAAGTTTGCTTTAGGATCATACCACCAATCTTCAAATACCATATTAGGGTCCTGGTTTAGTTGTATATTTAAAAATAAAGGCTTGTACCCATTCTCATATAATACGGATCGCTGGTATGTTTGAAAACTCTCTGGCAGTTTGTAAATATCATGCTCTATTGTTAGGAACTTAAAAGTAATTTTGTTTTTTATAATAGAGTCTAGAGCGGCATTAGTCTTACAATCTATATCTAGAGAAATATAATCATATTCTTTATTACCCAAGGTACAAATAGCTTCCATCGCATCCTCGACAATATATGTACAAGATCTTTGAGAAAAATCAAACTCTTTCTTATCAATACAAACCCCTTCCCAGCCTCTTTGTTCTAGTAAGTACGTATTAGAATGTTTTACAGGAAACCGGCATCCTATGTCTAGATATATACCTGGCTTGTTAAATATCTCTAGTACGCATAGATCTTGTTGAGCTTGACTAGGAGACTCTGGCTCTCTTCTATCATGAAAACAATAAGATGGGAAGTTAGCTGGCACCGATAGTAACTTCTTTAGTATGTCTGTCAAGCTCTTTCTCTGGCTCTGGGGAGACTGGATCTAGTTCTTTTGTACGCTCTAAAAATTTTAGAGCTTGTTCTCGAGCTAGAGTATTAATCTCTTGGACCGCTTCTTGAGTTTCTGCTTTGCAAAGCTCACTTCCATGGTATATTAGCATATTCGCTAATGTCATGTAATGATATTTATAATCGTATTTATTGAGTAACTTTAAAGGCATCGAGTAATAATTGTAATGTATCTTTTTCAACTTCTACTATTACTTGAGTTTCAATATCACCCGATACTGGCTCAGAGTCATAGTCACCATATATGTCGTCGTCTTCTACATCTTCAAACTCTAGAATCTGTGGACCTGCTGTGGTAGCCGATTCTAACAAATTCTGCTTCTTTATATCTAATACTATTAAATTTAATAATTGATTTGTAACTAAATCTTTTTTAGCTCTTGTTACAAATCCAGAAACTTCTGATCTTGTGAATACACCTTCTAATAGTTGTATCGGATTCTTTATCTGTGAGTATATTAAATGGGGTAAGTAAAGCTCTGCAATCTTTGCACAGTCCCGGATGACGTAGTATGCAGACTTCTTGAGAATCTTAACACCTGTATCCGGCTCTTTTCCGGCCTTTCGCGCCGCTCGCAAAAGCTTAGCCTCTTTACTCTTCGACTCTTTAAGAATTTTATCCTCGAATGTCACGTAATTATTTAGTCCCCTAATGGCTCGTTACCTATGGCCTCTACTGGACAGTTGGCAAGCGCGTTCTTACACTCTTCCTCCTCCTCTGCATTCTCTGGCTGCTTGTATACATAGGAGTATCCCTCATCTTCTTGCCTTGTAAAGTTGTTGGGAGCCTCCTCTCTACACAAATCACAGTCAATACACTCTTCGTCTACGTAATAATTACCCTCAACGTTCTCTGGATGTTTTGCTTCCCTGGATGCCATATAATTATTTATTAGTTGTCAAATTTGTTTACTGAGAATCTAAAGGAAAAAAAGTTTATTAGTATTAAACCTATAAATACCGTCAATCCAAACCATGTCGAATTCTCTAATTGTTCCGGTGATTGAAGCAATCCGGAAAGCCCTAATATAAATCCTACCGAAAAACATAAGCCAAAAAATCCGGCCACTGTTAATACACATGTGGTTAACCACGCCTTTATACAATCTTTATTATCCATATCGATACTTATCTGTTCTTTTTATTTTTTAACGGTCTCTTGTTCTTAGCCATAAATCTATAGCTCTCTGGACATCACCACGCGTGCGACCTGTTAGTCTCTTAAACGTCTCCCATGCTGGCTTAGGACTCTCCATTGATTTCCATATAGCTAATAGATTATGACGGTCTTTTACAGGGTCGTTCTTAATTGGTTGTGACATATTATTATCTATTTAAATTGGTGGGCCTTGTAGGACTTGAACCTACGACCTGTCGATTATGAGTCGAATGCTCTAACCAGCTGAGCTAAAGGCCCTTTGATAAAACCTATTATAGGAACTCTACAGAGTTTTGCAAAAATATTTCCGCATGCGGGCTAGAACCGGGTTAACCGGTTCTCTATATATAGCGAATTCTCGTACTTACAGCTCTCTAGAGAGGTACTCTAGAGCTCTATCTATCTGATGATCAACTAGATCAGTATGAGGTTTAGAGAATCGAACCCACCTACTTCACCATTACTAAACTCAACATAATATTTAGTCCATTGACGATTCTCATACGTACCTCTCATACGTTTACCATCAGGACTAGAAGCAGCAAACACTCTACCTACTTGACCAGCAAATGACTGTAAACGTTTGCTCTCATAATGTCCACTCTTACTGATGGTCTTACTTACCATAACATTCTCATCAGGTAAGAACTTGCAATTGAAGTGGTTCCAGTCAGTAATGACTTTAGCTTTAACATCTTTTTTAGTGAATGATTTCATAATATATATCTAGTAGTTTATAATTTGGTAAGAATTTCGAGAGCTTTTTCAATATCTTCTCTGTCTTCACATTCCCCATCAATATCTATTAAGTCAAAAATGTGTTGATGCACGATATCTCGGATAATGTTTTCTGCTTCTTCCTTATTCATCCCAATCATTATGGCTCCTTTTTCAGATTCAGGCAACCCCTTTTTTTGATTATTTCTAGCAGCTGAGATCTCAGCTCAGCTCATTCAGTTCAGCTAATGCTTCATCAAACGTCGGGGGTGCTACGACTGGTACTGGTACTGGTTCTTCTTTCTCTTCTACTACTTCAGTCTTTGCAACAACCTCATCTAGCGATTGTACCTTCTCTTCTTTCTTCTTAGGAGTAGGCTTAGCTGTTTTGTATACACCCCCCTCAAACCAGAAGTTAGTTACACGGCTCTTACTATTCCTCTGAACGAGCTCTTTCAACAGCTCGTCTGATATCAGGCACGGAGGATAATTATCCGGATCCAATCGATTGGCATTAAGAAAATCCAGAGACTTACCAGCGCGTAGTTGAGAACATACATACTTGCTTACGTAATTTTCAAGCAACCATTCACTACTTACACCCAAGCGCTTGGCTTTAGATGCGATATAGTTATGAGACGTCTTTCTGGATTGACCAGAGATTTGACAACGAAGGACAGGAGCAGGGTTATTCGATTTCATTATAGTAATTTCTTTCTTTAATTAAAGGTTAGCAGTACGTTGTTCTCGTTTGATTGGTTCAATTTCGCGATGAATAGCTCTGAGCATTTTCATCAATGCATTCCAGCGCTTCCATCCGTTTAGTTTCGCAGTTTGTTTCTTTGTCATTTTCATATCGCAATCAGCGTTCATACAGTAATTATAATTGATTTCCAGAGAGAGTCAACTGTTATTTCGCTGTTTGGTATTGATGAGCTCGATCTACCCGGAAGAATTTCAGCATTTGATAATGTACAGCTTGATAGTCAGCTAACTCCTCTCTCAATTCATTATCGATATCCTCACCTTCGCATTCAATCATCTCAATTGCTTGCTCTACGAGCCCTTCTAAACAGGCAACTTCTTCTCGGTTTAACGTTAACTTTGGGGTATAATTAGACATAATATATTCTTTCTTTATTATCGGGTTCCATTCAAACCAGCAACATAACTCAAATCATTTAACATTTCTAATGCCATTTGTAATCTGGTTACTCCTCTTGCATCAATCCTTACGTTACGTATGATATCTACAATCTCTTCGAATTCATCTAATTGATATGGTATACATTCATCAGCTCGTATATCACCAATCTCGATTGCAGATTTATTATCCTGTAAGGTCCTCTCGTAATTTTTCTCAATTGCTTTTAACATATCGCTCTCTCACTTACTCCATATATTATCGGCTCTCGCTCCAGAAACGGCAACACCTTTTCCGGATTATTTTCACTTTACTTTCACTTTACTGAGTCTGTGATTGCGAAGTGATCTGCCACTCTAGTGAGGTTGCCACTCTATTGAGCTTGGCAGTCTCAGCTGCATCAAACTTCAGATAGGCATTTCGGAGAGCAATCTCAGTGCAGCCTCCTGATTCTCGACCAGCGAGGAACCCTGCTTCAAATGCTTTGAGCTTGATCCGATCGATCGTGATTCTTAACTTACTAGGCTTGTCTTCTTTCATATTCATCTCTATCATTATGGCGTCTAGCTCCGGATAAGGCAACTGGTTTATGCAGAAAAAAGATCCATCTTCATTGACCGGACAGGCTGCTGAGCTAGGATGCATCCTTCTGTTTCTCCAATCTCTATTGCTCGCTCTATTGCTCCTAGGATCTTCAGCGTGGCTTTCAATCCAACCTGATTGCAAATATCATTGCCAATCTCTTCTTCCGCTATCTTAATTGCTAGGTCTCTTGTTGTCATATCTCTTATTACTCTATCATTATGGCGTCTAGCTCCGGTTCTGGCAACTCCTTTTGCCAGATATTTCTCATTTATTATGCAGGCTGTAATTGCATGAAGCCATCAATTTCAGATCTCTCATATGTGAAGCCTTCTTCTCCATCTTTAAAGACAATCTCATTCTCCAAAATATCAACCACATATCCTGAATCCTGATACTCACCATCTTTAATGATTGCGACCTTCATTCCAATCTCTAACTCTTCTATCTTATTCATCCCAATCATTATGGCGGCTTTTTCCGGATCTGGCAACCCCTTTTCTGGATTATTTCCTCTCTAGATAAGTAAGTTGATTAACTTACTTAAGTAACCTATGATAAAGATGAGTAAAATGATCATCTTTACTCTCTATTAGATTTCCGGAAGATTTTCCTTTACGTATCTAGAGAGTAAAGTATAATAGATATATAGACAGAAAGAACCCTCTAGAGAGCCTTAAAGGATCTAGAGGGCGTGATTTAGGTTTACCTATCCTGGTAACTTAATGAGTAGTAATCCGAGAAGTCTGCAATTCCCGAGAGAGGACTCGATTGTTGAGCCCGACCTTCTGAGTCTTTCCGCCGACCTTATAGTTCGCCTTTGCGGAATGAACGTAATACTCGCCGTTCGGTTGTCGGGTCATCTCTACTGTCACTCGCCGCGCCCTAGCATTATCCTTAAACCAGCTTGCGCGCTTCCCATCAGTTGTCTCAAGTTGAGACTGTGCATATGTCTGTGCTGTCATAACTGATATTATTATAAGAACTCTAGAGAGGAAGGCCACTACTCTTATTTGGGGACGTTTAGGAACGCGTCGAGTCTAATTGTCATGAGGGCCGTTAGTAAATCCTCTATTGTTACGTATATATGTATTACACCTATGTCAGATTATGATCTATCTTGAAGAAGCCTGAGCTATCTTAGAAGTTCTGTAGGTTTTCATATGTTTTTTATATATCTAAGAACAATAAAAAAGTGCATTATCATTACAATAATACACTTTTCGGGATAAACCCATATGTTTTTGTATAAAATCTATATGTTTTTATCAGTTAGTTAGCTTGATCTCTACCATATTCCATACGGCCTAGACGCTCATCATCTTCATAATCCCTATCATCTGGTTCTTCGCGAAAATTACTACCTAAGTTATCAAGCTCGAGTTCGAGAGCTCTATAAACAGTATCATGATAATCGCTCTTACGGAAGTCATCCTCAGGAACATCCTTATAAGTTCTATCATTACCACTAGCAATACTTACATCCATATTACCGGTATGATGGTTATAACTGATTGCATATGTATCGCCGGTTTTGTTATATGTGAACTCAAGATCGATCACACCTCTCGCTTCATCAAGATCAACTGCATGAAGATTATAATCTGTTTTTACAATATGTTCTAGCTCGTATTCCTTATCGTTAATGTCCTCTTCGAGTTTAGGTGTATACATTTCACTAACGATTTGTTCTAGTTTTGATTCTCTATTAGATCTCATATGATTATTTATTCTTAATGATTTCCGCAGCTACTAGCCTGTATAATTTTATTACAATGAGGGCATTTAACTTTATCTTCATCAGATGCATCATGTGCTCCTTCACGTTTAGTATTGCAGCTAGATTCTTCCGCACCGGTTTGTTCTAGTGCTTCGGATTCTTCATTGGTTCTATCTTCCTGTCCGTTGATTTCATCTTCGATCTTTTCGAGGATAGAATTGAAAGTAGTATCATATGGATTGCTGCTCCAGCCCCATTGGAAGACACCGTAACTTTCAGCTTTACTTGAGTATTGTGGGAAGTATTGTTTAACTAAATCTTCTGCTTCTGTAGAAAGATCTCCTATAGTGTTATTAATTTCCTGTAATCTCTCAACAGCATCAGATTCCTCTGTAGATTCCTCTGTAGATGCAGCTTCATCTGTTAAACTTTCATCCTCTTTAACCATATTATTAGCATACATTTCGTTAATAATATTCTCTAGTTTTGATTCTCTATTAGATCTCATATTAATTATTTAATGTATTATAGTTTAATTTTACCTCTTATGATATCAAATAGCATTATCCAGTCACAGATCTTAGCCTTTACCGGATTACTGAAAGCTGCCGGCTTATTCTTTTCAAAGAACTTATGGCCAGACCAGGCGAACGGATATACTACAAATGGAGCTCCTAATAATAATAGTACGTACCATGTATTATATGATATCATCCAGCTAGTACCGATTATGTATAATATAGTTACTAATTGTCCTAGGACGTGTAACCGTCTGCAGGTTTTATTTTGATGTAGAGAGAGGTAGTGTTTATAATATTGTTTAAGAGTCATATTAATCGTATACGTTATCCAGACCGGGGTTTTGTTGTTGCCATTTATTAATTAAACGTTGATGGAAGTTTTTATCTCCTAGATACGGTACATTATCTTCTTTATAGATCCAGAATTTAACATCGCTACGGTTACTATCATCTACATAGTAATTATAACCAGCTAGAGAGGTAGTTTTTAAAGATCTAAATGCCAAATTGGTTAATTTAGTATAGATAGCGCCTCTATTCTCATCTTTAGCACCAGTGAAGAGTAAGACGTTGGGCTCATTAGTAATCATATAATGCTGAGCGATGTGTATGATAGTACCAATGATACGAGTAGCATTATGTCCGCCTTTGCCGGTTTTACTTACATTACCGGTACCTTTATCGGAGAATACATATTCAACAACATTTGCGCTGGCCGGTTTTAAGGCCTTGGGATATTTAGATGCTATGTATTGGTCTACGTCTTGAACCGCCTGCTGTTGGTCTTGTAATGCGCGACCGGAGCTATCTCTCTCTGGTTCTATGAATTCATCTAATGTATCTGTTGGATCGAATACGGCTTCTATACTATATGGATCGGATACGTCGTCTACGTTAAAGTTATAAACTGTTAGAGGTCGTTGAGTGCTATCGATATTAAAGTTATAAGGGTTATCGAAAGCTTCTGTTAATCTGTGGTAGTCTTGAAAGCTTACCTTACCACCTGTATACAACCAACCATCTCTTGATGGATAAAATGTGCGATCAGGGTCTTCTGAAGCTCTTAATGATTGCTCTTTCGATTTATTTATATTCATGATTGTACTAGTTCGAATGTATCGATATCATCTCCAGTAATGTGCTTCCAAGATATCTGAACTTCGTACTTACCATCGATACCTTTTATTCGGCTATTAACATCATATCCCATATCGCGTAATAATATTTCTAATTGATCTTTAATTTCGCTGCCGCTTAGAGGTCTACCTTCCCGACCACCAAGATCTATTCTATCCTCTACATCATGGATACTAACTACTAGCTCGTCGTCTCCTATGTAAAATGTACCATATATCTCTTCTTGCTCAATATCTTCTTTATTAATAGCTGTATAACGGGTTTCGATTAGGTCTCTTAATTGTTTGAATTGACCTATAAGATCATTAGCGAGGTCTTTATCAGAATAATCCCAATCAAAATCTAATGTACTATCTATATAATCGTATACAGCAGCTAGAATAAAGTCTTCTGAGTTAAAATCAGGTCTCTTACTATCTTCGGTATAAGTTTTCTTAAGATTAAGACCTTCGTAGAGTTTTTCGAGTTTAGAGTGGAACTGTTTCATTGTATAAAGTATTTATGTTATCTCCATACTCTATAACTATCGGAGTCAGCTGAATAAGTACTAGTCTCATCAAACTCAACATCTGCGGACTCTAACGCACATAACTGATGAGCCATACCTCGAGGTATTTCCATACACTCCCCTTCTTGTAATTTAGTAGTTTGGGGCTCGGCATTCATTGGATCCAGCGTTATAATTGTAAGAGTACCAGTCCGTACATAAAACGTCTCATGCTTGTTTAAGTGATAATGCATAGAAGTACTCTTACCCGCGTTAATATAAAGTATTTTGCTGCAATAATCTTCTTCTTTATTATTAACTCTAATGAGTTCATAGCCCCATGTTTTATCTACTTTCTCTATCTTAGGCTTAATTACGTCCATATACAATATATTATCTTATCTAGAGAGTATGGCTAGTAAAAGAAGATTACTTTACTGGTAAAGTTAGCGAGAATTGCGGAAAGCATCCTCTTCTTGTTGAGTTACCGGTCCGGGGTAAGAGATTTCCGGATCTAGCGGTTGAGGGTATAATAAAAAAACGATAGGGAATATTAAAACAAATGCATAAACCTTTTCGTTACGCGATCTGATACTATCTTTAATATCAAATCTATTGTTCATTCTCTTTTATTAAAACTCTACTCCGACTACATTTACTCCTGAGGCCCCAACTTCTTTTGAGATAGGTTCTGGGAACCAAGCATGCTTAGTAGAATGACACCCACTTGTACAGAGGGCGATAGTAATTAAAAGGATTATTAAACAAAAAAAGACTCGGTTAGGTAAGGTATCAGGTGTCATGTTGTTATTATATTATACGAAATCCATTACTCTATTGTAGGATTGTTCTAGCTTTTTATATTCTTCGCTACCATCATCAGACAGTTGATCAGAACTTAACGGAGTGTTGTGTAGGTTTTCTACGTATTCATCTTCATCCTCTTGAGCTTGTTTATACGCTAACCAATACTCAGAACTGTATAACTTATCTTCTATTTCATCTTTTCGTTCAGCAGCGCCATCTAATGCATTAGGGTTCTGTTTGAGCAGTTTCCTAGATTTCATTGTAGCTAGTATTGCTAGACGTCGTTCTTTGTTTAATTTTTGATACTCATCGTAATTATGCTTTGCTTTAAACTCCTCTGAATCATATATTCTGGGTCTAAAATTACGAGGCCCTCGACCTTGCTCATCTCTATTAATAAATGTAACTAGTGCGTTAGAAAAGTCTTGGATTGCCTTATCAGTACCGTCTGGGGCGCCACCGATACCATACTTGTTACCAAAGTATAAACTAATAAAAGAGCTTTTGTCGAGTATTTGTTTAATAGTAGAGCCTTTGAACCTTTGTAAGAAAGAAGGAAGAGGTTCTCCAGCTGATGGTACTAACATATTTTCTGTATCTTCAACGAATTGTTTAAATGAATGCATAATACTATTAAATATTTATATGACCGTGTGCTGGAAATGTAAAGAAAATTTTAATGAGTCTAAATTAATGTGGATTAATGTTAAACACAGACTCAAATTACTTTGTGATAAATGTAAGCAAGAAGAAGTTAATGCTGATAATGTCGCACCAACCATTAAGACTTCTTCTTAGTTTTCTTTTTAGAGCTGGTGTTTAATTCTTTTTCCCTTAATGACACAGCTCTTACAGCACGCCGTATAGTTTTAGTGGAAGCGTATTCATAACCTGTTAAGGTATCTAAGAGCTCTTGTGCGCTGGTTACATCTGTAGCTGACCGAATATTATCTATCATTCCCATACCAACGAGTATAAATATTTCTTGAACAATGGCAACAACAAAACCAATTCTTTTCAGAAAAACTAGATTACATCATCCGATTAACCCTCTCCCTCTACAATTAATTCGTTTATATGTACCTACCTTTGTAAAGAAAAAACGCAGAGCTTCTTTAAGAAACTCAGCATGAATAAAAAAGCGATCACCGCTACGCAGTGATCGCTTTAATGTTATCTGCAGATGCAGATCATGTTATTATTGTTACTTCTTGTCTGGATTACGACCACCCCGATTACCACGACCACCACGATTACCAGGACCACGACCAGGGCCACCTTTTCCGCGGCCTCTATTAATGTTTTTCTTCTTCTCGGACTTAGTCGATTTGACTCCAGCAGTAGAGATTGATACCTTATTGGTACTAGTACCTACTGTGAGTTTGGGAGTTTTAGCTCCGATCTTAAAGAACGGTAGAGAAACACTAGCACTGCTTGAATCTGCAGATGCAGATACCTTTGTTCCAGCCGCGCTTCCTAATGTTACACTAGGGACAGATACTTGAAGAGTCTGACCGAAAAGAGTAACACTAGATGTTTCTCCGAACTTTGCTCCAAACCAGTCCGCTTGGACTGAACTACTTACTAAGCCAATTAAGGCTATTGTTAATATGACTTTTTTCATACGTATAATACTATTTAATGTTTTCATGTTAATTTAATACAGATTCCTCATCTTCGACTTTAATAGGCCACACTCCATCGAAATACATTTTACCCATTTCTTCATATTTCCCTTTCCGATTTTGTTTTAAGAAGGTTACATCTCCGCATGTTCCTTGCAAAACTCCAAAATCTTTAATAGGGACTAAGGCCTTTTTGCCTTCTTCAGTTACAAGCTTAGCGTGAGTCGTACCCTTTGGTCTTTTAAGTGCTTTTAAGTCGTAATAACCCATATATTATTATTATATATTAAACTTCGATTGTTGCAACTCCTTTTTTCTGGACTGCTCTCACAGAGCATTCATTAGCAAAATGAATAGCTTTATCAATAGATTTTTCTAGAATATAAGAAACTACTAGACCACACATAAAGGTATCTCCAGCTCCAGATAAATCGAACACGTCTACAGCGTCAACTGGGTAGACTTTGTTTTTATACATACAACCAGTATCTCCTAGGGTAACGATAATTTTGTCCTCCCAAGTTTTACCATCAGTAAACGTACAATAACTCTTAAGGTCAACGCTATGTTTTGTTGCTTCCCACTCTGGTTCATTTATTTTAATAAAGGCGCAACCTTTAAAATGATAATCAAGAGTCTTTTTAGTATCTATAAACACTAACGGGTGAGCTTCACAAATAGTCTTAATATCTTGAAAATGTAAATATCCTTTACCGTAATCAGATACAATAATAGCATCCCATTTGTCTGTAGCACTAGTTACTAACTGTCTTAGTTCATCAGACTGAATACGCTGTACTGATGTCTCAGTATCTACTCTAAGAAAAGTATGATTAGTCTTTTCATCTATGTATTTGTGCTTACAAATAAACTCTTCATTAAATTTCTTATCAACATTACAGCCCCATTCCTCTAGCTGTCTGGCTACGTTACCAGCCATGCCAGCAGTCTGGGTAGTTGTTATAGGTTTGAAAACAGGAGCTGGAACATCCGGACAAAGACGAGTTACATTTCCATAAGTGTAATGATCCTCGCATTTATCACCAATGACCAAAATCCTAAGCTTGTTAAAATTCATACTTCTATTGTAGCTTTTCCATAAATAATTACAAGTGACAAACTTAATGAAATTAGAAAAGCTGACTAGACAGCTAGAGCGTCATGAAAATGACTTTATTAATTATGTTACAGAAGCTGATTATTCGATAGTATTAGTTTCTGAAGCAGGAAGGATCAAATGGTGTAACGATTTCTTCCAACAGTCATTTAACGTAGACAAACTTAATATTCATAACAAAGGTCTAAAAAGTATTATTGGTGTAGATATCTCTGAATGGTCTCGACGATCTATTACAGTAAACATCAACGGGGCTCCTCACACAGTAAAAGTAAGCAATCTGACTAGGAATGGTAAATTAATACATAAAAAAGTGACCCTTGTACCTCATGAGTAACGATCCGAATAAACTAGAAAATGGCTCTTGGGCTGAATGGAGAAGATTAGTACTTAGTGAAATAAGTCGCTTAAACTCTGATATAGAAGAGCTTCAAAAGAACCAAAAGAAAATAGAAGTACAATTAGCTACATTGAGTACTAAAATAATTATGTATGGGGTGATTGGTGCTTCAGTAATTGGGTTTGCAACATCGCTTTTGGCTACATACCTACACAGGTAAGCGTCCATAAAAAAAACCTCTCGATATCGAAAGGTTTGTGCGCTAACTCTTTTAAAAGAGTTTAAGTACCTACTCCAACGTTATCGTCAGTAGAACTACCTACGCCGACGTTGACTCCTGTTCCACCGGGAGCATTATCAACCTCGGTCGGGGTATCGGTACTAGTACCAACTCCGATGTTTCCAGCTGGAGCTGTACTTCCAATTCCTACATTTCCTTCACTCATAGAAGTATTTATACCCTGGTTCGCTTCAAACTCGGCTTGAATAAAAGCTTTTGCGGCTTTTGTTAGAACCGGGCCACTAGTACCAACCCCTACGCTACCAGTAGCTGCATGTGCTCGAGCTAGATTTCTTTTAGCCGCTTCTTCAAAAGCCGCTGTTGATAATTGAGGCCAGTCATCCTCTTCAAAGTCTTCAAAGCTTTGTAATTCTAATTCTTCAACTCGTTCGTCTAGATCTGCTATAGCATTTTGTAAGTCAAAGAGGATAGATTTAATTGACTTACGGCGTCGGGGGGTTCTCATAAAAATATTTATAAAAAAAGGTGACCGAAGCCACCTTTAATTATAGTTAGTTCTAGATAGATTTAGTTACCCACCAGAGGCTTGGTTTACTGTAGTCGAGCCACCTTTAGGTACAATTGCTGAGTTAAGAATGTCTAAAACTTTCATTAACCCTTCTGGTGCTCCGTCATCTCTAGCTTCTACATGAACGTCATATTTGGCTGAATTGTCTGTAGAGCGAACTGACTCAGATTTCTTATTAGTAGAAACAGAAGCAGTCATTTTAACTGAGACTGGAGACCACCAAGACTTATACTTAGCTGTTGTACTAACATTGCCAGTAGTAGAAGAAGAACTAGTATCTCTACTGGAAGATTTAACCTCCATTGTAAAATCTACCGTGGCTTTCTTAACTGATAAGTTAGGAACATTTACAATAGATAACAGAGGAACATTTAAATCATTATGTTCTAAAGTAGTATTACCCTCCGCGTCTGTAACTGGAGAGTTAAAACCAAAGTTTACTGTGCGAGCTGATAAGGAATTATCGTCTCCCTGTAGCCCGATGTCGTGAATAAATTGCTGTGTTACCCCTGCAAGTTGTCCCTGTGCTTGCGCAGCTGCGATTAGCGGCTGACTAATAAGGTCGGACATTGGAAGTCCTTTGAATTGATCTGCTATACCTGCCATATGTAAAAGTATTTAATTACTCTAATATTATATTCAATCGCTAGTTATGAAATATTATATCAACTAGGTAATATTTTATTTAGCTCTTGTCTGAGTCTAGAAATACCTTCTGGAGGGACATCTGAATGTAACTTAAGTTTAATCTTAGCCATGTTTTTATCTCCAACAGAGGATACTTTTGCGCTCATTTCATCAGTATTAATATCCTCAAAATGACCTAATTCTACTTCAAACTCTACGTCTAATTCTTTAATATTAAGATGAGTGTTATGCGCTAAAGTCAATAGAGGTACATCAACGTCTACTTGATGAGAACCATCTCCATCGTTAGTAGGTAATGAGAGAGTCACAAAGTTAGGCTTACCTTCGTTATCAAAATACCTCTCAATAAAGTTCTGAATATGTAGCTCTTCAACCTTAGCTTGAGCTAGTATTGTTGAACGATATAACGACTTGACTAATTGATTAAATGTTTTACTAGTAGATGGTTTATTATTATTATCTTTCTTACCACCTTTTATATTCCCAAAACCCACATCGTGCTCGCTTTTTGTAAACGTATACTTAGACATCTGACTGTATTATAATATGTTTTGTTATTATAGTCAACTAATTTTATTTTTCTGACCGGCATCAAGATAGTTATCAATCATAATAGGATGGTAACACGGAGGACATAATTGACCGCAACCCTCAATATAATACTCTCTGTTATTAATATGGGTGGAGTGATCGTATTCAGTTTCGGTGTTACATAACACGCACCTGTCTTTTACAGATTCTTTTTTTCTATTTGTTGTCTCAGCTAAAGACATAAAGGTAAATAAAATAACTAAACCTAGACAAAGTTCAAGAAAGTGAGTATGTGGTTGCTGGAGTATGTGAGCGAGTTGAATCATTTTAGATATATTTATACAGTATTATTATCGTTCCAATTTAAAGCATCTCCTGTTTTAGGAAAAGTATTTACAAATATCTCCTTACATTTAAATGCAATGTCTCTATGCTCTTTTTGAGTATCTTCACAAGTTCTCAAATCGATATAATGAATCCAAGATCTAAAATTACCTTTCATATACATAGTAGTCTCAGTAGTGAGAGGTAAAATATTACGAGCGCATTCTTTAGCTACCCCCTGAGTAAGTAATTCGTCGTATAAAAGTAAACTGTTATCAAGATGTAAACTAATGGAGTGTTCTAACTGTTTGTCTAGATCAACAGACTCGTCTCCTACTTGTCTATTAGTTTTACCTTGTAACCGCCATTCAATATCTTCAAACGTATTGACACTACTATACCGTTGACTGAACTCTTGAAACGAAAATGATCTATGTCTTAGTATCTGTGCCGCAATTGCTCGCGAAGTCTTGATCTCTACACACATATCAGTCATCTCAAAGGGCGACCAATGTCTATGCTTAGTTAAGTATTTAACTAGTCTGGGAGCTGTGAGGGTGTTAAGCTGGTTATCTGGATTAGAAACACGGGCAATATATGCTACAAGATCATCCGCGTCCTTGATACCCTCATCCATCAATCTTTTAACCGGTTGTGTTACTGATACAAGTTCTACATTCATATGTTTTTTTAGTTTTTGAAATAAATATACGTGTATGGAAAATGAACTAGGACATAATTATTTAAACGCCTCATTTACTGGAATGGTTTCTGCCGAAAAACCACAGGTAGAGAAAGAAGATACTGAGCAGGATGATTGTTGTAATGAAGGTTGTGGGTGCCATGATTAAATAATATCTACCTGAATGTTATTTTTTTCTAGAAACTCAACCCCGTCCTTAATTCTGTAAGCCTCGCTACAAACCACTCTAACAACACCGGCTTGTATAATTAACTTTGCACAATCAAAACACGGGCTCATAGTTAAATAAATAGTTGAGCCTGTACTACTATTAGTACTCTTTGCTAATTTCATTAACGCGTTACTCTCTGCATGTAGTACTTCTGGTTTAGTTTCTAATTTATTCTCTGCTAGAGATACAAAGTCTTTATTTACAAACTCACACTCATTACTATACCCCGCAGGTGTACCATTATACCCGTCGGATATTATCTGACCGTCTTTAACAATAAGACAACCTACCTTTTTACGCTTAGCTTTAGATAGCTGACCCCACTCGTGAGCCATCTTTAGGTATGTTATATCTAAATTTAATTGACTAGGCATTCCAGAATTGCAATTGCTTGTATAAGTTACCTTTGTATTGATGTCTACCAATATGTGTTAGATTAGTATCAGTTGCACAATATATCTCTCCTCCGCATGATCTCCATAACTGACAAAATCCGTAATCTTCACTCTCATACTTTTTAGTATTAGGGTTGACTTTCACAGAAAAGAAGTCATAAAAATTATCACCACCAGCTGTATAAAAGTCAATATCATTTGTATATTTTAAATCAGGTCGTTGTTTAATTATAGTCTCAAATACTGACTTATGTATCAGCATAAAACCAGTAGCTCCATAATTAACTTTTAAGATTTTCTCTGGTTTACTATTAGTCGGGATCTCTGTACTAAAATCTGTAGAATAACTCTCCCAGTCTTCTTCTAGTACCTGTTTACGTTTAGCGTAATTTTCTAGTTTATCTCTTCTAATATACTTTTTACAATACGCTCCTATAGTAAGTGGTTTCTTTACTTTAGCAACTTTGTTAAAGTCGTCAGGATTGAAAGCAATATCAGTATCTACAAAGAGCATATAGTCACAGTCAGACTGCAAAAAGAAAGCTGCAGCGCTGTTACGACCACGACTAATTAAACTCTCTGCAGTTATAGGGTGATATTGAGCTGCGATTTTACTCTTTGTAAGCTCTTGTTGCAAGCGCATCATGCTCATCATGAACTCAGCGTGAACCTGACCACCATAGGCTATTATGGGTATGAATAACTTCACTCAGTAATAAGCATTTCGTTCGGTCCCCATGGACTAGTATTAGACATTTTGTATATTGTGTCTAAGTCTTCTTTAACTTTTGTGCTACCCCACCGAGTACATATCATTGTACCGTCAGGTAGTGGATCAATACTTACAACAGTATCGAGATTGAATAACATTTCTGCGTTGTCTTGTCCATGTAATTTTATGAAGTGGGCCATTATTTTATTAATCTAATTATTAAATTTTTTAAGAACATCAGGCTCTTTTTGTAAGCGACCTGACGCTTTGTATGCTTGCTTACGAAGCTTGATAGGTATAATTGTTTTACTTATAGCGTACTCACAGGCCTTAGTAAGCAATTTATGCAATTTGTACCAAAATTTAACACGAAGTTTGTTTCTATGCTCCTGGAAATACTCTTGCTCGACCTCGAGCATAATTTTATTCTCTTCTCTTTGTTTTTTTGTCGCAATAATATATGTGTCAACAAACTCTCTCAATATCAGCTTACCAGCGTCAAAAGTAAATTTAAATTCATACCAATGTTCGGTTTCGTTTTTATCTTGTAAACCAGTATAAAACAGTATCTCCCCTGTATACGTATCTTTTATCCATTTCTCTTTATTTAAAATAGACGCCCGGTATAGTTGCTTCCGATAAACCTTGTAAAGAAGCTGAGCACTCTCTAAGCTTTTAGTTTGAAAATATAGCCATGGAACTTTCATATAAGACTCCATCGGAGCAATAGAGCTACTTTTTGGAGCACCAGCGATAGCTGCAATTGTTTTTTTATCTAAGAGACCATTAAGGTAAGATACTGGTATTTTTATATCATCAAACATTCCCATATTATTTATTTAATTTTACAAAATTAATGCACTCTTGTTCTCACTCCATGGCTTTGTGCATTGCCACCTAGCGGTCTCGGTTACTAGGACCTTCCGGAGAAGGGTGAGTCGGTGATTCTTCAGGCCAGTAATATTCTAAATTATCCGGAGTAGATGGCCACAGCTTTTTATACCAGCTACTATTTTTTTGAGTTAGCATACTACGATGAGATTCATGAAAGATATTATTACCCATAAACGGTGGAGTAATGGTTTGGTTTTTATTGTCGTAGTGAGCAGTTATTTTTTCGTAGCAAGTATCTTTATATCCTCGCTCTTTCCAAGCTTTGCACACTGCTTGTCCGTACTCTACTAGAGCGTTTGAGTAATTTTGCCACATTTTTCTACATGGATGATTTTTCCATCCGCGAATAGGTTCTCCGTTTTTAATTTTTCTAATAGAGTTAAGTAACTGAAGGACTTCTACTCTTTGCTTACCTAAGCGCTGTCGGTCTAATACCTTCGCACTCTTATAATAATCGTTGTATGGTAAAAACGTTTGCATTACTTTTTGAATATATAGTGAGTCTTACTTTTGCCTGCTTTATCTGACTCAACTATTATACCATTATCCCGAAGCTGTTTCAAGACATAATATGCGCGAGGCCTGTTTTTTATTTTCCGGGTGACTTCATCAATACTGAATTTACCGTCTTTAATTTTTTCTGCTAGCTGCTTAATTGTTCCAGTCTCTAGCTTAATCCGGTGACTCTTTGGCTGTACAGTATTCTCTATTTTGGTTTCCTTAACTGTAGTCCAGTCATACCCTCTAGCTGTAAAGACTAGTTCTCTAACTAAAGTAGGCCCAAACCTATTCTTAGTAATATTAAGCACTACAGACTTATCTTCCATTTCATCAAAATCATCATGACGACTCAAATGGCAGACTACATCCACAGAGTGAGGTAGTAAGGTACTTCCTTTCATCTTACCTGTCTTAGTAATATGTGAAATAATAAAAACAGTAGTCTGATGCTTTTTAGCTGCAGCACAAATCTTCTCAACACACTCCTTTTCATGAGCTAAACCTTTCTTGTCAGTACTTAATGACTGAAAACTATCTATGACTAGAGCGTCGAAGCTAGGGATAGCTTTGAGGATAGTATTGAGTCTAGTCTCGTTACAAGCTAGAACATTCTTAACATTGATTCGATCACAGTTTACCTTGAGCAACTCTATGCACTCTTCACCAGAAACATAACCTACATTGTATTTCCGAATGGCTAGCTGCTCTAAGACTTGTAGTAGGAATGTAGTTTTACCAGTACCTGGCTCTCCACTCATAACGACAGTGCTAGAAGGGAGAAAACCATCTCCAAAAGCATTATCTACTACGTCTATTCCAGACTTAAGACGGTTATAATAAATATCCGGGACATCAATGTCTGATATTTTTTCGAATCTAGTTTTGTCTATGTTTAGTTTCATCTTTTCTCTAACAACACCAATATTATACTGTAGCTAGAGAGCTAGTCAAGTCTAGACTCGACTAAGATTCGTAAACATAAACAAAACCTTCTCCGGAGCCTTCAACTTCAGCTCTATCTGTGACAATATTTCCGGAAAGAGTTTCGTAAGCTCTACAAACGGATGAGGAATCGTCTGCAGATTTAATTTTGTCTATCACGTACTGTCTTAACTCTTCTAATGGTTTTACTTTCATATGATTTTGGTTGTAGGTAGGTAACATTTATACTTTAAAGTATTTAATGGAGCCAGTTGTCAGACTCGAACTGACGACCGTTCGATTACAAATCGAGTGCTCTACCAACTGAGCTAAACTGGCTTAGTTACTTACATTACTCCGGAGAAAGGTAGCACCCTATACACATCACTGTCATGATGAAAAGTACTAACTTCAATAGCGGTTACTCCTCCATCTTTAGCGGATAACCGGTGAGCTACGTTTTGTTCGATTTCAAAACATTCTTCCGAATCTATTACATACGAAACCATTTCTCCATTATCTGGCTCTACAATTTCTACAGTCAAGGACCCTTGAAGTACGTATAATGTTTTGTGTTTTTTAGAATGAAAGTACGTAACGGTTTTTTCATTTTGATTCAAATTTATAATTTGACCGCTATAATTATTTTCTTCGTTATCAACAATTTTAATTACATTTCCCCAGTCTTGATTAACCACGGTTCCATATCTTTTGTGTCTAATTTTCATTTTAATTAATTATGAGTCTGTTTAAATTTATCTATTTTTTATACTAGCAACTGTAGGAAAAATGAACCAATTATATACGCGATGCCAACAGCAATGGCTATGCATGCTAACAAAAAACTGACAATTATAATCGATCCACCATCTGTTGATAAACAATGGACCGCTGTCCATACGCAAAATATCCAAGCCCCGATTCCAATTGCTGATCCTGCAGGGGTCGAACTACCTATCACTAAAAATACTACATACAGTATTGTAGTGACTACTAAACCTACTATAAGATCTGCAAAGATGTCCGTAAGAGCTCCATTGAGCGCGCTATTATTCCTCTTCATATTTAACTATAATAATGTTTCTCCAACATTATGCCAGCCACCTTTTGATGGTACCTTACTCCTCTTAGGCAAGTACCATTGCTTAAAGTTACCTGCAATACCACTAAAGCAATCTGAGTCTTTTGTATTATCCTTATAACTTACTGTGTAAGATACAATCTCGTCTCTTAAACAATACATCCTACCATCGCTAGTGTTACCCCAGTGCTGTGTTAACCCGTTGATAAGTCTATTCTGACCTCCATGCATATACGGGCCTTGCATCCATCCATATAAATTAAGGTTAGAGATAATAATGTTATTGCCACTCAGAAGCATAGCCGCTTGAGGGCGTTTATTGTTGTGAGGTCCTTCCATTTGTAGATTTTCAAATCTAGGATCAGCTAAGTATACGTTATTACCTTCAGTACTTTGAACCGCGTCGAATGGATAACTATTCTCGCTTAGTATCGGTCCGTGCTTGATACCAATTAGAGCTCCCTGATGCTGTAATATCTTACAACCTCTAATACAAAATCTATCTTGATTAGTACTTAAGTAAATAGGTAGTACCCCGTTGTGAGCACATATAATAACGTCTTCTATTGTTTGCTCGAATGGTTTCATTAACATCTCTCCGTGTGATGTTTGTACTTTCGTCTTACCTTCTACATACAAACCCACAGGAGCGTTAGTAGCTGTTCCATAAGCTATATCATCCTGAATTACCTTACTACCATTGCCATAGAATCTCAATACAGACGACCACCTACTTGGAGAGGATATACAAAAACGTCCAGGGAGACGTTTAGTGTCTTTAAAATGATACTCGGGCTCCTCACAAATTATATTAATAACAGGAGACATGGCAGACCCATGCCAACCGGGAAATAGTTTCCAAATTTTATTGTATTTTTCTTCTGCAGCTTTCCAGTAAGTGTACTGAAGGTCTTGACCTTTCTTAATTATCTCCTCCCAAGATGTGTCAGAAAATCCTTCTTCATCCCTACCTAATACAAACTCAAACTTAGCAGGTACATACTCACTCGGGCTAGATACGGTCCTAGAACCTCCTTGCAGGGTTTGTAGCTCTTCCTTTAGGAGAGCTAGCTCTTTCTGAATAGAACCAATTGATTCATTAAAGTTAGAATCTGTAGATGTATCAAACTTAATATAATCTTCTAGTTGTTTATTTACATTGGAAACTTTATTAGATACATTTGATATATTATTCTCTAACTCTGTAGAGTCAAAGGAATAAGACGGTAGGTTGTTAATTATTAGACTGAGGTCATTAATTTGTTGCTCTATATCAGAAGCGTCTACAGTTATTTCTTCGGTGCGAATGGCTTTGAGGGACATAAAACTATTTATTAAAAGCCACAAAAATACTACGTATTTCAGTCTTCATATATAATTTGATAGTCTTCTATGATGTTATTGTGCAATAATTTCTCTGCTGCTTTAGTAATATTTTCTTTTAAAATGTCCTCAGATACCTTCTCGTCTAAATATAAATAGAAATGCCTACCAGCTTTAACATCTTCAATGTGTTCAATACCTAACTGCTTTAACGCTTTCGTAATGACAGTTCCCTGAGGGTCATATGTCTGTCCCTTTGTTGTTGTTGTAACTCTAGCTCTTTTCATATATTTTTCCTAAAATATCCGCTGACTGATTATTTGCAATTAAAGTATTCAATGTTAATGTAACTTGCTCTGGTCTAACCACAACAACCATACCTATACCACAATTAAAGGTACTATGCATTGCTCTATTAGATAAATTCATATCTTCTTTTATAGCTTTCATAGCTGGAGTGTAAAACTTATCTGCTGCTGTTAGTTTCTTGCATAAACCAGCTGGTATAATTCTGTCAATATTGTTAAATCCTCCTCCAGTAATGTGTGCAATACCTTTTATGGTAACATATTTTTTGAGTTCGCGAATAGGTTTAACATATACCGCTGTCGGTAATAATAGCTCTTCATGATAATCACAGTAGTTCTTCCACTGACGAATTAAGCTATAACCATTACTATGAAAACCAGAACTTCGTAATCCGATAATAACATCTCCATGTTCGATATTGTTACCTGTTATAAGATTTTTCTTTTCGACTTTTCCTAAACAGAATCCTGCAATATCAAAGTTTTCATTTCCAAACATACCCGGAAGCTCTGCAGTCTCTCCACCTAATAAAGCCATCTCTGCTTTATCACACCCTACCTTAATTGAATCTAATACAGCTAGATATTCCTCTTTTTTAATATTACTAGAAGCATAATAATCTAAAAAGAATAGAGGGTCAGCTCCTGTACAGATAACATCATTAACACACATGGCCACTAAATCAATACCAATACCATGTAGTACTTTAAATTTACGTGCTAATATAATTTTAGTACCAACTCCATCTGTAGACCCAACAAGGTAACTATCTCCAAGATCAAACAAACCTCCGAAACCTCCGATGTTGCTTACAAGCCCAGAAATCTCTTTTACAAGATTATCTGTTTTTTCTATGTCGACTCCGGATTTTTTATAATTCATTATTTTTTATAACCTATAATATTAATAATAATATACTCATCTAAAAAATGTGCAACAAAAAAAGACTAGCTCCTAAGAACTAGTCTTGTTTTTAGTTAGACGAGGTGAAGCTATTAAACATCAACCAAGGTATGCTTCAGCGATTAATTTATCATCCGTGGTACTACTATGATTTGTATTATTTCTTGTGACTTGTTTAACACTCTCGCCACTAACCTCACTATTTTCTGCAGAAAAGCCAGCTCTTCTAGCTTTACGCTTTTCGAATAATTCTAATTGACTAGTAAAGTAATCTTGCATAGCCTGTATTACAATTGACATGGTCATATCAGGATCTAGTTGCTCTTCAAATTGCGCCAAATCGTTAGCAAGCTCTGCCGCAGCGGCATCTCCTGCCATAACGTAATCCTCTTCATCCATGTTAGTGACCTGGTACCTATAACGTTTGATAAGTTCGTTGAAATTCGCCATATAAATATTTATTAATTTATTACTTTTATTTTATTTCTTTTCGCAAAGTATATAGCAGAAAACTTACTAGTAAATGTATTCTCCCCTTCATCAAAGGTTAAGATCCATTTATGGTCTTTTTCTCTGAGGTGCCCAATTCTCTCTGTTTTTCTACCCATTTATTATACTCCTTTGTTCTCTTATACGTATTTTTATCTATAATTATCTTACTTATTTTAACTTGCCAGAGCTCTGGTACTGAACTGTAATAAGAATTATTTGATTTATTATAAGGTTTCTGACATCCAATACAAGCCATTAATACAACTATTAAAGCAGCCTTCATGTTATATCTATTTTGCTAATCTTTTTGGATTTAGCATGTTTTAACAACTCAGGGAAATCAATTAGTTCGAACAATTCTTTCTCTACTTTAGATAGTTCAGAATAAAAAGCACCACCAATAACATCAGGGTAACTTATGTTTGGTTTTTTTAATTTAAATTTCAATAAATTATTAGGGGTAATCAATTCTACATTAAATTTAACTTTTTTCATATTAATCGTGCATAGACAATCGGCTGTATTTGAAGCCAAGCAAAAACCCGTTGATTTCTTCAAGCGATCTACTATTGAAAACATATCCCCGCCCATCTGTCAAATCATACATTGGTGGTTCAAAGCTATTTTCGTCAAAACAAAAACCAAGTTCTCTGGCGAGAGAGCTTACGTCCCATTTTATTACCTTTTTTCTAGTGTATTGTCTCATCCGCGTGGTTTATTTATAGGTCCTCGAGTATCTTTTTTATCTCACTAAACGCAACAGTATATTTTCGTCTCTTGTCAAAGAGTATATCGTTTTCTTTTTGAAGGCCTTTAGAGATTTCACATTGAGCTTTATATTTTTGTATTAATTCTGAATTAATTTCATGAAGCGTTTCAGCTACATTATCCTTTTTTGTATTCCATCTGCTGTCATCTGTGCTAGACATAATTTTTATTTTAAACCCTTATGAATTAGAACCGCTAAGCATCCTAAGATTATAAACAACCCGGACAATTATTCAACTACTTTAAATTGTGGACAATAATAACTACAAGCACTGATGCGCATAACCCTATCATCATTCTACCAAAATCCTTCGCAACGAGAGGGAATACTTGTTTTGCTTTTCTTTTTTGTGATACAGCTGCGATTGCTAACTCTCGACCAGTTAACAAACCAACAAAAACCCAAGTAGTGCTCATTGGAATGTTATTTACTTCTTTAAAGATAAATAAGATAACCCAATATACAAAGTCAATAATACAAGCAGATCTAATAAACTTGGTACTACTCTTATTAAGAACAATCTCTTGAATCTTACCTCCTCTTTCTTTGAACATGAACGCTAATCCAGCTACAAAAACTATAGAGATAATAATCATTAAATCCGCTGGTACCTGTCTAGGTAGGAATACAGCAATGTTTGCCATATCATGAGATAACCAAGTAAACCATAAGAAGCCTGTAGTAGTCCATTGAGCTACTCTCCAAAACGTCTCATGTCTAATATTAACATCCTTACTCTCATTAAGAAACTTAGAGAGAACAAACCATATAGAATAAGCTGCTACTGCTGCTACTGCATAACCAGCAATAGATTTTAAAAGCATCTTCTCTAATACAAACGTAGAGGCGAACGCTGATAATACTAAAAATGAAGTACTAACAGGTACTCCTATACGAGTAAGTAATACTAGAATTGCTGGAGCAAGAGCATGATACCATTGTATATCTACAAAAGGTATCTTAGTTAATCTACCATATGAAATATCTCCTCCATTTACTGTCCAACCATACCACAGAGTGAATAGAAGAACAATAGAGGCTCCTGCCCACATTGTAGTCCATTTAAACTTCTCGTTATTGGATGCTATCCAAGTTCCGAGTGTTTGTACCGAATCGTTTGCTATTACCGAATAAGCTGCTAGAAAGAAGCCTACAGCCATCCATATTGTTACTAGTTCCATATTTTTTCCTTTAAAAGAACGTTCGTACTGCAAGCTGCCAGCTTCCTGTGTTAATATCCGTATTTCTATTCAAAAGATTACCCCAAGCATACTCATGGCCAGCCATAATCTTAAGGTTCTCTCCACTAAGATAATACTGAAATCCAGCGTAAGCTGAATGATAATTCTCTACATTGAGACGCGCGTTTCTGTCACCATCACCATCATGACCAAATCGCTGGGTACGTTGTTCACGCCCTGAGTCCATGTATTGATAGCGAAACACAGCTTCAAGCTTGTCTGTAATTTTATAAGAAGGTAATACATAAAAACCCCACGTATCATGCCCAGCTGGAATAGCTGCTGATCCTTTACTTGCTGAGACTCCCTCACGATTAGCTCCGTAGATAACATCAGAAATGACTTTAAACGGACCGTTTTCATAATCAAAACCTAAAGCAAATGCGTGCTCATAAGCAGAACCAAAGGTACCTACAGCAGCGTCGCCGCGAGCCTTTTCACGACCACCTTCGTTGTCAACATAATTCCAGTCAAAGTGCAAGGATAGGTCTTTCTTAACTGGGTAAGAGAGGTTGTAGGATAATCCTCTATTAGCCTGAAAATCGACCCATTCTGGTCCATCTTCATGAGCACCATAAACCCATGCACCAACCCGGTGCTCAATATCCTTGGTGAAGAACCCTACCTGTGCTCCCCATGGACGTTGCTGACCAATTTCATTCACGATAGGTGCGCGCTCAACAGTTTTAATGTATCTAGATGATTGAATATCTTCCCGAGTAATGTCCTGTTTATCTTTACCAATAATGAAATAATAATTATCGCTAGGTTTCCATTGAAGGTTAAACGTTTGGAAATTGTTTATAAAAGAACCCTCATCGCTAAGAGCTGTTCTAGAACCATGACCATCAGAAATGTTTGCGTCAAAACCAAAGGAGAGATTGTGATCAAAATTAAAATCCATTTGGAGTCGAGCTCGCCGATGGTGATACACATCGTATTCATTGTCTTTTACATCTCCAATATCTTCGTCTTGGCTAATGTATTGACCATGATACCTACCTTTCAACTTAACATCTCTGACGAAGCCTTTATCACTCTTATACAAAGTGTTTTTGTTGAAAATACTCCATGGTTTGGCTAGTGCTTCCGATTTCTGTGCGTTAGCATGCACCGAGGCTAACAAAAGAACACTTAATAATATTCGCATTTGTATATATTTTAATTTGCGAAGTTTAAGATTAGATGGCTTTTCGTCAAAGATTCGTCAAAGATTTGTTGCTGTTTCATATAACCAATTATCTAAGATGGTACCAGTGGTCGGACTCGAACCGACAAGCCTTAGAAGGGCGACAGATTTTAAGTCTGTTGTGTTTACCAATTTCACCACACTGGCTTAATGTGTATAATTATAGTTAAGAACCTAATTTAAGTGTTACACCAGAGTCAACTTCAATCGGAATTTGAGTTTTCCGGACTTCATCATGACACTTTACTGATGTCGCTACCCGCTCTGCTTTCTCTTTTGCGTAGTCTACACTATTGTCTAATGCTAGAGCTACACCCATTCGACGAGAGCCATTTACTCCTGGCTTACCGAATAGTCTTATTTGAGTACCGGTTTCTTTCAGTCCGTCAAAACCTGTAAATGTAACATTATCAGTTTTACCTTCTATCTTTATCACATGAGACGCTCCATAACCGAGTTGTAAGATGTTTGGTATAGGTAACTCTAGAATTGCTCTAGCATGTAAAGCAAACTCAGATAGGTCTTGAGATATCAAAGTCACCAAACCAGTATCGTGCGGTCGAGGAGATACTTCTGAGAAATAAACTTCTTCTCCCTTAACAAACAACTCCACTCCAAACAGACCATACCCACCCAAATTGTCTACTACAGCTTTAGCGATTACTTCTGCTTTTTTAGCTGTTGTAGGAGACATTTGATGCGGTTGCCATGATTTGATATAGTCTCCGTTTATTTGTTTATGGCCAATTGGCTCGCACAATGTGATACCATCTTTATGTCTCACTGTAAGCAATGTAATCTCGTAATCAAAGTCAATAAACTCCTCTACTATTACTCTCCCTTTCCCAGCTCTACCTCCAGACTGCGCATAGTCCCATGCGGTCTCTATATATTCCTTCGAACTAATTACGCTTTGTCCTTTCCCACTAGACGACATAATAGGCTTGACTACACAAGGTAGACCTATTCGCTCTACAGCTGCTAAAAAATATTCTTTATCACTAGCAAAGGTATATTTAGATGTCTTTAGTCCTAGCTCTTCAGCGACAAGATTTCTAATACCCTCTCTGTTCATAGTAAGCTGTACAGCTCTAGCATTCGGTATAACTGTACAATTTTTTTCTGCCTCTGCTAGCACACTAGTAGCGATTGCTTCAATCTCTGGGATAATGATATCTGGAGCAATGTCAGTTATTGTATCTCGTAGCTCATCTTCATTAAGCATGTCAATGACATAAGCGTAATCTGCAACCTGCTGCGCCGGGGCGTTCCTATATGAGTCAACCGCGTGAACTTCTGCACCTAGACGCTGCAATTCTATTACAACTTCTTTACCTAGCTCACCACTACCGCATAGCATTACCTTTTTTGCTGTATCTGTAAAAGGGGTACCTAATTTCATTTTCTTTTATCTATTTTTTCTACAAACTTTAAATGTTCTTCCTCTATACCGTAATCTCTCTCTATATCCATACCATACGCAGTCTTAACGGGGTCCTTATTACCAGCAGTTCCTGGCGGCTTAATGTCGTTAACTACTATACGAGGACCAGAGCCTAAATCAAATATACAATCATCAAAAGGCATCCCACAGTGTTTTAGGGCTTTTAATGTATGGTCGGTGTGTTTTTTCTCTCGCGCAGTAGCGATAATAATCCTATCCTTCGATGGTCTAGATTTGAAAAAGTCTATCGCACTAGCAATAGGTCTCTCATGTAAGTAGCTTTCTTCCCCGTACGTTTCAATTAAATTATCTAAACTGACGTTAGTGTGATGCTTCAGTATGGTTCCGTCTATATCCACGAACCACGTTTTGTTTAAGGATTCTATTTCCATTTTTTAATTTTAAATATTTGTTTAATCTATAATATCAGCTTCGTCTATATCAATTAGAGATAACAAATCAATAACTCTATCTACTCCGGATTCATTAAACTCGTCTAGCGGTGTCTTATTCAAGAAATTATGATGAGTGGTTATCCAATCTCCCATGAATTCATCCTCAACAACTTTACTGATCTCGTTTACCATATTAATAAACGGAATGATTTCTTCTTTATCTTTTATAATAATAGAGCTAGGAGATATCATACGAGCTCGAGCCACGCTCTGGACCATCTGAGTCATTGGTGCTTAAATACAGATCTTCTCCGTCTTTACTTTTACCGGTAATTTTGAGCGAACCCTCATCGACCATTTCATCTAGTAACTCTTGTAGGGTTTCTAGAGTTAATGAGCTTTTTTCTCCCTCTAGATCAGACTCAGCATAATCTACATTCTTTAGAATTTTGTCTGTGTTGTTAGAGATATAATCCAGCATCTGGTCCATTGACTCGAATTTGTTCATACATATATATTATAATATCCGAAGAGTTGTGCAAGAGCTTAGATTAACCGGATTTGGATAGAGTAATCGTCGTCGTCAAGTGTAAGATTAATATCTTGTTCTAATATATCGTAATACTCGTCCCGGATACACTCCCCGACAATTTCCACGTCTTGCTGTAATTGTTCTTCGTCTAGGGTTTGAAGTTTGTCTAAAAGCTCTCGATAGGTCATATATTATTCTTATTGATAGATATAAACTATAAATTCAACACCTTATGATCTATTTTCGTAGATTTTTTCTTTTTTAAAAAATATATTATAAATCCACCTAGGCATAATATTATAATAGCTTGAATAAAAGTAACTGAATTTATAAAAGTGTTTTTAAGCTCTACAATTTCTACTTGTTCTGTAGTCATTGGTACTAACCTTTCTCCTTCAAGAGTAATTGAAGGTCTCTGAGAAATATCTTGTACCTCTATAATCTTTTTACTAGAGGTTACCGGGTCCTTTTTAGAATTAATTTTTGGATCCAATTTAATTGGAGTCGACTGTCTAACAGGTTCCTTCTTAAAAACGCTCTTAATTTTATCAGTAAATGTTTCTACCTTTTCCTGTACGTTTTTATCTGTGTCTTGTTCTTTTATTACATAATAATGAGAATACTTCTCTGCGGGTATTACTTTACCTTTATGAATATCGGATGACTTACAACCGAAAAAAAACAAGATAATTAATAAAAACAATAACCAACGTAGCATTATAA